>JGI2173J19968_10000953_pt1 | contig 11363 bp, 11 predicted proteins | sample DeeMarSWOR136_30_FD_19968 | JGI IMG/M metagenome (IMG submission 19968) | reverse complement strand
CATTTATATATCTAATTTACCAGAACATATTTCTACAAGGATTAAACAAGCTGCAATTAATGAACTACTTAAAAGTAATTTAAAAGCAAATATAAAAATTGTTCAATCAACTTCTTTTTCTGCAGGAACCGGTATAACTTTATGGGTTAAATCAAAGGATACAATAATTGGAACAACTGTTTTAGGTGAAAAAAGACTATCATCAGAAGAAGTTGGTAAAAAAGCAGTGAGAAATCTAAAAAATGAAATCTTCTCTGGTGCAAATCTCGATGTTCATGCATTTGATCAGCTTTTGCCATATTTTGTAATTTCCAATAAAAATGAAAGTTCTTCTTGCATTATTAGGGAGTTAAGCAGTCACGCAAGTACTAGTATGTGGGTTTTGAAACAATTTTTTAATGTAGATTTTGAAGTTAAAAGAAATGAAAAAAATGTAAAAATCAAAGTAAAAAATAAATAAATTCTATAGTATATGTAGATAAAAAATATAAGCAAACTTTCTTTATCAGCTTTTATGAAAATAGCACATATATCTGATTTACATTTTAATTATGGAACAGATTTTAATGAAAAAGTTTATGAAAAAGCTGTAAAGATATTAAATAGAATTGATTCCGATTTAGTTTTTATCTCAGGAGATTTAACAACAGATGGTTTGCTTTCTGAATATGACTTAGCAAAGGAAAAAATAAAAGAAATTAATTTTAAACCAGCAGTTGTCCCTGGTAATCACGATGAACGAAATTTAGGTTTTAAACTATTTCGTGAGGTTTTTGGTGAAACAGATTTTATTCATAACTATGACAATGTCAATCTTGTTGCTCTTGCATCTAGTGAACCTGATAAAGATGATGGTAGATTGGGTATAGGCAGACATAAGCGAATTGAGCAGGCAATTAAAAAGAAAAACAAAATGACAATAATTGGTTTTCATCATCATTTAATTCCTGTACCTAATTCTGGCAGAGAAGCAAACATTATCGAGGATGCTGGTGAAACACTTGATATTATTTTGAAAAACGAAGTTCCTTTAGTTCTCATGGGTCACAGACATGTTCCATGGGCTGTTAAGATACATAAAACTTTACTTGTTAATGCTGGGACATTTTCTTGTAATCGTACTCGTGCACATCTAGGTAACACGTTTAACATTATAGATATTAATGAAAAAAAAATAGAGGTAACTGTTGTAAACATTAGAACAGATGAACGTAAAAAAATGATAGATTTTAATCTTCAAGATGGTTGTTATATAAATAAATATTATGATATGTTAAAAGATTAAACAATATATTGTTTTTTTTCGTAATATTTATCATAGATTATTGAATACTTATTAGATTGGAGGAGGTTATTGCTGGATTACACTTTGCTATTAATTATTGGTGGTACTTGTGCCATAGGTTTTTACATGGCCTGGAGCATCGGTGCAAATGATGTAGCAAATGCTATGGCAACTGCAGTTGGCGCTCGTGCAATTACATTTAAACAAGCTGCTCTTATTGCTGGTGTCTTGATTTTTTTTGGAGCAGTTCTTGTTGGTCCTCATGTGGCTGAAACAATTAAAGGAAAAGTTATCGATAATACAGTTATTAGTGATCCATTTATTTTAATGTTAGGTTTTATTTCTTCTTTATTAGCTGCTGCTATATGGTCAACCTTGGCTACTTGGAAAGAGATGCCAATTTCTACTACTCATTCGATTATCGGTGCTTTAGTTGGATTTGGAATTGTTGCTGGAGGTCTGTCATCTATTAATTGGGGTTGTGTTGCTTCTGTTGCGGCAAGTTGGGTTCTTTCACCTGTTGTAGGATGTATCCTAGCTTTTATTGTTTTTCGTATTATTGTAAGATTAATATTTGCACAAGAAAAACCTGTTAGAGCAACAAGGATTGTCGGTCCCTTAATTATTGGTGTGACTGCTTTTGTGCTGTCTACTTCTTTATTGTTTAAGACGCAGTTAGGTGATATGCTTGGAATCGCGGAATTATCTTCGACACTTATTTCTTCTATTGTAATTTCAATAGTTGTTATTTTTTTAGCTATATTTTTATTAAGGAATATAGAAGCAAGATCGGTTGATGATTATACCACAGTAGAATTTATCTTTCGCAAATTACAGATTATTACTTCTTGTTATGTAGCATTTTCAATAGGCTCAAATGATGTGGCCAATGCAATTGGTCCGGTTGCAGCTATAGTTCCTTTGGCAAGCACATCAAGCCTAGGTCCAGTTGCAGAAATTCCTATATATTTATTGGTTATTGGTGGTTTTGGAATGGCATTAGGTTGTCTAACCTTAGGATATAGAGTCATGAAAACTATGGGTAGTCGCATTACAAAACTAACTAATACCCGTGGTTTTTCAGTAGATTTTGGTGGAGCAACAACTGTTTTATTAGCGTCAAAACTTGGACTACCAATTTCCACATCCCATACAGCAGTTGGTGCAATTATTGGTGTTGGGCTTGCTAGAGGACTTGATGCAGTTGATTTAAAGGTGATAAAAAAGATTATAATTTCTTGGCTATTGACATTACCTGTAGCTGCTTTTACTTCAGCAATAATTTTTATAGGTCTCATTGCATTAATTAAATAATATAAAAGGAGTATTGAAACATGATTGATGAGAAAATTCATTTCAGAGCACCTGTCTCAAAAACATACCGAAAAAAATCCCCTTTTGATCAACTACTGGAACATATGGGCAAAGTTAGAGAATGCATAAATTTACTTGGAGATGGTTTAATTCGTTATTATAAAGGGGATTACAAAGGATTTTCAGAATTAACTGAAAAAGTCTCATCTATAGAGCATGATGCCGATATTATTAAAGGGAATTTACGAAATCATATTCCAAGTTCATTGTTTATGCCTGTTGATAAAGGTAAATTCTTATGGGTATTACGTGAGCAAGATGCTATATTGGATCATGCAGAGAATCTTGTACAAATGCTTGATATGCGACATACAAAGATTCCTAAACAGTTACAAAAGATTTTTATTGCTCATGCTCAATTGGTTATGAAAACTGTCACAGCAATGGAAGAAGCAGTAGAAAGTATAAGAGATTTAGTGGAAACAAGTTTTATTCAGCGTGAACGAGACCAGACTAAGGAGTTTATTCATAAGGTTCATGATTTTGAGTGGCAAGCAGATCAAAAAAAATATGATATGACTAAGGAAATTTATAAATTGGAAAAAAAACTAAATCCTATGGATGTATATCATCTTCTTAAGATTGCAGATTGGGTAGATGATATCGCTGATCATGCTGAAAATGTAGCTGATTGGTTACGTTCAATGATTGCTAAATAATTTCAATTTTCAATTATTTTTTTTCATTTATTAAATAGTTAATTACTGTTTCTGATATATCCTCAGCATATTCACCAATTCTTCTTATACTATCAGCAATATAACCAATAGATATTGCAACAATGCCTTTTTGTTGCAATGCAAGTGTGTTTATTTCTTCACAAAGTTTTTCTAATTTTTCTACCGTGTCAATATTTTCATTCGAGCTTTTAATATCTTTTCTAAAAAACGCACCCATACTTTTATTAAAAATATCAATTGCAAGACCATCTGCTACTCCAATCTTAACAATTATTTTTTGATTTTGTTTACTGTTATTTAAAAACAGAATATTTTGTGCAATTCTTACTAGGTGATCTCCAATACGCTCAATGATTCTACTAATTAAAAAATATGTTGATGATAGATCAATTGTTATATTCATTTTTTCTGCAAGGCTAACATTTTGTAATATCATATGGTATTGTCTAGCAATAAGCCAATGTAGACGATCAACCTCTGTATCTCTTAAAATAATTTCATCTGCTAATTTTTTATCACAAGTTTTTATTGCCCTAAGCGCATCCTCATTCATACCTTTAACAATTATTTGCATTCTTTTAATTGTTTTATCTAATGGCATTTCTAATGGATTTAATAAATCCTTTAATGTTATTGAGTTATCAGTTTCTTCAACTATTTCTTGGCCTATAGTAGTTTGAGTAAATGTTCTTAATACATTTCTTACTTCAGTTGTTATTCTTGTAGGTGATTTAACAATAATTGAAGTATACCCTGCAATATATGCTCCTATTAATTGGCGTAATAGAAAGGTTTGTTTTGGTATTTTACTTGAATCAAATTCCTTTACTTTATATAACTGCTCTTGTTTCATTTTTGATGTAATAAGCAAAGTACCATCAGATTGAGTTAATAATCCAATAGGATCATTTTTTTTGATGTTGGATGCTTTTATCCATTCTTTTGGGAGTGTTATAATATATGAAGAACCACCTGTCATTTGTACACGTCTAATTTCCATATAGCCACCAAACTTATCGGATCATAGATATATATCATATATTAATAATCTTTTATATATAACTATATAAAACTATATTAGGTATATATTCTTATATAGTATATATAGATAAACTATATATTTACATAGTATTTTTGGGCGGCTGATAAAAATGATTGAAAAGAATAACAAAAAAATTGGAAAAATGATGCTAGTAACTATCTTAACAGTTTGTCTAGTAGCAACTATTTTTAGTGGATGCATAGAAACAAATGGTGAAAAATCGGCTATTGTAGTTGTTGGTCGTGATAGTGCATCTGGTACTCGTGAATTTTTCTATGAGCATGTGATGAACAAAGAAGACTTTGTTGATACGATGCTTGAAAAAAATAGTAATGGTGCTGTTCATCAAACTGTTTCACAAACTGAAGGAGCAATAGGATTTGTTGGATTAGGATATATAGATGAGGCAGTAAAAGCAATCGAGGTTGATGGTGTTCAGGCAAATGTTGATAATGTAAAGGATGGTTCTTATCCAATTGCACGTAATTTAAACATGTTTACAAATGGTGAACCAACAGGGATTGTTCTTGAGTTCTTAAAATATATTGATAGTGATGAAGGACAGGAAATAGTATCTGATGAAGGATTTGTTCCAAAATCTGGAACAGGGGCATATACGGAGGTTGGAGGTTTAAGTGGGACAATCACAATTGTTGGAAGTACAACAGTATTACCAATAAGCGAGAAAGCAGCAGAGGCATTTAATGCATTATATTCAGGTGTTACTGTTACAGTTAGTGGGGGTGGAAGTAGTGTAGGGGTACAATCAGCTGGAGAAGGTAGTGCTGATATTGGTATGGCAAGCCGGGAATTGAAATCCTCTGAAATAACCATATATCCGGATCTTGTAAAACATATTGTTTGTAGTGATGGAATAGCAATAATTGTACACCCAACAAACCTTTTTGTAGACGATCTAACAGTTGCACAAATAAAAGCAATATATCAAGGTACATACACAAATTGGAACCAACTATATTAAAGAAATACAAACCAATAAAACTGGAGAATAGCATTTCTCCATTCTCTCCTAATTCTATAAAGAATTAGAAGAGAAAGAATACAAACAGGGAGATTAATATATAATGACGGCTAAACAACGCCAAATACCTATTTTCAATTTTCAAAAGAAATACTTTAAAGAAAACATAATAAAAATATTATTAATTATCGCAGCAATTTTTTCAATTATAGTAATTTTTTCAATACTTTTTTTTCTTGTAAGAGAATCTTATCCCTTACCAACTGATATTTGGACTTTTTTATCAGGTATAAAATGGAGGCCAACAAGTGTTACTCCTAGGTTTGGAACATTTCCTTTAATTGTTGGAACGTTACTTGTGACATTAGGTGCAATGATTTTTGCTGTTCCATTAAGCATTGGAAGTGCAATTTTTATATCAGAAATAGCAACTCCTCGTATTAGAACTATTATTAAACCAATTATTGAATTATTAGCAGGTATTCCTTCAGTTGTCTACGGTTTTTTTGGTCTTATAATACTGGTTGATTGGATACATGATGGGTTTAATGTTCCAACTGGTGAAACCTGGCTTGCGGGCTCAATTATTTTAGGTATCATGGCTATACCAACTATTACAAGTGTAGCAGAAGATGCAATAAATGCAGTTCCTAGACATTATAAAGAAGGTTCTCTTGCTATGGGTGCAACCAAGTGGCAGACAATTAGCAAAGTTGTAATACCTTCTGCTCTCTCAGGAATTACAGCTGCTATAATATTAGGTATTGGTCGAGCTGTTGGCGAAACAATGGCTGTATTAATGATATGTGGTAATTCTCCAGTTATACCTGAACCGATTTGGGATGTATTTTCTCCAATTAGAACACTAACCTCAACCCTTGGTATTGAAATAGGAGAAGTTCCTTTTGGTAGCGGACATTATCATGCTCTTTTTGGTGTAGCTGTTCTTTTATTAATCATCACATTGATTGTCAACATTAGTGCTGTATATATTCTTGGGAAAATTAAAGAAAAACAGATGGCTCTTGGTATAAAGAAGAAAAAAATTAGAATTTCACCTAAAATTCTATATATGATTAAACGTGCTTTTAAAACGTTTATAATATTATTTTTACTTATATTTTGTTATCTTGTTGGAGGTTTAGTTTTTTCAGCTATTATCGTTGCAATAGGTGCTTTATTATATTTTATTTTTAAGAAAATATCTCAAAAAAATATCCAAAAAATTTCTTTTTCAATAATAACAATTTCAATTATTATTGTATTTTGTATACTTGGTATTTTATTAGGATATATTATATCAAATGGTATTGGAGCATTAAATTGGGAGTTTTTAACAGCACCTCATCGTGATCTTGGGCGTCAAGGTGGTATTGTTACTGCACTTCTAGGTACACTTTATCTTGCAGCAGGTGCTATAGCAATTGCTCTACCTGTTGGTGTCGGTGCTGCTATTTATCTTGTTGAATATACAAGGGAAGGAAAAATAACTAAGATTATTCGTACTGCAGCTGACCTTTTAAATGGTACTCCAAGTATTGTATTTGGTTTATTTGGTTTTGCATTTCTAGTTTTATTTCTTGGATGGGGGAGAGTATTACTAGCTGGTCAGATTACTCTTGCATTTATGATTATACCAACTATTTTACGTACTTCTGAGGAGGCATTAAAAAGTGTTCCTCAATCAATACGGGAAGGTAGTCTTGCTGTTGGTGCAACTCGTTGGCAGACAATAAAACGTGTCGTTCTCCCACCAGCTTCTCCAGGTATTATTACTGGTGCAATACTGGGTATAGGTCGAGCAGCTGGTGAAACAGCTCCTATTATGTTTATAGCTGTTACTTTTTCAGCGTTTTGGCCTGATTCTTTTTTTGAACCAGTCAATGCACTATCATATCATATACTTGTATTAGCAACAGAAATTCCGGGTCCTGAAGCAAAAGCCGCAGCAGGCGGAGCTGCACTTGTACTTTTACTGCTAGTTATAGCATTTTATTTAGTGGCTATTATAATTAGAAATAAATATACTAAAAAAATGAAATGGTGACAATAATGAATAAAGAAGAATATATAATTCAAACGAAAGATTTGAATTTATGGTATAACGAAAATCAGGCTTTAATTGATGTAAATCTGAACATGAAACCAAATAAAGTAACAGCTCTGATTGGTCCTTCAGGTTGTGGGAAAAGTACGCTTATACGGTGTTTTAATCGTATGAATGATGTTATACCTGGATGTAAAATCAAAGGACATGTATATTACCATGACAAAGATATGTATGAACCTAAAGTGGATGCAGTTGAAATTCGTAAAAAAATTGGTATGGTTTTTCAAAAACCAAATCCCTTTCCAAAAAGTGTCTATGAAAATATAGCTTATGGACCACGTGTACAAGGAATGAATAATAAGAAAAAATTAGATGAAATCGTGGAAAAAAGTTTACATGCAGCAGCACTCTGGGACGAGGTAAAAGATCGATTAAATGATAGTGCTATGGGTCTTTCAGGTGGACAGCAACAACGTCTTTGTATAGCTCGTTCTCTAGCCATCGAGCCTGAGATTATTCTCATGGATGAACCCTGTAGCTCACTTGATCCAATCGCAACAGCTAAAATAGAAGATTTAATCAATAAACTTAAACAAAATTATACTGTAATTATTGTTACACATAATATGCAACAGGCTGCAAGAGTAAGTGATTATACAGCATATATGTATTTAGGAAAAATGATTGAATATGGTAAAACAACTCAAATATTTGAAAATCCAAAAGAAGAATTAACTGAAAAATATATAACAGGAAGATTTGGATAGGAGGAAGAATAATGGTTAAAAAATTTCATATTGAATTAAAAAAGACAAAAAAAGAAGTAGATAAAATGGGGCATTTGGCAAACGACATGCTTACAAAATCTATTCAAGCTTTAATAGATATAAATAAAGAGAAAGCTAATTGGGTCATTTCTAATAAGATTAAACTTGCAGACATGGATGATAAAATTGAGGATAAAACACTTAGATTAATTGCACTTTATCAACCAATGGCAAGTGATTTACGAGAAATTGCATGTATTTTAAAAATGATAACTTATCTAAATAGAGTAGGCAGGTATGGTAAAGATATTGCAAAATTAGTTTTTGAATTTGAAAAAGCAGGTCATATTAAAAAATTGGTAAGCCTTCCACACATGGCTGAAATTGTAGAAGGCATGATTAACGATGCACTTTATGCTTTTGAAACAGGTGATATTTCAAAATTTAATGATTTCATTGAAAGAGAAACAACAGTTGATGAACTGAGATATTCTATTTTTAGAGAATGTCTTAGTTATATGATGGAAGACCCTAAAGTAATTACCAGGAGTACTTATTATATTATGATTGCTCGTTATCTAGAGCGTTGTGGTGATCATGCTTGTAAAATGGCTGAAAAAATAATTTATATGGTATCCGGCCAACGTGTGGAAATTGATTGCCGTGAAAAAACATCAAAAACCTGTTTTGCTGGTGTTAAGAAATTATGAAAAAACAAACTGTACTTTTTTTATGCACACATAATAGTGCTAGATCACAAATGGCAGAAGGATTACTAAATACGCTTTTTAAATCAAAATACCAAGCATTTAGCGCAGGTATTATCCCTAAGCAAGTTAATCCTTATGCAATTGAAGTGATGAAGGAGCTTGGTATTGATATTTCAGATAACAGATCAAAAAGTATAGAAGAATTCCGTGACATAACATTTGACTTTGTTGTAACAGTATGTGATAATGCAAAGGAGACTTGTCCTTTTTTTCCAGGAAAAAAAATTTTGCATAAAGGTTTTGAAGATCCTGCAAATTTTAATGGAGAAATAAAGGAGACGCTTTCTGTTTTTAGAAAGGTTCGTGATAAAATTAAACAATGGATTGTAGAGAATTTCGGTTAAAAACAAAAAATTTATATAAATCATCATTCATATGAATATTGGTTCATATGAGTACTGATAATTTTTTAAAATGTGTAGTAGATGATAACCGTAAAAAAATTATAATGTTTTTAGGAACAAAAGATCATAATGTAACTGAAATTACTAAAAAACTTAAACTCGAGCAATCTCTTGTTTCTCATCATTTAAATAAATTAAAATGCTGTGGACTTGTTAAAACAAAACAAGATGGTAAAAATATAGTTTACAGCTTAACTGATCCTAATATTTACACTGTTTTGAAAAAAGTTGAAGATTTATCTAATAAACTGAAATTGAAAACGGAGTGCTGTAAATAGATGAGTGATACCAAACTTAGTTTTTTTGAAAAATATCTAAGTATTTGGGTTGGATTGTGTATTATTTTAGGAATAGCCATTGGTAAATTGTTACCAGAATTTCCTGAATTTTTAAGTACTCTAGAGTACGCCCATGTATCCATTCCTGTTGCTATTCTTATCTGGCTAATGATATATCCAATGATGGTTCGCGTTGATTTTGCAAGTATTGTAAATGCAACTAAAAAACCAAAGGGTCTTATGCTTACATGGGTTATTAATTGGGTTATTAAACCTTTTACAATGTATATGTTCGCAGTTTTATTTTTTACAATAATTTTTTCAAATTTTATTGAACCAGGCCTGCAGAAACAGTATTTAGCAGGTGCTGTATTTCTTGGAGCTGCTCCTTGTACTGCTATGGTTTTTGTTTGGAGTTATTTAAGCAAAGGAAATCCAGGTTATACATTGGTTCAAGTAGCAACAAATGATCTAATAATTCTTTTTGCTTTTGTACCGATTGTTTCATTTTTACTAGGTATCAGTGGTTTAATTGTGCCTTATGAAACACTGGCACTTTCTGTAATATTATTTGTTGTAATACCCCTTTCTATAGGATATTTAACTAGATATTTTATGATAAAAAAGAAAGGAGAAAAAGCACTGAATAATCTTTTAGATAAATTTAGTAAAATCACAATCATTGGACTTTTACTTACACTTATTATACTTTTTTCTTTTCAAGGTGAAATAATTTTATCAAATCCATTTCATATAGTTTTAATTGCAGTACCACTAGTGATTCAGACTTATTTTATATTTACTATTTCTTATGGCTGGGCTTATTTTTGGAAACTTCCACACAATATTGCAGCTCCTGCTGCTATGATTGGTGCTAGTAACTTTTTTGAGCTTGCTGTGGCTGTTGCAATTTCAGTTTATGGTCTTAGTTCAGGTGCTGCACTTGCAACAGTTGTTGGAGTTTTAACAGAGGTACCGGTAATGCTTAGTCTTGTTGCAATTGCAAACAAAACAAAGGGAAAATTTAGTTTCAAATTAGATAAATAGGAGCATATAATTACCTATTTGAAATTAATAAACAGTCGGGGACTAAATGAACAAAAATTCATTTTTCAAAGGACTTACAAGAAATATTTTAATTGTCGGTTTAATCAGTCTTTTTACAGATATAAGCAGTGAAATGGTTTTTCCATTAATACCACTTTATTTAGTTTTTTTAGGTGGTGGTGGTTTTGTTATCGCATTAGTTGAAGGAGCTGCAGAAACAACATCATCCTTACTTAAAGTATTTTCAGGTTACTGGTCTGATAAAATCAAAAAAAGAAAACCTTTTGTGTTTGCTGGATATAGTTTATCCACAATCACCAAGCCTTTATTTGCATTAGCAAACTCATGGCCACTTGTTTTATTTATTAGAGTTTTTGAACGTATAGGTAAAGGAATTCGTACAGCACCACGTGATGCGATAATTGCTGAGTCATGTGACAGTTGCGTTCGGGGTAAAGGCTACGGTTTTCACAGGGCTATGGATAGTATCGGTGCAATTTTTGGGGCAACAATTGCTTTAATTTTATTTCCTATATTTGGATTTAAAAACATTTTTTTATACGCACTTATTCCTGGTATTATAGCAGTAATTTTTATTTTTTTTATAAAAGAAAAACAAACAGTAACTGAATGTATAGAAAAAAAGCCATTGCCAATGAAAATTAGTTTTAAACAATTACCAAA
>JGI2173J19968_10000947_pt1 | contig 11389 bp, 11 predicted proteins | sample DeeMarSWOR136_30_FD_19968 | JGI IMG/M metagenome (IMG submission 19968) | reverse complement strand
GGCGCAACCAACATACAGGTTACATTCGTCGATGGGAACGTCACTGATTCCATTATGGTTGGCGAAGACCCCTACAGCGACCTTGCAGTCATCAAAGTGAATCCAGCCACCACAACATTGTATCCGGTAGTGCTCGGNAANTCTTCAAATCTGATTGTNGGCGAACCCATCGTTGCCGTTGGAAACCCATTTGGACTAAGCGACACCATGACCGCTGGCATTATAAGCCAGCTTGGAAGGGACCTTTCAGCCCCCGGCGGATACTTGATAGTGGATGTAGTTCAGGTGGATGCAGCTATAAACCCAGGAAACTCAGGCGGACCACTTGTGAATATGAACGGCGAAGTTGTCGGCGTGAATACGGCTATAATATCAGGGTCTGGGACCTTCGCTGGTGTTGGGTTTGCAATTCCTTCCGACACGATAAATAGAGAATTGCCTTCTCTGATACAAACAGGAACATATGGACACCCCTGGATTGGCATTTCGGGGCTAGACGTAACTCTGGACATCACAAGAGAGATGGGGCTTGAGAAGGTGCAAGGTTTTCTCATCGTGGACATCAGTCAAGGCAGTCCTGCGGATGACGCTGGTTTGCGGGGAGGTGATAGAACGATTTTGATAGATGGGCAAGAGGTCAAGATAGGTGGAGACGTGATTGTGGGCGTGGACGGTCTAAGCGTCAGGAATCTCAACGATCTTGTGGTATACGTAGAGCGGAATAGGCGTCCTGGAGACACGATATATCTGAAGATAATCCGAGAAGGTACCGAGATGACACAGTCGTTGGTTCTTGGTGAGAGACCGCCTCCATAGTCAGCTTTGGTTCAGTATTGCGCGATTCACGCGCACCACGGACAGAGGCTTTAAAAGGAATCTATCAGAAACTAGAAACCTAAACTCAGCACAAGTTTCTGAGGTGACGGAAAAATGAGTGAAGAGAGTTGGGCTCCTCCTGAATGGATATATCGCGGAAGATCTCCTCCAAACGATGATGCTTACTTCGAGAATATGACTCGAGTTATCTTCTTGGCCGGACTGAGTTGGAAGATGATTGACAAGAAATGGCCAAACTTCAGAAAGGCGTTCAAGGACTTCTCCATAGAAAGAGTCGCGCGATTCAGCCAGAAGGATGTACAAGGACTTATGAATGACGCGGGCATAGTGAGAAATCGAGCTAAGATTACTGCCGCAGTCGACAATGCAAGACAATTTCAGAACGTAAGAACAGAACACGGGTCTTTCAAGCAATATCTTGATAGCTTGGATAAGTCTGAGAANTATGCATCAGTCATTAAGGACCTCNGCAGGAAATTCAGTCGCGTAGGCCCTTCTTCAGCGCGTATCTTCTTATACAGCGTCGGAGAAGACATANGGCGACCAATGGAATAAAATNAACGCCTCAAATGCATAGGATGCTATAAATTTATAACCGATTTTTGCTAATTCTAGCTCATGCGAAAAGANTTACCTCANCAATTATTGCGAGAACTTCTCAAGAANTCCAAGCGCAGTGATAGGGAGCTCGCCAAGGTCCTCAAGGTTTCCCAGCCAACGGTCACTAGAGCCCGTCACAGACTCGAGAGGAAAAGAATGATTCAGGACTACACAGTAATTCCCGATTTTAGGGCGATGGGTTTCGAAATATTAGCTCTAACTTTTGTGAAAATGCGTCCGGAAATCCGCACGCCTAAGGTTATGGAAGACACCATGACATATGCAGCGAAGTTTCCTAATGTAGTATTCGTCTCTTCTGGGCAAGGTCTAGGCATGACTGGGATCATTATCTCTTTCCACCAGAACTACACAGCGTACTATAAGCAGTTGACGAAGCTGAGAATCGACTTCAAAGAGTTTGTTGAAGATCTCCAAAGCTTCATTGTTAGCATCGGAGAAGGGGAATACAAGCGGCTTTCAACAGTGTACCTGAAGGATGTACCTCCATAGCGACACAGTTGCGTTAGAAGAAGCGCAAAATATGGAGAGGTCTACTGAGTTTCAGCGCAGATGTAGCTGTCTCTCTGGAGTTCCAGTGGGCATCCTCCTCCACAGATTTGCAGTTGCGCACAGTCCCTGCATTTTGGCTCTACGTATTCTCTCTTTCTTATTCGCACTGCAAGCGGGTGGTTCCAGATTCTTTGCCAATCATCCTTAAGGACATTGCCAAGGCTCTCAAAGTAGCTTTGACACGGGTAAGCATCACCATTCGGGCCAATACACATGTTTATCATTGCGGCAGTACATGATTTGACGCCTAAGCCTAGCTTGACCGGATCCAACCGGCAATACTGAGTTGGCGTATACCACAAGAACTTCAATCCCAGCTGATCTGCTTTCTCCCGAATCTTGGGCAGAAGTTCCCTTAGTGTCTCGAGTGGTAAGGCAAAATCTTCGCTTATTGCTTCGGCCTTCCCCGAATAGATTAAACTGTTGCATCCGAAGCCGGCCACGGCGAGTTTCTTCAGGAAGTCCACTGTTTCTAAGAAATTTGGAGCGTTGTATTTGCTAAGAGTAGTATTTGTGGTGGCGTAGATCTGTGTGGGAATTGTGTTCTTAATTCCGGCAACTGTCTCTTTCCAACTTCCCTTGGTTGCTGTCATCAGGTCGTGGATGCTGGGTTTGTGAGATTCAAGAGTCACCTGGATGAAGTCCAATCCAGTCTTTTCGAGGGTTTCAACGTAGGCTTTGTCTGCTAGTCTTCTGCCATTAGTAATAAGACCCGTGACCATACCTTTGGTTTCCCCGTAAAGCAGGAGTTCTGGCAAGTCTTCACGGAGAGTTGGTTCACCTCCTGTGAAGGTCAATATGAACACGCCAACCTGCTGAAGGCGATCAATGACCTCTTTCCACTGCTCTGTGGTAAGTTCAGGGGTCTCGTGGGGTCCACCGGCGTAGCAGTGAACACATTTGTTCTGACATTTGAAAGTGAGTGCCATATCCATACGTAGGGGAGCTGATAACTCTTGGGTAAATGGTTCTACCTTTTCTACATCGAGAAAAGACATGGGACAGACTTCCTCGGTCTGCGCCAGCGTGCTCACCGTGTAGATCAGCTTCTCATAGTCGTTTTTCACTGTCTTTTTGTCCACTCGGTACATGCGCCTGACTGCTTGGACAGCTTCTTCTGTAGTCCGTCCTTGCATGAAGACGAAAGCGTGTGCGGCAGCAGTCTCATTTAGATACAGAACCGTATTAGCATTGATGACCAATAGCCCCTGACCATCTGGTTCCACACGAAGCTGAAGAGCCAAACCCGCAAGATCACCGGTCCCGCGATACGTATACCTGCCTTGAGGAATCCTAGACGCACGAAACACCTTTCGTACAAAGTTCATAACGACTGGTTTTCCCCCTTCATCCCACCCCTCCACCTGCGCATGCGCAGGCACACGATACGCAAGCGCAGGCGCAAGCGCAGGCTGCACAAGCGCATACGCAACCGGATCTGTGATGAGCTGGTTGGGTAGAAGATTTGGCTGGTGTGGGCACGATTGCGTTGGCGAATTTCTCGAGGTTGGTAACGATTTTGTTTGACGTGTTCTCTACTGCGGTTGCTATGTTGTCCGCGAAGTCTGCACCGGGGATTGCTGGTGGCTTTGCAGCTTTGGTTGGGGTTTCTATGTTTGGTTCATACGTGGGCTTTGGATGGTAATGTCTGTATCCGTACCAGTACCAAAGCCAGAATGGGTTCGGCTCGAAGGCTTTGTCGCGAAAGGCTGTCTTGGTCCGGGACTGGTAGTTTGGGTCCAAGAAGAGCCACAGCAGTTGTTCATCGTAGGCTTTTGAGGCTAACTCTGGTGTGCCTGCTTGGTTCACTTGTTCCCAAGCCTTCGCCACAATCTTTCTGTAATAGTCAATTGTGTCGCGTCTACAGTATCCGCGCAGTTTTTCTTCAACGGTGTGTCTCAGAAATCTTATTGTGTGAGCCAGTTTCTCCTCGTCGAGGGTTCCTTCCTCTTTGATTGCGTGGAGGAAGTCGATTTCATAATAGCGTAAAGGTGCATCGGGTGGCCCTGTTTTGTTCTGAAAGGTTTTCATGATTTTCAGTTTGAGAGCAGGGGCTGTCGACTTGACCCATATGGCTCTCTTCTTTAGGAGGCTGTACAGAATTTCTGTGACTATCTTGTTCGGCTCTAGGTCTAGGAGGTACGAAGCTTCTACGGCTGTTAGACCGCGTCTTATTCCGAGAGTCTCGATGCTGAGCGTCGGGGCCAAATATGGTCTCTTGCGAACCACGTAGACGACTGCCCCCACTGCAGCGATGGAGCCTCCAAGTAGGAGGAGCACTAGTCCGTATTGCTGTAAGAACGCCACTATACCAGTTGGCTGTGTCTCGTAACTCTGCACATACTCCTTAGGAAAAGACACTCCAAAAGTATATGATGATTCGGCAGGATCGGGCTGGACGTTCTGTCTTTCCCAGTAGACTGCTAGTCGGTCATCTTCGGTCAATAAATTGTCCCAGTAGATTGCTGTTGTCCTTACTTCATGTGTAGCTACGCCAGGAGGCAAAACAATCAGTACGCGTAGATCAACGATGCTTGCTTCCTGCCACAAAGTTGGAATAAATTTCATGCCCACGTTGCCAGGATTGTCAAGATCTTCCCAAATCATGTGGGCAACGTTTGTGGTAAGGTTGAATCTGATAGTCTGTCCAGCCACCAAGGGAGTGTGAAGCCAAACTTGCACCGCGTAATAATCTCCAGAGCTCGCGTCGGTAGCCTCGAGAGTGTGCCCATACTCGTCCATAGCGGGTCCTATTGTGAAGTCGCGTTGAGGTTGACCTATATATACGAAGGTTATATTTGAACCTGAATCGAGTGTTATACTGATATCATAAAGTAGATCGATTGTGCCGTTTTCGGGATTTATCCAGATCTTTGCCCATTCGTGTTCCAGACGGTATTGTCTCTGTGCCGCTGCAACGCCTATAAATGCCACAGAAACTAATATGGCCGACAATGCGACCAGCAAAGAACGGGTCTTCACCATTTTGGTTCCTCAGCCACCTCAAACGTCTGTCCACAATAAGGACAAGTTGCGTATGGTACCCCAGACATAATCTTGATCTTTTTAGCGTCGAGAGAAGCCGAGCAATTAGGACACTTGAGCTCAACGGCCTTCATTGGGCCTGACAGTTCTAACCTCTGGGTTATCGTTGTTGGCTTTCTAGTTAATAGATGGCTAATGAGAGAGATGATCGCAATCCCGAATCCAGCGCCAAACAACCAAGCAGCAACGGTTAGTCTCGTGGGCTCGCGAACCGAGGCTATGGCAAATATGATGCCGAAGAAGAAAAGAACGACAACAGCCGCAATGGCAATCCCATACAACACTGTTTTGAGGTTCATGGACACATTAGCATAGGATTTCTGACAATTTAACCTTGCCGCGCCTTCTTCACTTGGGTGATATTATTATCATCAATTTTACTCTACTCTCTCCTTCAGCGGTTTACGTTGCATCTCAACCAATAAATAGGCTGCAACATCTCCTTCTTCAGCTGTGAGACTGTTGCCTCAACGCGTGATATGTCAAAAATGCAGTTTCGTTCTTTACGAAGGAGCAGAGCTAAAACCTCCCTATGAGATCGTTGAAGGCTATGAAGGTAGGTGCCCCAATTGTCGCAAAAAGCTGTCTTACATCCCTGAAAACATTGAGATCAGACTTGTTGATGAAACAAGAGCATGGAACAGAATGTATGTCCGTGGAAGCTAAGGTCCGCTTAGAGGCGCACGAACCGTCTATTATTGTGCAAGTATTCTCAATAATAAAATCCCTTAATAGTCAGAAAAAATCCTATTATCTGGCACCTGAGGTTCCGCACAGATGTTAATCCGGGAGGTCATCCTAGAAAACTTCATGTCCTACGAATACGCTAGGATACCCCTTAAACCAGGAGTCAACATCATCTGCGGACCAAACGGTTCAGGCAAATCCTCCATGCTTCTCGGAATCTCCGTGGCGCTAGGACAAACTTACACTGAACGATCGAAAAAACTGAGCGACCTCATTCGGTGGGGAAAAGACCAAGCCCGCGTCACGCTTGTCCTAGATAACTCGCGTAGAAGTGGTCGCCGACCAGTTGGAAGGATTAACAAAGACTACATCTACTTGACGAGAATCCTTAGACAAGACGGAAACTACTGGTTCGAGCTCGAAAACAAGGCGGCAACGAAAAGCAAGGTTACAAGACTTCTCTCAAAGTTTGGCGTAGACCCGGACAACATGCTCATCATTATGCACCAAAACATGGTAGAACAATTCACCGTTCTGCCCCCTCAAGAAAGACTGAGAATGGTTGAAGCCGCTGTCGGACTAGAAAGCTACCGCCAAAACGTCCTAATGGCCCAACGCAAACTAAGTCGCATTCTCAGCCAAGAGGAATCGGTAGGCAAACTCCTCGAGTCTGCAGAACAGACTCTAACATATTGGAGAGAACAGTACGACCGTTACCAAAGGAAGAAGCAGTTACGAATAAAGCGCCGATTCCTAGAAAGAGAATTGGCATGGGCTGAAGCCGCAAAGAAGCAAGGAAAAGTCGACGATCTTAAAGAGCACATTACAACGAGACAGAACGAAATCCAAGAGATCGAGAACAACATAAAGACTACTAGTGAGCAAATGGACAAACTTCAAACACAGCTAGATCAGTCGAAAGCCCAATGGAAGAAACTACTCGAGGAACGACTAGCACTCGAACGCCAAAAAGGAAGAAACGAGTCACACCTTTCGGTGGCCAATCAAACCCTGAGAGAAACTCAGTCGTGGATAACACTTCTTGAAAAGGAAATGGGGCAAACCCTAGAAAAGGTGCAGCTCTTAGAAACCAACCTTCACGAAGGCAAAAACCCACCAAACCCAAACCCTGAACCAGCAGAGTTCAGAACGATCTACGAAGATCTTGAAAAGTCGTGGGCCCACCGGTTCAGCCTTAAGAGCCAAAGCCTAGAAGAATCCGCCAAAGACTTTAATCAAAATCTCCAAGAAGTGGAAGCTCNAATCTCAAATGTGAGCGAAAGGATTGATCACCTCAACTTTGCGATAGAAGGAACATACAGCGACATCGNGGACCATAAGATCAAGGTAGCTTTGATGGAGTACCGAAAGGACGATCTAACAAAGGCCGTGAAAAGGCTAGACAAAGAGCTTCAAGCATCCCTAACTGATCTTGACGAAGCGGTGAGAAAGGCACAGGTCACAGGACCGCAACTAGTGCCTATGAAAAGCATAGCTGAGATTCTGGATGAGATTCGTGTGACTGACGGTCATCTAGCAGCCCTAGCCGACATCTCAGAAGAAATTGAACGTATGTACGAAAAATACTCCCAGCTCTATTTGGAGCTCAAAGAGAAGGCACGTCAAGTCGCTGAAAACCGAGAAAAAGCCCTAGAAGAAGTAAAAACACGGATGGAAGCTTGGAGAACAGTTATCACGAACCTCTTCAATCACGTCAATCGCCAGTACCAAGGAATCCTACGGAACGCCCAAGCAGTAGGTGATGTTGAGTTACTAAATGGACACGATATCGAGGCCGCGGGCCTTGGAATTCTTGTGGGCTTCAAAGGAGCAAAGGCCGTTCCCCTCAACGCCTACACCCAGAGTGGTGGAGAAAGAACCACCGCAACAATGGCCTTTCTTCTCGCACTGCAACAACACGTTCAATCTCCCTTCAGAGCCGTTGACGAATACGACATCCACATGGACCCAAAAAACCGGGAGATGATTGCTGATCTCCTCGTTTCTTCAGTCGAAGGGTCAGACTCCCAATACCTAGCGATTACACCGAGTCAGATAACCTTCACCGGAAAAGATGTTCACATTGTCACAGTGCAGAACATTGAAGGAACGTCGATAGTCAAGGAAGTAACATAAATGTCTTCAAGGAGACAGAGAAAAAAACTCGGCAGTGAACAACTCCAACGCATAATCGATCTATGCAAGTCTGTTGAGGAGAAGGGTCTTGATCCGTTCTTGGTAGAGGTTGACGATATACTTGCAGTTGTTCAGAAGTACTTTCCCGACTGGGAGCTACCCGATGAGCTCTGTCTAGACGCTGAAGCCATTCACCAGCTTGCATCAGTCATCAAACTCCAAAGTGACTGGGTGAAACACAGATCAACCTCCCTCTACACGGATCCCTTTCTTCTTGAGGAAAAAATACGCAGGCTAAGCAGAGAATCCTTTACTACACTATTTCTAGAATGTTGGGACCCCATCATCGAACTAGAACAGATATCTCCTCACAGTCTAGCTGAAGCCATCAAATATTGGCAAGAACTCCTCCCCATAAAGGATAGGTGGCTAGATTTTTCTTCCCTAGAGATAGAGACTGGAGCCACGACCCGTGAAGAGCTGATTGAACAAAGGATAATGACTGATAGAGCCTTTTCAGAGGATTTGGAGGCCTTCTGGGAAGAGTTGAAGCGCAAGGTCGGCGAGGAGGGCAAGATTCTATATTGGGACTTCGTTGGAGCTGAGGACTATTCTGATACGATAAGGCGAGCGTTCATGACGAGCTTCCTTGTCACATATGGGTACGCAACCTTGGAGGTGCATCGTCTAGAGGAGGAGCTATTCATTAGGCCATTTGAGAAGCCGGTATCCTTTCTGGAGAAGAGACAAGTGATCTCGATTCCTGTCTCTGTGAGTTTTGAAGAATGGATGAAGTGGAAGGAGACGGGGTAGGCTTGAAGAGAAAAGCATACTATGCGAGAAAAGTCAAAAGCGCGGCGCATCTTCTGTTTTACAAGCGGCATAGAAAGCCTGGAGTGAAAGGCTGGGAGCTACGAAAGAAACTGGGGTCGGACTATCCAAAAGTGCTCAACATACTAGACGATTATCTGAAAAGTGTGGATTTGCAGGTAAAGACGGTCTTTGAAGAGGAGAAACCAGCTGAGAAGCCTACCCGTGAACAATTGGACAAGGCTCGGTTCTTCATAACCCTCAGGGGCGACATCGCTCCGAAAGAGACCAAGATGATGGGCTGGCGCATCGACGATATAGCCGGTTTGGCAATAGCCATCTCCTACATCATGGCAAAGAAGGGTCAAGCTCCGCGGGAAGAGGTTGAAGACCTTCTGCGGAACAAGCTTCCAGGTTGGAGAGTGGACATGAACATGACTCGTTACATTCGATCTGGATACTTAGCAGAGGATGAAAACAAACAGCTTTATCTTGATTGGCGAACCAGGGCTGAGGTTGATCAGAAAACCTTGGTGGATCTTCTTCTTGGCGCTGAAGAGTGAAGAGGCATGAGAAGCCCAAATCACTCCGAGGGTTCCTTTTTCCTCATTCTTCGATAAACGTCGCTAAAGTTTTGCTTATTATGAGCGCGCGCATAATTGTTACGATTTGCAGATCTTACTCAAGGTCTTCAGAAAAACAGCGATCTCCTGCAAAGTATTGTAATGAACCAAACTGATTCGAATCATGGTTTGTTGGTCGTAGGATTCCACGGCTCTCGAATAGAAGTCTTCAGCACGCGTTGCAATTCCTCCGTCGGTCCAGAGGCGCCCGACTATGTCTTCATCAGGCTTATCCTCAATTTTAAACGCAAAAGTGGGATCTCTCTCCCCCAAACGATTGAGATCAGCTAGTCCGTAGATTTTTACTTTTGGCAGATCAACCAAGCCTTTGAAGCCATCGACCCCGTCAAGTACTGCTCTAGACAATTCCATCTCGTATCTTTCAACTGCGTCCATTGCTACCTTCAAGGATCGTTTGCGACCGGAGTAATCAGTGAAATAGCGTTCATAATGATTCTGAACTTGATCTGCCAGCCACACAAGATGGTTTGTAACACCATGTACAGCTGCGAACTTGGACTGGTCTCGGGTTCCCCATTCCCAATTGTAGGGAGCGTGATCAGGAGCTGATGCGACCTTGTATGGCTTAAGCGTGTTGAGATTGTCTTCCTTGCCGTAAAGGAAGCTCCCATGGGAGCTGAAGAACTTGTATCCTGAGAATACAAGAAAGTCGCAGTCCAAATCTTTGACATCGATTGAACCGTGGGCAATATGGTGAACTGCGTCAATCACAAAATAAGCGTTGACTTCCTTGACCATTTTCCCAATTTTTTTGAGAGGACTCTTAGTGCCAAGAACATTCGAAGCGGCAGTCACCGTGACAACCTTTGTCTTCTTGTCAATCAGTCCTTGCAGATGGTCCATGTCGAGAGTTCCTTCATCTTTCTTCAAACGGGCAAACCTAACTTCTTTGATTCTTCGTCGCTTCTGCAGTTCTTGCCAAGGACTAATGTTAGCGTAATGTTCATAGTCGCTTGTGACCACATTCTCCTTGCCAGTCAGTTCCCTTCCAATAGCATAGCTCAAGTTGAACAGCAAAGCAGTTGCTGATTCTCCGGATACAATTGTGTCTGCAGATGGAGCGTTGAGTAAGTCTGCTATGGCCTTTCTTCCATCTAGTATGGCAGTCCCGGCTCTTTTTGACTCGTCAAAATCCGCCCCTACATTGGCGCTACAGTCGAAGCGAGCTTCGGCTTCGGCTCTGCCTGCTATTGCCACGACAAGTGTTCCAGTACCGTTATCAAAAAACGCTCTTTTTCGTCCATTTAGGTCAGTCACTGCACGGGGGAACTTGACCCTAATCTTTTCCAACAAATCTCGATCAAACATCGCATTCATCAGCTTGTGCTGGAACTTTGTCTCGTCCATATAAATGTAGTTTGCCGTGCTTCGCACGCGCATGATACAGCAAAAAGGATAAACTGAAAACTCTTCATGCGATATTCGGTGCATTCAAATGGAGGTCTTTACGATCATAGGAAAGAGACGTAGCATCCGATTGTATGAGAAAAAACCAGTGGAGAAGGAGAAACTCCATCGCATTTTGGAAGCAGGCAGATTAGCGCCTTCTGCCTCCAACAAACAGCCATGGCGATTCATCGTAGTGACCGATGAGAAAGTCAAGGAGAAACTTAGAGTAGCCTATGACAAAGAATGGTTCGTCTCTGCGCCCGTGATTGTCATAGGTTGCGCTGTTCCCAAGGAAGCTTGGGTGAGAATGGACGGTCAAGAATATTGGATGGTAGACGTGGCAATCGCCATGCAAAACATGATCTTAACAGCCACAGAACTCGGTCTAGGAACTTGCTGGATCGCCGACTTCGACGAAAACGCTATCCGAAAAGCGCTCAAGCTACCCTCAAACATCCGTGTGGTTGCCATGACTTCCTTAGGCTACCCAGCCGAAGAAAAGACCCCGGTAGAAAACAGAAAATCACTCACCGAGATAGTTCACCACGAACATTGGTGAATTCTCGCGCGCGCATGAATTGATAACATCTACACTTCTATCTTGACTGCTTCGATGGTTTCAGGCTTCATGTATTCGAAACTGATGGGCTTCAGTTTTATAACAGTGTAGT
>JGI2173J19968_10000946_pt1 | contig 11395 bp, 9 predicted proteins | sample DeeMarSWOR136_30_FD_19968 | JGI IMG/M metagenome (IMG submission 19968) | reverse complement strand
CCTTTTTTTTCTCTTCTGCGGGTCGAATATCCGAGTAATTGATTTCTCTGCCCAGAACCGGGTTTACAGAACAGCGTACGGGGTAAAAATTCCTCGTCTGGTTATTGCAGGTGAAACAGCGAAGGCAGGGTCTGGCGTCAGTAAGACCATGCAGTGCTTTATTCACAATTTCAGGGTCTGCCAGAATGGAGCGAACCATCGCCACCATATCGGCTTTACCTTCGACAAGAATTCTGTCAGCTGCCTCGATGCTGCTGATAGACCCTACCGTGGTAATGGGAATATCCAGGGCCTTCTTCAGTTTCTCGGCACGATGCACGTTGTATTCGTGAGGTAAATAAGTTGGCTGGATCATATGGGGGAGAGTCCAGTTATCGCTCAGCACCCCTGCAGATACGTGGAGAAGGTCTATTTTATCTTCGATCATTTTAACGAATTCTATGGTTTCCTCCTCCTGCATTCCCCCCTTTACTAGCTCATTGGCGCTGATACGGTATTCAAGAGCGAGTCTGTTCCCAACCTTTTTTCTAACTGCATTTAAAACCTCGATAGCAAATCTGGCCCTGTTTTCCAGACTTCCGCCATATCGATCAGTCCTCTTGTTGGCGAAAGGAGAAAGAAACTGGGAAATCAGGTGCCCATGCCCTCCATGTATCAGAACCATCTCGAAACCGGCGCGCAGACATCTGTATACCGCATCTGCAAAGCCATTAACAACTTCATCAATCATCTCCTGGTCCATCTCGATGACCCGGAATACGGGCCTTCCCTGACGCCTTGCCAGCATTTCCTCCAGATTGGTGGGTATGGGAGAAGGACCAATAGTTTCCCTGCTATTGAGAGTAAACCTGCCGGAATGGGCGACTTCAATCGAGGCTTTGGCACCGTATCTATGGATTGCTTCGGCCAGAACACTAAGTCCGTTTATGACCTTATCATCACCGAGATTTAACTGGAACTGGTGGGCCTGCGCATAACCGAGATCGATAGGGGATTCACCTATAGTGACGATCCCGGCACCGCCGCGGGCTATGTTCTGGTAATAGGCAGTCATTTCTCTGGTGACATAACCGTCATGACTGGCCAGCATATGAGACGCAGGACCGAACTCAATCCTGTTCTTGACCTCAACGTTACCGAATTTGAACGGTGAAAAAACATGTTGGAAGTGATGCATGCTTTATTCCTCCCGATTTATTCGGAGCTATTCATAATATCCTTCATCAGATTTGACAAGTGTATTGAATTGTTCCATATCGTGGCCGAACCACAGTTCGGCGTGATATTCTTCGGCGATTTCCAGAATACGATTTAAGGTTTTCTTATATCCCTCAGGGTCTCTAATCACACCCGGCAACCTCACGGGGGGTCCCAGGTTCTCACTGCAGTATATAGCGTCGGAGGTCAATATCACGTTTCCGGTTTTCGGTAATTCAAGAAGCAGTCCCAGCATACCGAACGAATGTCCGGAACCGAAACTGAGTAAATGAACGCCGTCCAGGAAATCTACAATATTCCCTTCATCACCAACCAATCGCCAATTCAAACCTGCCCGTGCCCAGGCGTCAACATCTGCTTTGATAAATGGGGGCTCCAGTCGATTTAGGAAGTTAAGTTTGGCGACATTCGTGAGTTCGACGTCGCTGACAATAATTTCCGAATCTGTAAAGTCTTCCAGGCCTCCGGCGTGATCGACATGGAGATGTGAACAGATAACGTAACGAATGTCCCGTGGTTGGACACCAATCTTATTAAGGCGGTTTATTACCATCTCGTCGTCCGAAATCGGCCATGATCTTGGAGAGCGCTCGAGTTTGCTCCAACCGGTGTCATACAGCACCAGACCGTCGGGATGGTCGATTAAAAACGTCATTATCGGGATCGGCACAACATCCTGTGGATCGACCGGAGCTCCCGAGCTGATAAGTGATTCCCTCGGCATATCAGGCGCTGTGCCGTTGGCCATAACATATAGTTTCATATCTCACTCACTTCTTCTTTGTCCGATTTTAGCCTGCTTTAACTACCTCATCGGGGTGTGATATTTTTCCCTTAATGGCACTGGCAGCCGCTACGGCGGGATTGGACAGGTAGACCTCGCTTTCTGGATGTCCCATTCTGCCTACGAAGTTACGGTTCGTCGTCGATAATGCTCGTTCTCCTTTTGCCAGAACACCCATGTGCCCCCCGACACACGGTCCGCAGGTGGGCGTACTGATAACTCCGTTTGCGTCGAGAAAAATCTCCAGAAGTCCTTCGCGCATGGCCTGCCGATAGATTTCCTGAGTGGCCGGAATAATGATCAGCCGGACACCGGGCGATATTTTATTTCCCCTGAGCACCTGTGCGGCAACACGTAAATCCTCGATTCTACCATTGGTACAGGAACCGATTATCACCTGATCTATTTTTATATCTTCTACTTCGCTGACGGGCCTGACATTGGACGGGAGGTGAGGAAAAGCTACCTGCGGTACGATGTTACTCACGTCGTAGTCTTTTACTTCACCGTACACGGCATCCTCATCACTCCGAAATACCTCGTAAGGTCTCTGCGTCCTGTATTCCAGATATTCCAGAGTCGTGTTGTCCACCTCGAAGATACCGTTCTTAGCTCCCGCTTCCACGGCCATATTGGCCATCGTAAACCTGCCCGACATAGGCATGCGCCCTATGACTTCCCCTGTAAACTCCATGGCATTATAAAGAGCTCCATCTACACCGATATCACCAATGGTATAGAGGATAAGGTCTTTGGCATCCACCCACTTCTGAAGCGATCCGTGATAGATAAACTTTTTAGAACCGGGCACCTTGAACCATAGCTGACCTGTTAGCATTGCTGCCGCAAGGTCGGTACTACCTATACCGGTTGCGAAGGCTCCTACCGCCCCGTAGGTGCACGTATGGCTATCACCTCCCACCACTACGTCACCCGGCAGGACAAGCCCTTTTTCCGGAAGCAGGGCGTGGGCGATGCCCATTTCTCCTACTTCATAATAATGAGAAATGCCCTGTTGTCTGGCGAACTCTCTCATCCGTTTGCAGTTCTCGGCAGCCCTGATGTCCTTATTGGGTGTGAAATGGTCCGGCACCAGGACTATTTTGTCCGGATCAAACACCCTGTCCGCTCCGATAGCCTCTATCTCGTGAATCGCCAGGGGAACAGAAAGGTCGTGGCCCATGATAACATCAACTCTTGCGTTAATCAGTTCCCCGGGTGAGACCTGTTCTCTCCCCGTGTGGGCAGCAAGGATTTTCTCGGTCACCGTCATTCCCACTATGCGCCATCCTGATTATATTTATCTATGCCCTTTAAAATGTCCTCTTCCAGTTTCCTGTACCGGGATAATCCCAGAAAATCGACCAGTTCATCGAAGGGAACCCCGCCATGACCTCCGTCTTCGTTTATTCCCCGGGACTTTAGTTCAATCAGCTTGTCGCGGACTGCCGCGTATACTGTAGTAATGGAGATAGCGGGGTAAATAGCCAGAGCATAACCCATATCTTCGTATCTTTTCATGTGTAAATAGGGGGTCTTCGGAGCTATGTTAACCAGTGTCGGCCCCTTCACCAGCCCGGGAATTCTCTCCAGTTGGTCCATGTCTGTGGGCGCTTCGACAAAGAGGACATCGGCTCCTTCCTCTCTATAAATATTGGCCCTGCGAATGGCTTCCTCAAAACCTTCAGCCGAGATCGCGTCTGTCCTGGCGATAATGACCATGTCTTTGTCTTTCCTGGCCTTAACGGCAGCCCGGATTTTCGCCACCATTTCACCCGGTGAAACCAGCTTATGTCCTTCCATGTGCCCACAACGTTTCGGAGAAATCTGGTCTTCAATCTGTATAGCCGCACTGCCGGCTTTCTCGTATTCCTCAACTGTTCTGATAACATTGAGATGATTTCCATAACCTGTATCAGCATCGGCAATAACAGGAATCGTTACCGCATCAGCGATATGTTTGACATTGGTCACCATATCCGTAAGGGTAAGTAAGCCGATATCAGGATAACCCAGCGTGGAAGCCGCTGTACCGAATCCAGTCATATATACTGCATCGAATCCGACCGCCTCGATCAACCTGGCACTAAAGGCATCATATGCTCCCGGGACCATGGTTATTCCCGGTCTTTCAATCAATTCCCTTAATTTCTTCGTTGTTTTCATATTCCATTACCTCAAGGGTTATGTTAATCGCTGATTGTAGATATCCCACAAGCCAACGAGTGTATCAGTTATCCTGAAACAGTTTTTCCGGCACGTATACAAAGCCTTCCAGAATCCTTCGTGAAGTCCGTCCAAATGCCACGAGTTTCACTTTCGGTCCCTGCGACGTATTTTCAACGTCCACTTCGACAGGCATCGTCCCGCTTGGATGGCCGATGCAAACAACCTTCGCCTCCCTGGCCCTTGTTGCACATACCCGATTAACTATCGTTCCCTCGATCATTGCCGCGGCAGCCGTACAAACCGCACCTGTTCCGGGATATGTCTTGTGCATCACCTGCATGAAGAGAGAACGGGCGAGAAGATCGATATCAGAGCCCTTTATAAGCACTCCGTCCGTAAAACTCGTATAATCATCCGGTTCATTGACAAAGATAATCAATGGCAGTGTAGGGCTTTCAATCCGTGCTTTTAACGCATCGGTAGCCAAGCCGAGTAATTTCGATACTGTTCCCCGGATGAGTTCGATGTTATCAAGAGATTCGATCAACTTCGGATCCATGGGGCCCTCTGTTCCTGAAAATCCAAGTGACTCGGCCTTGAAGAAACAGCAGGGATTTCCGACATCAACAATAGATACTTCGGCTTCGCCAATATAGGGAAACGAAATCACGTCGACCGGATTGCCGGTTGGTAGAACCTTGCCTCCTAAAGTCCCGCTTGTTTCCGAGTAATCGAGGAGAATCTTACTCCCCGTACCCGGAACGCCATCGATGGCGTAATCTCCGGTATATTTCGACTTTCCTCCATACGTAGGAACATACGCCTTTAAAATCTTCCTGGTATTGGTATTATAGATACGTACGACAGTCTGAGGTTCCTTGACTGTTACCAGTCCTTCATCGATGGCGAAAGGTCCAACACCCGAGGAGATATTACCGCAGTTCCCTGCGAATTCTATGAATGATTCATCTATTGATACCTGCCCCATCGTGTAGTTGATATCCGCATCGTCACGCTCAGATGGTCCAATAATAGCCATCTTACTTGTGAGGGGGTCAGCTCCGCCCAGACCATCGATCTGCCTTATATCGGGGCTTCCAAATACACTTAGGATAACTCTATCCCTCATATCCGGATTCTCAGGCAGGTCTTTTTCATGGAAATATACTCCCTTGCTGGTTCCTGCTCTCTGAATGACACAAGGTATTTTTCGATAGTCACCCATTACCCTGCCTCCTTTCAATGATTTTTCACCTTACTTTACGAGGCCAGTCAGCTATCACGGATTTAGAATTTTCTCAAAATGATAAATCATAACACCAAATGAACCTTAAGGGTAATTCTTGAATTGATCGGAGCGACAAAAGGTTCGCGCATCTCTCTATCCGATATTGATGGAAAGCCAATTCATGATACAGGTTACTGGAATATTACGCCACTCCTGGTCCTTCATATTTACAATAACCTGTGTCCCTCCGGTTATATTAAACGCATTGGTAGATCTCTGGACATGGGTTATCCCGGTCATTTCGAATCTAGTCCTTTTAGTAAACGTAATTATACACCTCATATTATGATTAAGTAAATAAGACCTTACCCTTTTGGAGGATAGTGAAAATCAATTAAAAAGGTTCCTTTTTATTACTAGAGTTAGTCACTCGATTACTCATTTTCTTTACATCCAACAAAAAGTCATCAAGTTGAATTTCAAGAACTAGCACGTTTATCACCCCTCCCTTGGGTCCGATGAATAATAAGGAAAAAACAAAGGCCTCAGCGTATTAGTGGTAGTTGAACCGTCTTTAGATTCGCTCGAGGTTGCAGAAAAATTCACGAGCTGGCAGGACAAATCGATATCGCGGATGTCTGGGCAGTGCTCAATAAGATTACTTCGGAGAAAATTACGCAACGTCTTATAGATTACCTGAATGAACGAGATATACGCGTGATCGGGCAGGTACACCAGAATTCAGATATTTTCGAATCGAGCCTGGAAGGACGTCCTATCCAGAACGGTACTGCTTCTAGTGATGTAGACAAGATCCTAGAATTCTTATTTCCATAGATTAAATTAAAAAGCAAAATCCAGGCTATACTGTTCAAGATACTTTAACACTGAAGTCAATGTTAGGCAACCTGCAAAATATTCTTAAAAAAAGCTTGACTCTACCATTACGTCATAGTTTATATTTAGATTATGACGGTCTACACAGTAAAAAAATTAGCATCACTGGCTGGAGTCAGTGTCCGAACGCTGCATTACTACGATGAATTGGGGCTTCTCAAGCCTAGATACCGGCTGGAGAACGGTTACCGGCATTACGATGAGGATTCCATTATCCGGCTTCAGCAAATTATGTTCTTTCGAGAACTTGGATTCAGCCTCGATGAAATCGCAAAAATAATATCATGTCCGGACTTTGATATAATTGAAGCCCTGAAATCACAACGCGAAGTGCTTGTCAAGAAGTCGGAGCGTCTGGGGGAGCTTATTTCGACTGTAGATAAGACCATCAAACAATTGAGAGGAGAAGATAAGATGCAATTGACAACAGATTTGCCCCTGCCTTTATTCGTACGCGGCAAAGTGCGTGATACCTACGACCTCAGCAAATTTCTTCTGATTATTGCTACCGACCGTATTTCAGCTTTTGATGTGGTTCTACCCTGCGGTATTCCAGAAAAAGGTAAGATATTGAATCAAATATCGGTTTACTGGTTTGAACAAACGAAGCATATTATTCAAAATCATGTTGTTGAAGTTGTTAACGACGTAAAAGTATTGGATAAATATCTACCAGCTAAAAAGCGGTTTGCTTACCCTGAATACCTCGCAGAAAGAAGCATGGTAGTTAAGAAGTTAGAGCGGTTGCCCATCGAATGCGTGGCACGAGGTTACCTGTCCGGCTCGGCATGGTCGGAATATAAGGAGACGGGGAAATTGTTATGGGCGGACAATTTACCGAAAGGGCTTCGTGAAAGCGAGGCACTACCCAGGCCTCTTTTTACGCCAACTACCAAGGCGGAAACAGGCCATGACGAGCCAATAACATTAGAGGGAGTCAAGAAATTAGTTGGCAAAGAAATTGCTGAACAGGTCCGAGATAAGACGCTCACCATCTATAATTTTGCACACAAGCAGGCGCTCGCAAAAGGAATTATAATCGCTGATACCAAACTGGAGTTCGGATTGGATAATGGTAAACTTATTCTGATAGATGAGCTGCTGACTCCGGACTCGTCGCGGTTCTGGGATGTGAAGACGTACAAAGTCGGACAGTCCCAGCCGAGCTATGACAAACAGCCCGTACGCGACTGGTTGACAAAATCGGGATGGAATAAAGAACCCCCTGCTCCAATGCTGCCTGACGATGTCATTGCATCCACCAGCCGGATTTACCGTACAGCATATGAGAGGTTGACAGGTAAGAAACTACAATAGAAAATCTAGTACTGATCTTGAAATGGATTCCCGATCAAGTCGGGAATGACAAGGGAGGGGAGATATATAGGGAATGACAGGGAGGAGATATTACATTTAATTATCTTTCCAGACAATACGTTCGGTGTGCTTAGGCATCTTTTGAAGAGCTTTTCTTAAAAAAGTTGGACGTAAGTCGATATTGTCCGGTTCTGAGAGAGGAAACCAGCGGAAGATGATTTTAACTCGATTATCCAGGCTGGAGTATTCCTTGGTGTTGAGAATCCTCGCATTAATCGGCAATGTCACAATAAAGTAATTTGTTACTGTCGTAGATAACGTTCCTTTTTTAGGGACATAACATCACACCTATGTATCAGGCATGAAATTTAGCGGACCTTTTTATACTTTGTATATCTTGCAGAGAAAAGACCGCCATGGTTCTGAACCTGTCTGAGGATCACAGTGCATACCATGCGTTAGCATGTTACAGTTCGACTCAGTAAACCCATACTCCCAAGGTTCTTTTTCCGGAAACCACCAGCCATGCTGGACACTAATAACACGGGGCGCAATACCATCTGTAAGGCTGGCTCTTTGTTTGATTCTGCCACCTCTCGGGCCTTCAATCCAGACCCAATCCCCGTTTGTAATCGATAACTTTTTTGCGGTATCGGGGTGAATCTCCACCTTCGGGTCAGGATTTTGCCGGCGCAGCGACTCAATCTGTCTGCCCTCGGAATGGAAAAACGCCTGAGTTCTGGCTCCGGTTGTTGTTATTAACGGGTATTCCTTAAAAAGGTCTGGCGTAGAATATGGACTCTCCGGAGGTTCAACATAATTGGGCAAAGGGTCATAGCCCATTTCTTCCAGGGCTGAACAATAAATTTCAAATTTACCGGATGGCGTTCTAAATCCCACCTTTTCGTATTTTTTGTACTGCATGTCGCCTTTGAGAATGCCAACATCCTGAAATTCCTGGAAAGTCATCCCAGTATCCTTCAACACCCAATCGCAATATTCTATAGTATTGCGCCACGGGAAACAGTCTTCCATCCCCATACGACGAGCTAGGTCGAACAGAATTTGCTTATCGTCCCGGCATTCACCGATACTGGCCACCTGTTTTCGGGCGGTAACGCACCAGACCATATGGAGGTCAGGAATATCGTCGGTTTCCGGCCAGCTGGCTGCTGGCAGGACAATATCAGCGAGTTGCGTCGTGGGAGTCATGAAAAGATCAGTGGCGACAATAAAATCAATTTTGCGTAATGCCTGGACCATTCTCAAACAATCACTGTGCCCGATTAACAGGTTACTTCCCATGATAAATAAAGCCTTTATGGGGTAAGGCTTTTCCGTGAGTACCGTATTTATAAATTCTCCGGGTTGTATTGTCGTACTTAACTTATACTTGCTGGCTCCAATCATTTTCTTTTTCGAATCAAGCGGTAGCATACCAGGTAATTCTATGTCCGGATTGATACGCGGTGCCTGTACCACCACGCCGGATGGGGGTACCCAGAAAGCATCACCGCCCGGGACATCTATATTACCCGTAATACCTGATAATATCAGCAAAGAACGAATAGTCTGAAAATTATTAACCCCCTGGTCCACGCTCACACCCCACTGCAGACAGGCTGGTTTAGTAGTGGCGTATAAACGTGCCGCCGCTTTTATATACTCGGGAGAAACCCAGGTAATTTGAGCCACTTTTTCCGGGGAGTATTCTTTTACCCTTTTAGTGAACTCTTTAAAACCGATAGCCCATCTATTAACAAAATCTTCATCAAATAACCCTTCTTTAATAATCTCGTGGAGCATACCTAGAGCCAGGGCGGCGTCCGTTCCGGGACGTACTTGCAGCCAGTAATCAGCCACAGAAGCCAGTTTCGTTCTTCTTGGGTCAATTACTATTAGTTTAGCCCCGTCGTTCAATGCACGGGTCAGCTGGGAACTGCACATGCCGTCGGAAGCACCCACCTCAGGAAGATTGCATCCCCAATTGAGTACACACTTTGGTTTGATTCCGCCAAAACCATAGTAATCACATACGGGAAGGTCGCCGCAGGTCATCGCGGAGGCTATTAATCTGGGGCCGTAACAGAGATGAGCAAAACCGAGACGATTGGGAGTACCCAGGCTATTAAGAAAACGGTGAAACAATACATAGTAAGGCCTGCCGGTTCCCCTGGCACCAACGATCGATTCCGCTCCGTAATCCTGTTTTACTTTAAGTAATTCCTCACTCACCGTATCCAGCGCCTCGTCCCAGGTAATCCTCTGCCATTTATTTTCCCCGCGGTCTCCCGACCTCTTCATCGGATATTTCAGTCGGTCGGGATGATATAAGAGTTCCGGGGCTGATTTACCTTTTACGCAAATATACCCCAAAGAGGTAGGACTATCAGGATCACCGGTTACTTTTACCAGCTCGTTGTCCTTCAGATGCAGGAGGACACCGCATACACCGTGGCATCCTCGGCAGGTGGACTTGACTATACGCTCTGACATAATTTGGCGATTAACTTCCGATTCAGCTTTATACTAAACAGGATTTTCCTTTAAGTAAGATGATAAACCGATGAACGTGGGCAATATTCCATTGTACTCCCATGTCAATTTCCAATCAATCTTTTTACCTTGGAACTCATTGCCGATTTATCGATTTTCACCTTGATTTAAGTTGTGGTAATAATTTAGACTTGATTTTTTAATCATCATTCCCATAAGATGAGGTTTATATGAACGATGTACGTGCAATGCCAATCTTCAACGCAATACATGATGTATACGATAATGTTAAACTCCTTCGTAAGCCTGCTGAAAGATTGGCAGTAAATGCTGGACTTACTACAGGACAACAAGTTCTTGACGTAGCTTGCGGTACTGGTTGGGCTACAATTGCAGCGGCGAATCTGGTTGGTGACAGCGGAAGAGTTATCGGAATCGACATAGCAGACAAACTACTGGATGTGGCTAGAAGTAAGACTTATTCGGCTGGTCTTTCTAATGTGGAGTATCGTGTGGGGGATGCTGAAGCCTTGGAATTTGATGATGCCAGTTTTGATGCTGTCATCTGCGCCTCATCGATTTTCTTTCTACGAGATATACCCAAAGCGCTTCAGGAATGGCACCGAGTATTGAAGGTTAAAGGAATAATTGCATTTTCAAGTTTTGGTCCAGGTCAAGGACAGCCGATGCTTGGTTTGTTTCAAGAACGTCTGGCAAGATATGAAGGACAGACCTTAACATCACAACAACGTATTGTTAGGACAGATACGCCAGAAGAATGCCACTTACTGCTCAAACACTCAGGTTTTAAAGACATCATAATTACTACCGAGCAGCTAGGTTTCTTTCTTCCGGATACATTAGCTTATTGGGAGGAAATTTCTTCCAACATATTCAAGCTGCGTCTGTCCCGACTGAATCCCGTAGACCTTGAGAGATTCAGGTCAGAGCATATAGCGGAAGTAGAATCTTTACGCACAGACCAGGGTATATGGTTGGATATCCCCACGCATTTCGGCGTAGCGAGGAAACATAATATATACTGATGTTACACAGAAAGTCTAACAAGCAGTTGCTTTCCTTAGAATGAGTCTTATGGAATAAAGATATCCTGAAATGTGGGGCCCCCAAAGCACTCTTGGAAATATAAACGTGGACTTAGCTATAAAAATCCTATGCTTCCTTTAATTTGATGTCACAAAATGAGTTATTGTTACCCAACAATCTGCTTCAAAATTGGCGCCGGCTTGTTGAAATAGAGGATAGGAGTATGAAGTCAATTATCG
>JGI2173J19968_10000942_pt1 | contig 11407 bp, 9 predicted proteins | sample DeeMarSWOR136_30_FD_19968 | JGI IMG/M metagenome (IMG submission 19968) | reverse complement strand
GCCGTGCTTTGCTTCCACTAGTGAGTTTTTCCCTCTTTAAGGCCTAAAAAGCTCGAGTCATATTCCTCAATCAGCCTAGCATCGACAAAGCTGAAGTATTTATTCTCGCCTATTATAACAAGAAACAGTCGCCAAGATTCGCGAATGATACCCCTTATCCCCAACAGCTACACAAANCTGGNTTTTTGTTACTCTATTATAAGCCAATATCCTATCTCAAAAATTTGTGCGTTTGGTATTATGCTGAACGAGAAACTTGGACACTGAGACCTCAATGCGATTGGGTTTGGGCTTAAAATTTAATTCCCCCTTCTCTCCTTTTTTCTTGCTTCTCGCTCCGCCTTTTCCAGCTCCCCTATTCTTATTTCTTCCCTTTCAGCTTCTTTTCTCTCTTCTTCTCTCGCTTCTTTCCTTTGCTCTGCTGCCAGCTCTTCTCTTTTATTTTGTTTCTCAGCTTCCCTTCTCTCTTCTTTTCCCATCTTTCCTCTTTCTTTCTTCCTTGCTTCCCGCCTCACCTCCTCCAGCTCCACTGTTCTCCGTTCATCACTTTGAGCTCTTTGTCTCTCTTTTCTTCTCACTTCTCTTCGCGCATCTTCTCCCAGTTCCACCAATTTCTCATTGTAGAATTTGGAAGCTACGTTTATTATGTCTTCGGTTCTTTCGCTCATAAATTTGTGATCTTCAATTCTTCTCCCAAGGGAAGCAGCCCGGTCGGTGAGTCCTTCCTTCTCTACCTTTTCTTTTTCTTGGTCTATCGCGTGTATGGCTTTCGGTGCGAGGTTTTGGATAACTTTGATATATCTTTTCCTTTCGCCCGGGTTTTGACTGCCCTCGAAAATGGCCTTATCCACCGCCGGTCTGAAGTTCCCGCTTTTTCCCGCTTCCTCGGTGAGGATATCGAGATCCTTTTCGGATATGGCCGATAACGGATTCAGATATAAATATTGACTGAGAAAATAATATAATTTTGTATCATCTCCGCACAACTCCTTCAACAAATTTTCCTGTTCCTGTTCCTGTTCCTTGTCCTCTTCCTTCTCCTCCTTCCTTTTCCACATAATTCAGTCTCCCTCCTTTATTGTTCTTGCCTGCCTAATCATATGCTGACCGCGATTCCCCATATCAACTCGTAGTGAACTGACTTTGTTCCTCCCTGGTCTCGATACCGATGATATGCCACGTACATCCGATTGTCAACCCTACTTAAAGGGTTGTTGAGTCGGGTCCCCCCGAGGAAGAGAGCAAAATAGGCTGAACAGAAACTGTGGCGACCTATAGCTTATCGAATATTGCCTTGCTCTCACGTTTGGTGGTCTATGTTGACCGATTACACAATCTGAGTGTTTAGGACCTTGCCATCCCTGTGAATCAATGTTTCAGACTAACTGACACGTTCCCAGACGAGCTTCCCGACCCCCTTCTTGCTTTCAAAGAGCACAGGCGCTGTACTTATGCTCATGCGGTTCCCGCTTAATGTGTAATACCTTATTTGGTCACTGCCTATCCAATTCGGCAGCCAAGCTCCCCTGACATGAAAGGTCATTACTCGCTTTGTCTCATCTAGGTCAAAGGTCCCAAAGTATCCTATGTAATTCTCAAAAGCCGTTCTCACTTCCACTGGTGTGCCGCCGCGCGGGTCGGCACTCTTGAAAGATGGGCGCTTCATATCCATCAATTGTGCCGAAAAATAACCTCTGGCATCAATCATGAGCAACCCGGTGACATCCTTGCCAAAGGGATAAGCCAATGTGCCATCATCGGCCTCGGTTTGGATAGAGATGAGCTTCCAAATTCCTATTACCGATAAGTCTTCTTTCGCTATATTGTCCTCCCTCGGTAGGCTTCTTTGAACTTAGTTGTATGATAGCAGTAGGGACGACACTGAGCAATTCGGGTATGGATGAAATATTTCCTTTTGTCTAGCGTCAGTCTGCTGGAGCCCAACAATTGTCGGTTTCGTTGGGTAGCAACACACACCCCTGAGACTCACCTACACATTATGGCTAAGTGCTACACATCTCAAGAATACAGATCATGAATTGACCACTACCAATACGCTTATTGATATTCTCTGCTCAGCATTGCCCTACTTACGTAGCTAGTCCAGCTACCGCATAAGCCACGACGCTGTGGTTTCTTGGCTTTTCGGCACTGAGGACAACGCCTGGGCTCTTTGGTCAAACCTTTGGACGCAAAGAATCTGTTTTCCCCAGCAGTAAAAGTGAAGATAGTCCCACAGTCAGAACACTGGATCGACTTATCCTGAAAACTCATTGGATGACCTCCTTTCTCAAAACCCTAGCTCGAGTTTGGGTCACCCAATACTTGATATGAATCTAGCGAAATCCTAAGAAGCTTGTAATAACCTAAACTTAAACCACTGAATACATTGTATACCAAAACAAACCATTCTGCAAATAAATAGCCGAACCCGTTAGCAAAAAAGGCTACAACTAAGATCAAATGATTTTCGCTGGACACTGATGACGTGCTTTATCGCCTACTGTGGCGCACTACGTCGCTCAATTGGTAACAACATGACGGAATGTGACCCGACATATAGTTCGAGTCACTCTTGGTCTACTTAAAGTGACGATGCCTAGGACTCCTCGCCAATGCAGGCATAACCCGGGTTGGTCCAAGAGAATTCTTTCGATGACCTTTACGTGATCACATCGCCGGTCTTGGGGTGTGAAACAACGCAGAAAAACGCTTCTACGTACTGTCCCTCATCGAATTTGCGGTAACATCTTCTTCAGCTCATAAATTAAGGCTTCTGACTTCTCTCTGTCTCGGTCTTTGACCACTTCCTGGTTGTCTTGCCAAATTACGTGCCCGGAAACGTGAAGCAATTTAACCAGCTTCTCACGCCATGGTCTCGGACCTGAGCAGACCAACAGGCAGTTGCAGCAGGTGGGGTTGGTATCTACGAGATGGCGTCTCAGAACACCCTTACCTTTGTTCCTATCGAGGATGGTGGGATATATGTGTGAGAGCAAGTGAGCATTTTGAGGATCCTGCATGGCCTGGCGATTGAACTCGAACAATTCATCATCATTCTGAGGTGTGCAAAATGGTCCAGTCGACCAAGAGCCCCATTTCCCATCCCGACTCAAGCCGGCAAAACCAGAACATGAGATACCACAACGCTGATGATCTCGCCTCAGGGAAAAGGTGTATTCTTTCCCGCCGAGGACCGTTGTCTGGGTTTCTTTTGCAGAAAAGAACTGCGGTGGACAGACAAGTGTACATAGCTTGCATTTGTCACAGATGTCTTCTGAGGATGGTTCATCAGGCTCTAGTTCCGCATCTGTAATGACGGACCCATAAAATGCCGCCGCCCGAAGACCCGGAGTAAGGATATTACCACTCCACCCTTGCACTACCAGACCGGAAGCCAATGCTGCGTAGCGGTGTGAGAAATCCGGTATTAGAAAGCCGGGGTTACTCTCTTTGCGATAGACGCCATTCGCGGAGCAGCCAAATGCCTGGTAGCCGCGAGACCCAAGATAATCAGCCACTTGTTTACCGATGCTACCAACAGCTTGATAGCCACGGTACATCTCATAACGGAAGGGGAGACGGCTCACTTTACCAAAATAATCAGGTGTAAAGTCTCGATCAAGCGCAATATTGAAAGCAATAACCGATTTCGCCGAAGGGAGTACATACGTGGGGTCAGCAGAAGGAGGACCAGTAAGACGCTCTTTGGTAGTCACCCGCGTATTATATGCACCTAGTTGTACAATAAGCTCAATCAGTTCTTGATTCAGTTCCGATATTTTGGTTGCCTCCGGCTATGCCTAGCGTGCGGAATATTATCGCCATGGGATACTGCCATCATAACAACGCATACATAGGTGGGTCAAAAAGGCTTCTTGATTCCAGTGCGTCTCTTCAAACGTCTAAGAATATGAAGAGCGATAGAGTCCAGTATTGGATTGAAGGGGGTTAACCAGATTTCATCAGGACAGGCAGGTGGCGAGGCAGGAAAGGGTGAAGTGTTGACTATTTCGATCTTGAAAACCTAGGGTGGGGCTGTGGGATCAAAGATTCTCCGGATGCTAAACACGTAAGCCCGGGAGCTGGTTTCTGGGCTTGTTAGTAACATTGACAGCTAGCGATCCTAGGTGTAGCATTGCCGCAGTAGCTGAGATAGGAAATCCAGGCTAAGAAAAATAGGGGAGAGAAAGCTATGGGCCGACTGGATAAAAGGACTGTTTTCGCCGACACTATGACCGCCCGTCACGATGAAGATATTACGCAAGATGTGTTCATGATTGCTGGTTTCGGTAATAGCACGGTCGTCGTGACCAAAGAGGGTCTAGTCGTTATTGATGTGCCGGCGGCGAGTAGTGCCGGACTAGTTGAAACCATTAGGGCAAGGACCCAATCACCTATCAGTACCATTATTTATACCCACGGACATGCCGACCACGCTTTCACCACGGCCAAATTGCTTGAGGATGCGAGTAAGAGAGGCCACCGCCGCCCCACTATCATTGCCCAGGAACGCGTGATAAATAGATTTAACCGTTACAAAGAATTGGGCCCCTATAACTGGTATATCAACCAGATTCAGGCTGGTCGAGGTTTTGCCCGCCCCACTGGCAAGGAAAAAATGGTCCCTGATGACATAGTCTATCCCGACATCACCTATCGTGATTCGATGAGCTTCAAGTTGGGTGCCCTCACCTTTGAACTGTATCATTACATGGGTGAGACCGATGATGGCACATGGGTCTGGATACCAGAACGTAAGATAGTTGTAGCTGGAGACTTGCTGGAAGGCGACTGCCCTAACATCGGCAACCCTTTCAAGCTCCAGCGCTATGAAGTCGAGTGGGCAGAAACACTGGAAACCATCGCTGGTAAGAACCCTGACTTCTTAGTACCGGGGCACGGTCCTTTGCGTAAAGGTGAGAAGGCCAAGGAATGGTGTCTGGACACGGCGAGGTACCTACGTTTTTTCCACGATGAAATTGTACGACTTCTCAATGAAGGCTACTGGATTGAGGACATCCTGCATATGGTCAAGCCACCCCAAGAGCTTGCCAGCAAGCGGTTCCTTTCCGGGGTTTATGGCTGCCCCACCTTTATAATTCACGGTATCCAGAGGCGGTATGCCGGCTGGTACAACGGTAATCCCAGTGAATTGTTCCCGTCCCCAAGTGTGGACATTGCCGCCGAGATGATGAAGCTAACCGACGCCAAAGATTTGCTTAAACGCACTGAACAACTCAAACAGGAAGGCAACTCCCAGCTTGCCCTACACCTGGTAGATTTGGTCATCAAAGGCTCAAAACACAGGGTACAACGCAAGAAGGCACTGCTGGTTAAGTCACAACTTCTTGATACTCTTGCCGGAGTAGAAACCAACCAGATTGCGCGGAATATCCTGCTGGTCGGAGCGGAAGAAGCCGAACAAATGGCAAGAGCGCTATAGCGATGACACCAGTCCCAAAAGGAAGGGTAGTGTCACTAAATGGCTGATTGTGCAGTTTCCTACGGGCTATATTTGCTAATTGATAAATTCAATCTCGCCTTTAGTAATCTGGCTCGGAATACGCCCAAAAGTGAAGGGCTAGGTTGCCAGGTAATTTATCAGGTTGTTCAATATTGCTACGACTCCTATTCTTATAGGCCTACATCTGCCTCAGGTTTTAGGGATGGAAACTGAATAATCCGATGAAATGCTACATCAGAATTAAACAGGCTGCCACACGATATTGGTGACAACCAGCCACCCAATTGTGACACTGGAGACAACGCACCAGCAGTTGAAATAGCCATTGGAGATGAGTTGCCCACGCCACAATAGTATTGTAGAATGGGCGTCACCACGGTGTAAGGAGGTGAGCATGGCCGAAAAGAAGAGAGATTTTAAAATCCGAGGAATGGTTGAGTTCGACCTGCCGAGAGTGAGTGAAATAGACCGTTTGCTTTTTGGTGAGGAGCGAGTACCTACCTGGCCGTTTTCATTTGAAGCTTATTGGTCACTTTATCATCCTGAGTTAAGTTTTGTTGCCGAAGTGGAGGGTAGAGTGGCAGGCTTCGTAGTGGGGACTATGGTAGAAGAGGAACACAGTCAGTCTGTCTTGAGCCTGAGGCACACAATAGACCGTCCTTCTCGGCACCGCAAAGTTGGGTGGATCGATATGATTGGCATCGACCCCGCGTATCAGCATATGGGGATAGGTCGAGCTTTAGTCGAAGCATTTGATGAAGAATGCAAGCGCAGTGGTGCAGTTATGAGGGGTATCGCTAGAGAGAGTGACGAAAGACTCAGGAATTTCTTGGCGTCCATAGGCTTCAAAAAATCCGATCTCATTGTCTATGAGAGGGACTAGAAATATCTTGTCTGGGCCGATACTAGTCATTATCTGAGGGTGTGTTGTAGCTCAACAGTCTGGCTACTTGTCGAGTCCAAGGACCTTACAATATACTTTGATGGTGGCGTGCAGGACCTTGGTCCTCGGTATTCAAGCAACCAAGTCACTGAGTATTTGTTTGGCATGGTTAATAATCAAAGAGATGTGGCCCTCGTCTGGGAAAAATCTAGCCTGGCAGTTTGGTATAACTTCAGCCATGTAGCGTCCCATCCTGATAGGAATCGTAGCATCAGCCTCTCCATGCCAGAGTTGAACCTTCACTGAGAGGTCATCCGGCTTGAATCCCCAGGGTCGTGTAAGAAGTGCATAGTCCCAGGCAGTACCACGAGAACCTGAGCGAAACGCTTCTCGCAAGCTGTCGCCGCTCCACTGTACTACCTCAGGTCGAGCCATCACCATGCGGTCCGGTTCAGGCAAGCCCCCCATAGTTTTTGATATGGTACCGACCGGGTCGTGACGAGCGCTACGGGCCATTATTCCAAAGAAGAACCTAACTAGCCAAGGTGCTCTTTGACCAGCAAGTGCCCTCAGTCGCCATGCCATGTTCATCCCCTCGGTAGCAACTGGTATATTAAAAGGGCATGGCCCACTGACAATAGCGACAGCAGAGAGACGGTCAGGGATCTTAAAAGCACAGGCAGCTGTGTGTGGTGCCCCGCTAGAGAGCCCAAGAATGGCAAAGTGGTCGACTTTTAGGATATCTGCCAACTGGGTTACGTCATCTGGCCAATCCAAATACTGGCGGCCAGGTTTGAAATCAGATAGACCGATTCCGGGCCGATCAATCGCGATAATGCGTACGTTTATCTCATTAGCTACATCATCCATCAACCTCCCGCCAAGACGTGAAGAGGGATTGCCGTGGAAAAAGAACACTGGCTTCCCTTGAGGAGTGCCATACTNAGCATAACCAAGTAGCCTGCCATCTCCCAAGGTGATTGTCTGGTTGGTTTTGTTTCCTGCCATATTTCTCCTCAACGCAGTCTACAATCTATGAACGCTTACGGTCAATGTTGAATTCCAGCAGACAGTATTGAACAAATTGACGAATAGAAAGAGAGAGGTACTATCATAACCATGCCTAGTTTGTTGTTGAACTAAAAGGCTATTGAATTTGGTTTGGTTATAGCCTTACACTATATAAGGGTAGTCTATGCGTTCGTCTACCAGGGATAAATATCAATGGAGAAGCCGATAAAGATAATCGTCTATTTCGATTATCTTTCACCGTGGTGCTACATCGCAGCGTTTCGGCTGCAATGCCTAAAAGAGGAATACGGGAACAATATTAGCATTAACTGGAAAAGCTATCCACTCGTGATTCGAGAGATTCCCAACAGGCTCATCAGCTCTCATAGTGTCGAGTCGCGACGCAGAGCAGCCTTAGAGGAGGATAAAATCAGCTTTAGTCCCTGGAATCCTGACCAGCCATACCCTGCCTCAAGCATGCCTGCGCTTCGAGCAGCTAAGTGTGCCCAGCTTCAAGGAGGAGAAACCTTTCAGCATTTCCACATTGCTCTTTTCAGAGCCTTCTTCCAAGAGGGCATGAACATCAGTGAGCGCGATGTGTTGATTAGTTTGGCCAAAAAGACTGGGCTTGATATTGAGAGATTCAAGTCCGACTTTTCCAGCAAATCGCTGAAAGAAGAGATACTGGCAGAATATGAAGATGGACGAGCCGAATATGAAGGCTGGGGAATCCCTATCGTGGTGGTTGGCGGACGCTATCCCATAGCGGGGGTTGTCCCCATCACCATATATCGCCGGGCTATAGACCTTTGTCTTGCCGCTAAGTCGGGATAGATTCTAGTCTTCGTCTTGCTTCATTCCCAGCATTGGTTTTCACCGAGACTCTTGGCAATGGTTATCGTCCCCCTTCTTTTCGCTACCCATCATTTAGTTGGTGGTATAACCGGTAAATCAATATATGAAGCATGGCCTGATTGATGGAATATGGTTTGCATAGCCGGAATACCTTGGGCATCTTCTCCAAAGGGATTGCCGGTATTCATATTGCGCTCGAATCGAGGAAAATTGCTGCTGGTAATATCTATTCGAATACGATGTCCTTTGCCAAAGAGATTACTGGTCGAGGCTAAATCAATCAGATACTCATTGATTTCCCCCGGGGTTACCAGCTGGGGCTTAAGAATCGATTTCCTATATCTGGCCCGGATACAGCCCTCCGCCACATTAATAGCCAAGCCGTTAGGATAGACATCAACCATTTTCACGAAAAAGTCAGTGTCTTTTGTTGAGGTAGAAGCAAAAAGATGGAGTTTCAAAGGACCGGTTATTTCCATTTCTTCTTGTAGTTCAGGAGTTGTGTAGCATAGCACGTCATTACGTTTTTCGATGACAGACTGGTCCTGTGGGCCCGCGGCCTGGTTGAGGTCTGGATTAAGTCTGCCGCCTCTGGTTGGTACAGGGTCATGTGGATTATACACATAGATATCCGGTGATTCCGTCCCTGGTTCTTCTTGGCTAAATACACCATCACCACCACCAGAGTTAGCATGGCCCCGGCTGTGCAGATAAAAACGCTGCCACTGAGTCTCAGGCAAGGGCCAGGTGGTAGCGTTTCTCCACCTTTTCCGTCCCATGATAAAGTAACGGATAGGCACAAGATATGGGCTGTCAATACCCTTTAAGTATTTATCGAAAAACTGTATATGCCGGCTCGTGGCAAAAGCACCCGCCCCGGTACTGTACGGTCCAAAATTGAGTGCCCCAATGAAGTTATGTAGCCTTGCCCCATGAACCCAGGGTCCCATAAGCACGTGCTGCCCTTCTCGGGCAATTCGCGAGCCTCCTTTTTCTCTCATCTTGAGGAAATTAAGAAATGTATGTCCAGCGCTCATATCATACCAACCACAGGATTGCATAATGGGGACTTTTACTTTTTCATAGGGCCAGAAGAGTTCTTCTTCCGACTTGATTCCTTTCAGGTTTTCATCACTGAAGCGTCTCATGAAGCTTTCCTGCAATCCTTCAACTTTAAAATATGGTATGTCTTTAATCGGTAGAAATTCGCATACTTCCTCGAAATTATTCATAGCATACCTGACATTCTCCAGTGCCTTGGAGACGTCTTTACCCTGCTTGGCCATTCTGGCGATCATATCGAGGGCCATGTTGGCAAACCAGCTTATGGCTGTCTCCAGTTCTTTCACTCCGCTCATTCCGGATTCGCCTAAAATACCGGCCCCAATAACATGAGGTGCGATAGCTTTGAGATGGGGTGGAGCTTCTATTGCCGCTTGCCACTGGTTCCGCCCAAGATACGAGGCACCTACCATACCAACGTTCCCGTCGCACCAAGACTCGGCGGCCACGTTCTCTATTGTGTCATACCCATCTTGGCCCTCCGGTGCTCCGGGGACAAACTCACCTTCTGAGGCAAATCTGCCTCTGGTATCTTGGATAACCACGGCATATCCTGCGAAAGCCGCTTCTATCGGTGATAGATAATCACTGCGCGTAGAAGGCACTTTATCGTATGGTGTTCGTACTACAATGGCTGAGTGTTTTTCACTATCGTCCGGTCGGTAAACATCGGCCCTTAGTGTCACGCCGTCATGCATTTTCATCGAGATATTTCGTTCCACACGAATTGAATTCACCATTTTCTCCTCCTTATCTAGCTATTCGCTGTAATCTTTTCGAAAAATTATCTCACAATCAGACTTTTTCATCCAAATACAAGTATATAAAGAGCGTCCTTCTGGCTCTACACACTGGCTTAGCCCAATAGTATTTGGAAGAATGCAGCGTGCCTCAAGTGCCCACTCGTTCGAACCGTCGCCCGTTCTACCGGACGACGACCCGCACCCTACCGAGGTTTTGAATTCGACAAAAGCGCGTCTTGAAATCACCTTGCCGGTGTGAGGCGACCCGTAACGCTGGAAAGTAAGTGCCGGGCTCAGAAAAGGCATGGGTGGTCTTAAGCGTCATGCAAGTAAACAAGGAGTTGGTGTAGTCGAATTGCTCCCTGACCGGATAGTCGCCGGCACCCTCGAAGTCCCAGTGCGCGGCCACTACCGTACCAGCACCCGGTGGCACTTCGATGACCGCGGTGAATTCGACAGTCTTGCCAACCGCAACTTCAGCTCGCTCAGCACCATTCGCTTTTGCGGTGACCACCGGTTGGATGCCCTTGCGCTCTGCGGCAGTTGGGGGCACCATCACCTGCCCATCTACCACCTTGTAGACGGTGCTCTCTGGGGGTGCCAGTCCTTTCTCGACCCAGTCACTCAGATCACGTAGTGCTTGTTGCAGGACGCCCATGTAATTGATGGTGCGGGTTGTAATTACGGGTCGAGGATCACCTGGCGCAACCCATGGTCCCGTATGCATGGCATGGTCGACAAACCAGAGCCTGTAGTTATCGTTGAAGCTCGGTCCCAGAGCTTTTTGCACCATTGTGCGATACGAGTCGGCATTCCAGGGAAAAGCGGCTTCATCCATCAGACACTGAACCACGATCATTTTTCCGGCTAATCGACCGGTATAAACAAGCCCGCTCGAACCTATCCGCACAGGCCGTTGTGGGTACAACGGTTTACCGGCAACCTTGAACTGGTCCCAGACATAATAGTCAGGCGACGGGACCCGGTGACGGTGATAGGTCTGGGAGGCGAGATACACCGAGTTGTCAATCAGTACTTCATCGCCAGCCTTAATACCGGGCATAGCCCGGAAGTGAGCTTCACCGAAACCAATCGTTATCATGTCGCCCATCACTCCGGAAATGTAGAAAACGTGTCCGGCTGCTTCACCGCTCTTTAAGGCCAGGCTAGCCCCCTGAAGATTCCCTTCCGGCAGACTTTCTAGCTGGATCGCTGCCGGCATCTCCACCTCACTGCTGGATCGCTGCCGGCATCTCCACCTCACTGTCAGCCAATCGCGCTGGCATCGATACCTGCAGGCCCATTGAGGCGGCTTCCTTGGACATCACCACTTTACTGATCTTCGTCTTGTGCTGGACACGGGCACGCAACAGAGATTCGGGAGGG
>JGI2173J19968_10000940_pt1 | contig 11411 bp, 8 predicted proteins | sample DeeMarSWOR136_30_FD_19968 | JGI IMG/M metagenome (IMG submission 19968) | reverse complement strand
AAACGGATCACAGGCAACCTTTGAGCCCAGAGATGTCGCAAGTCTCCAACCCCATCGAAGCCACATCCACCGGCAAGGTCGGCCGAAATGCTCCCTGCCCTTGTGGCAGCGGGAAGAAGTACAAGAAGTGCTGCGGCCGGTAGACGAACGGACAATTGATGCGCGGATCTTGTGGTGGTCGGCGCAGGACATGATAACGCCTCCTCGCGTGTGTGATCGCTCAAGGTATTTGTGGGGAATCCAACAGGTTCCTGCCTTCACCTTTCTTCCAGCGACTCCATTATCTTTGTTAACAAGAGTCTCTACTGGAAACACGAGCAGAGACAGCTTACTTTTGACTATGCTACTGTTGTGGCATAGGGTAGACTATGGCGCTCAGATTGGCTGCAAGGTGGCACTGCCACAACAAAACGCAGCGAAAACAGAAAGATTGAGGAATGGTTCAGCAGGAGGCTCTCTTGAGTTCGGATGACCTCGAATTGGCTGTAAGATTGCTGCTGACCCTGGCAACCGGAGGGATGACAGCCGGATGTCGATCGGTGCCCGTCTTTCGTGAGCGGCCTGTTTGTGTTCATGCGGTTGGTGGCGCGGACCGGACTATCTCCTTTGACATGGACAAGGACGGGTATGCAGACTACTTGCAACGGTTCGATGCTAAGGGACGCAAGGTTGAGCTACGCTTCGGCCCACAGCCTGGCGTATCGGACTACACAATTTTGCTGGACGAACTCGCGTCTCAGGACGTGCCCCATTTCATTGTGGCGCTTGACGGTGTGCCTTATCAGCTTGTGAAGCAACTCTATGATGAAGGTTGCTTCAGGCTATTCTATCCTTCCGCCCAAGTCGTCAGTTGCTTTCCAGGTATGACTGACCCTGCCTTTCAGAGGATATTCGGCGGTCAGAAGCCAGTTGCGTACGAGAGTAAGTATTTTGACAGAAACACAAACCGCCTGGCTGGTGGCAGCAGTGCATATCTCGCTGATGAGCTGAGCGACTGGGCCAAGAGACTCGATTACTACTGTTCCTCAAGCCTCGGCGCTTTTGCATACATCAAGCCCAAGACTGTTCTAAACCACGAACTCAATAAGATCACGGACCTGTTTCGAAAGACGGCAAGCGGCACAAGGGTGGTCTACTCGGTAGCAACAGCTGGTTTAGGCACACGAGGCGGAAGGGAGGCGATTCTCGACTATCTGAGAACGATGGACAAGTGGTGTGAACTAATCGTGTACGAACACAGAGGAAATGTGAAGATCAGTCTACTGGCTGATCACGGACACAGCACATCCGGCCAGGGAAGGCTCTCGTTCAGAAGACTACTCAAGGAAAATGGCTATCGGCCCACCAGTAGTCTGAAGAAACCTAAAGACGTTGTAATTGTCGAGTTCGGACTGGTCACGTATGCGGCCCTATACACCAGTGATCCGCCTGGAGTCGCAAGTGCCGTTCTGAAAGACCCCCGTACAACCATAGCGTGCTATCCTGCTACGAAGCCGAAGACAAGCGGGGCGGATGTCGTCGTCCAGACAGCAGATGGCCTCGCGATAGTGAGGGAAAGACACGGCAGGTTTTGCTACGATGCGGAGCACGGAGATCCGCTTGAACTCTCAGATATCGTTAGACAGCTACGCCTGAAAGGAAGCGTGGACTCTGATGGCTTTGCTGACGACAGAGCGGTGTTTGAGGCAACTCTAAACCACAGATACCCCGATCCCCTCAGGCGAATATGGTTCGCCTTCAACGGCTTGGTGCAACAACCACCCGATCTGATCGTATGCTTGCAGGATGGGTGGGTGCATGGAAGCGGCCTGTTTCATAAGGTGATTGGCAAGGTGGCCAGTACCCATGGTTCACTTAACCAGTCAAACTCAATGACCTTTGTTATGACAATGCTGGGTGAACTTCCTCCGGCACTCCGACTAGAAGAGGTGATGCCAAGCCTGGAGAAACTGTATTGGAACTGACACATGAAAGTCGCATTCATCAGGACACCCAGGTATGTTTGGCCGTTCAACAGCGAGACAAGCGCTTTTTGGCAGCCGCTGGGTTTCATGTCGCTTGCGGCACAAGTTGAATCGGCATTCCCAGACTGGTCCATCGAGATAATCGACTGCCCAGGGAGCAAGATCGGTTGGAAGACGCTTTTCTCCACACTCAGCTACGACTGGCCCGATGTTATATGTGTCGGCGAGGAAACTGTCTCTTCGCGTGAGGCGATGCGACTGGCCAGTCTTGTTAAGGAATATCATCCGAGTACAGTTGTGATAGCAGGCGGTGTATTCTTCAGTTATGCAGCTCAACAATCTCTCAGTACCGGGCTCATTGATTACATCGTTCATGGTGAGGGTGAAGCCACCCTGTCTGAGCTGCTATGTGCCGTTTCAGAGGGAGCCAATGTAGAAGGTATCAAAGGGATATCGTATAGTGAGGCGGGCCGTGTACAGACCAATGTTATTCGTCCGCCTATTGAGGATATGGATATGTTGCCGATGCCCGCCTGGTCTAAAATCCCGATGCACATGTATGGTTCAGGTTCAAGGAATCATCCGGGATTAGTCTCCATAGAACATAGCCGCGGATGCGTAGATCGGTGCAGTTTCTGCAGTCTCTGGCAACACATGGGACGACCATGGGAGGATGGAGAGAGGGTGCAACCATATTATCGCAGCAAATCCCCGGAGCGGTCTCTGGAAGAGGTCGTAAGACTTGTTCGTGATTATGAGAGATACACGTTTGGCTGGGTCGACCCCACCTGGAATGTAGACGCGAAGTGGACCGACAGTTTCTGTGAGCTCTTGCTGAAGAGGAACATTAAGATACGCCAAACTGCCTGGCTGAGGGCTGATTATGTCGTCCGTGACGAAGAGCTTGGCATTCTTGAAAAAGCCGTGCGTTCTGGTCTTTGCCAAGTCATGATTGGCGTAGAAAGAACGGATGAGGCGAGCCTCCAGGGTTTGAACAAGCATTCAAATGGGCCTGAGGTGACTGCTCGGGCTTTTGAAATATTCAGGCGGAAATACCCAGATGTTTTCACGATAGGCTCTGTTATATTCGGGCTCTGGGATGAGACAAAAGAATCGCTTCGGGAGTTGTCACAGTACCAGTACAGGGTAGGTATGGATTACTGCTTCTTCATCCCCCTAACGCCCGATCCGGGAACAGCAGTCTATAAAGATGCTGTAAAGCGGGGAATAATACAGGTAGCGGACATGAGAGCCTACAACTTCCACACGCCGATAATGCGTACGAGGCTGTTTTCAGCCAAGCGATTGGAAAGACTCTATTTCAAGTTGATATTCGGCATCAGCTTCAGTAGAATCGTGGATCATTTGAGGTCTTTTTTTAGTATGCGAAATGAGCGTCACAGAAGAGTCTCCAGATCATTGCTCAAATACGGTATACAGATTGCAGCTAGACACATCTTCAAGAGACTGTGTCATCCCTTCAGTAAAGAGCCAACCATATACTCACGAAAACCAGCTTGGTACGATTCATGAATTACTTGACTGATTTATTCTCGTTATTATGTAGCCAGGAGGTGTCTCGGTCTTTCCTTGTTGCAGACCATTTACTGCCTATGTGCCAGCGCTGTACCGGCTTATATATGGGTATGGGCCTGAGTTTCATCTACGTGCTTCTGAATCCACAATACAGGAAGGATTTTCCATCCAGAAGCATTGTTTATGTGAACATCGTCTGCCTGTTGGCAATGCCCGTCTTCGGTTATCATTTTCTGGACCCCGGTCCTGCGTGGCGTCTGTGGAGCGGACTTATCTACGGCAATGCAATAGTCCTCCTGCTCGTACCCGCAGTGTCGATCATATGTATTGGAGGCACAAGATTGAGCGGACATTCAGATTCTTCAAATGCATCGTTTTGGCTCTTCTTTTCACTCTTGAATACCATACCATTCTGGTTTCCAGTCCAGTCAATTTGGTTCTTTTACATCGTATTGTTGCTCGTGGTCACCGGATTGCTATGTCCTGCATTCTGTTTATTAGCTGTGACGTTTTCTCTAATCAAACGAACTATTTTGAAAGGATTCAGGAATGAATACGCCTGAAGTTGACAGAACTTGCTCCATAAAAGCCTGGATAGCGTTCCTTGCAGCTATCTCCTGCCTCATGATTTACATCTTGGCGTGTGTTGTATCACCCCCTGCCTGGTCCCCTGACTGTTCCAAGATTGCCATTCTGGTATCTCCACGGGGAGATACGCCTGACAAATTTGCACTGTTCACATACGACATAGCTGCAGATACCCATACCTTGCTTGATGAGGTTAGGGCCGATGGTATTCTGTCTGCACCTTCGTGGTCTCCGGATGGCAAGTGGATTGCCTATTACAAAGTCGAACAACCGCCGGAAGTGACGGCCCCATCGGAATCTGATGTTGCTGAACCAAATCAGTTGCCTAATAAAGTACCAGTGCCGGCTGACCGCGAACGCACAACAGAGACTGTCGCTGAGTTCCTTAGCGAAGATAACCTTATGCTTCCTTCGTTCATATGGGACATACTGGAGGAGAAGTCCGATGAGACAGAAGATCCCGAGGCTTTTGATGTTAAGTTGATCATTGTTGCACCGGATGGTAGCGACAAAAGGGTCCTTGATACAATGAAGTGGATTGGCGATGAAGAGATGCGCGCGGTGCTGGCATATGTGAGACCTGTCTGGTCCCCAGACTGCAAGTGCCTTTTCTATGTGCGAGCGTTTGAGGGTTTGTTTTATGTAAGCAGTCTGGAGCTCGCAACCGGGAAGACCAGTGCCCACATCCTCAGTTCAATAGGGACCCCTGTATTGTCCCATGACGGTAAATGGGTGGCTTCTTATCTAGAAGATGGAGACACCCTGATAGTCGCCCGAATTGACGGGGGCCTCAGCAAGTATTTCCGGCTAGACTTTGATGTAGAGAGTGAGGTGCTATCGTGGCTGGATGGAATATTCTGGTCAAAGGACTCGAACAGGCTGTTCGTAGTGGCTAAGGATACAACTCTTCACGTAGTAGATTTTGCGACAGGAACCACTGAGAAGTGGATTGCTCCTGATCCAAACCATATGAACGCATACTATACGCAGTCCACGACGAGAGACAGACTGTACTTCATCGCCGGATTTGAAGCCGAGCAAGAGACGTCTAAACAACAGAAGCTCAGTTTGGAGTACGTCAACCTTGAGGACAAGAGGACTGGTAGTGTTTTCGAGTTTTTACTTCCGGAAATCAGTGAAGATGAAGACGGTGGAAGATTCTCGATTTCTCCAGATGGCAAGACACTAATGTTTCGGGGCGTCGTGAAAGACGAATTCGAATGGGAGAGATCCGCATTGATCTTCTTAGATGGCGAAACGAAGAAGGTGGTCAAAACAGATCGGTGGCTATTCAAACGTCTATATACCGAGGCAGATCTGGTTTCTGAAGACAGGCTCATCGGGGAATGGAGCGCCGAGGATAGCCGGATGTCTATAGCCAGGGGCACTGGCCAAGGAACCTACAAGCTGGCTTGGGCCGTAGATGATGAAGAATATCACGCTGCTGCCAACCTCGTTCGGCTAAAAGGCTTGACTTTTTTAGCGTTGTTTCTTGACGAGTCTATATTGGAGAAGAAAGACACGTCAGGTTCACATCTTCTGCCGGATATGTTCACAAGAGTTGTTCAAATGGAACCGAAACTGATCCTGCAGGCTATAGAGTACGATGAACTCGCCAAAGCCTTAGAGGAGGCCACAGAGTATATTCGACCTGAAGACCTTGGAGATGAGGATACGGTTGAATTTGAGCGAGTGCGGTGATACGCCCTCGATAGAAAGTAAGCGCGATTAAAATAAGCGAGGCATTAATCGTGGTATTTGGATCAGTTTTGCCAGCGGAGGCAGGCCCCGTATACACACGGATTATGGCTGCTATTGGGGCGCCGATTGATTACAACGGTGCTCCAACCACGCAGCCCCTTATCCGCTAATCTTGGGTAACTCGCATTCCATAAGCTCTGTTGTGTCAGTGCTTTGCAGAAAGCAGAAAATCGTGAATGTTTTCGATGAACGTTGCGCTCTGCACGCCCACCGCTTGAAACAAGCCTGCTAAGCACGCGAAACAGAGCGACTCTCAGTTGTCGAGTCGCTCTTAAGTGGCGGCAGCGATTGTTGACCAACTATCAAAATCTATTGACAGAGAGGCTCAGAGGCTCTGTACTCAAGAGCGGTTCATCTTGAGTCGTGGGCACCGGGCTTCGGCACCGTATTGGGCGGCTTCAAGTCTTGTTCCGGGACGGGCAAAAGACCATCGAGACTTTTTCTGCTTTTTTCCTTGTGCTGCTCTGGTAAGTGCGATAGAGTTTCGTAAGGCACCGGCGGTACGCGATACTTCAGATGGCAAGAGTGGCGATGCCAATCGCTATCTTCCAAGACATCCTTGATAAAATCCGCCGGTTAGCGTTGGCGGCAATACCTTGGGGAACAGCCTGATGCCAGGAATGCTTGAAAAGGCTCGTCCGCCTATCGGCGCAGGAGTCGAGGTAGGAGCAGACACAACCTTCATGACAGACATCAAGAATGTTACAGGAGAAATAGCTATTACCGGTGTTGTGCTCGGATCGACAGTGAAGAACTCGCCTGATGGCAGTGGCGTGATTGCTGAGCTTTCATTCAAGATTCTGAAGCAACAAGGGAGCATTATAGCGGTGACAATGCCAACTTCCTTCAAGGAAACGCCCAGTGGCCCAGGTGCTTATGTATCGCACACCTAGTTAGCTCAGTTGACAAGTCTAAATCGGCGGTTTCTGTGGTGCTGATTTTGGCCCGCCAGATGGCTATGTCGATGTATGAGACCTGATGCAATTTGCCGATCACTGGCATGCTTGGACAGGTGAGGGCAATTGGGATGGAAAACTTGATTTGGCAGGACCCGACTTTGGAGACGTGGATGGTTATGTAGATGTCTGGGACTTAATGATGTTCTGTGGACCATTGGCATGATGGAGTGAAGCCGTAGTGGAGCATTGTGGGAGCCAGGCTACTTCGTCATAAGCTCTGGCGAGGGCACTACACACGAAATGATACGCCGATATATAAAAGAGCAACGCAATCCAATGGTTGTAAACGATAAGCCGAGCTTGCTAGGCGGTAGTTCTCCTTAAGGGCACTTAAAATGGAACGGCTAATTAAGGGTGTCATCGCATTTTTCATGATTTCTTGTTTCTTCTCGCTTCAAGCAAGCAAAGTGCTTGCTGGCGGTGCCGGGCCGGTCTGGCCGGAAGATCCACTTATGCAGGCTACACTTTTGTTGCAGTCTCCAATCAGTCCAGACAACACGCTCATACAAGATGCGATTTTTCCTGAATACCAACAAAAGACTAAGCATTACTTATCTTTGGGTGTGGGCAAGCTGATGGGAGGTGCAGTTATTTGGATAGATCTCGATGATTACTATGGGATATCAGAGGAAGGGAAGGCAAGTGGTGGCGAATGGGTTACTGTGTACGTAAGAGGTGGATTTGATCTACATCTATCACTTCTGCCTGTAACGGTTGCGTACATTGTCCGTGAGGATGTCGATTTAGATGCGGACGACTTGACCGAGACAAATGCAGCAGATCCATATTTTGACCCCGAATACTTTTGGGGCGCTAAATTGGTTTGTGGATGTGAGTATCAATTTTTTAATAATGTACCACACGAAGGACCCAGTATTGACGCCGACCAGTTGACATTTAATGGTGAATTGGAAGCTGCAAAAGCATGGTACACACTAGGACCTCTGGAGTTTAAAAAGGAGGTTGTAGAAGCTTGGTTTAAGGACGCATTAGGCCCAGTAGGTGGTTCAATAATTCCTGGTCAGGCCATTGGGACATTGGTTGGACAAAAGATTGTAAGCCAGATATTCAATTTCGACCCTGATGAGCTTCTTTTGCGTTTCCCAACTGCAAGTGATGGGATTCCATCTCCTCCACGACCATCTCCAGATTTTCAGCCTGCTGGAATTTTTTTTGATACAGTTATGCCCGTGCAACTTGGAACGATATTTAACATCAATCTCAGAATTGAAAATCAGGGCCTTGTGCAAGGAACTGGTGAATTACTGGTCTATTTGGAGGAAAGTAATGCAGTTGTAGAAGTAGTATACGATTCCAAAGAAACATCACCGATTACATTAGGTGCAGCAACTCAATCTTCGTTATCATTTCCATTAAACACAAGTTCACTTATGCCGGGTGAATATGTTCTAAAAGCTGAAATATATGATGTAACACCTTCTGAGGTTAGCACTAATAATAACCTATTATATTGGGGGTTTCATGTTACTGCGAATCCTACAGGTTCAATCGATTCGATTTTGCCAAATCCTGCAATAAAGGGGATGGACACAATTGTTTTTACAGCTTCCGGAAATGATGTCGATAACCAGGGTACTCCACCTGAAATTTGCACCTATCACTGGACTTCAGATTTAGGCAAAATTGATGGTCAAGGCCGACTTTATGAAGGAGCAGAGTCTTCTTTCTCGATGCCTGCATCTGACTTGCGGGCGGGAAGACACAATGTCTCACTTAGGGTTCAGGACAATGAAAAGGATTGGTCAGAGGCGGCAACAGATGTACTGACGATTAATCAAGCCGAACCTGCAGAGGGACACGATGTTGTAATCGGTCTGTATGTCAGCCAATCTACTGTAATCCACTTGCCAACCCAAAACATGTCCGGGGAGATATGGGCATCCAATCTGGGTGATTATTCTGAGTCAGGAACGCTCTTAGTCCAACTCAAGAACTCATCAGGAAGTGTGTTAGATTCGGAGGATTACACTTTCAGTTCTCTCAGTCAGGGACAAAGCACTAGCCATCAGTCATTTTCCTTAAATCCGGCTGGCTATCAAGGTGATGCAACGGTTCAAGCTCAAGTTACTGTTGAGCATGACTCGGATTTGTCGAATAATCAGGTGTCCATCCCTGTGTATTTCAGTGAGAACCTTAATCCTACGGACAGCTTTGACGACTTTGAGATGCTCTTCTTGCAAGATGGTGAAAGTCAAAATATTAACGGACATACTTTTGCCTATGAGAATGCGCAACTATATGTTGATGGGGACCCTTTTAGCTTAAGCGGTGATTACGTTCTATTGCCTTTTGTTGTATTCCGATATTGTTGTTTTGATATAGGGGCTCAGAAGCAAAGGTTTGATCTTTGGTGGCCAGAAAAGCTCTACACATTTAGCACACAGTACCTAACGATCCCACTAGGTGGTACCGCAACCTTTGAAGTCTCTCGAACCAGCGGTTCCTGGCCTACTCTTACGCAACACGATATGGAGTTTATTTCTGGGCTTCTGCCGCCTGGTGACTGGGGCAGTTCAGTGGCCTACCAGGATGGCAAATTAGTTGTCCAGGTCCAAGCCCCACATGGTTCTGGAACAAGCAATTTCAACGGGTGGGCCCATATGTACAAACCTAGTGGGGTTGGAAGTTACTCAGACGCCTTTAGTTGGATGAGGTTTCAAGCGGTTTCCAGTCCACCAGATACGGCGATTATTTCTGGACCAGAGGGAATAATCTCAACGAAAGATATAACTTTTGTGTGGAGTGGTTCAGATGATACTACTCCAACCAACCAACTCAAATATGCCTGTCGACTCGAACCTTTGGAACCTGTGTTTAGTTCATTCTCAGCTGATACAGAAAAAACATATGATGGTTTAAAGGATACTGAGTACACCTTTTCTGTAAAAGCAAGTGACCTTGGAGAAACAGAAGACCCTACGCCGGCTTCACAATCCTTCACTATTGCTACTAACCGCATGCCCACAATGCCTATCAACCGGTTCCCTCTCTCGGGACAGCCTGGGCTTTCGCTAACACCTACACTTGTTGGATCAGAGTTTGCTGATCCAGATGGTGATACATTTGCCAAGAGCAGATTCCAAATAAGATCGGATACAGGAACATATAACAGTCCACAATGGGATAGTGGAAAATTGTCGCCTGGAACAATAAATGTTCAACCAACACAGGAACTAGCATTTGACAGTACTTATTGGTGGCGATGCCGCTATCAGGATGACAAGGGTTCTTGGAGCCCATGGAGTAATGAAACGTCATTTGTTACCCAAGAGCCGCCGACAGACTTGACCACCGGCGATTTCTGCGGTGCTGACTTTGGCCCACCAGATGGATATGTGGACGTTTGGGATATAGTACAATTTGCGGATCACTGGCACACCAGCGAAGGAGATGCTAATTGGGACACAAAATTTGACTTGGCGGGGCCAGATTTTGGCGACCCGGATGGCTACGTGGATGTCTGGGATTTGATGATCTTTTCAGATCATTGGCATGAAGGGGAGAAGCTGTAGTGGAGTGTAATTGAAGGGGTACAGAAGGAATTCTGAAATTGTGAAAAGAACATTTGACCGGGGCACATAAATGATTCATGCTCAATTGTCTGTGCTGGAGTGTGGTCGTCAGGAGCAGGATTATCGAGAGCAATTGTATCGATGTAATCTTCCTGGCAGTCCGACAGTTCTCAAGTTAAATGATTTGGCACGACTTGTACGGTACAGGGCGTTCGGTTTGAAGAAATCTGTCGTGGACGCTCGATTGAAAAGCGTGAACAGAAAGTGCACCAAATCTGAGCGAAAGGAGGAAAAATGCGTCGCAACATTGTAATCACTATCTTGTTGAAAATTGTCTCCTGCATATTTGTTGCTTTGGTCTGTTCATCAGCAGAAGCAGCCGACACTGACTTTGTCTCGGTTAGGGCTGGGGCCAGTTTCAACTTGGCGTTAAAGACCGACGGCTCTATCATCGGCTGGGGCTACAACTATAATGGTCAGGCTGATCCACCGCCCGGCAATGACTTTGTGTCGATTGCGGCCGGTGACTATCACAGTCTGGCGTTAAAGACTGACGGCTCTATCGTCAGCTGGGGCGCGGATTGGTACGGTCCACCACCGGACGGCAACGACTTTATGGCGATTGCCGCCGGGCATACTCACAGTCTGGCTTTAAAGACTGACGGCTCTATCGTCGGTTGGGGCAACAACTATGACGGTCAGGCTGATCCGCCGGAGGGCAATGACTTTATGGCGATTGCCGCCGGCTATTCCCATAGTCTGGCGTTAAAGACCGACGGCTCTATCGTCGGCTGGGGCGGGGGGGATTACAGCCAGGCTGATCCGCCAGCAGGTAACGACTTTGTCGCCATAGCCGCTGGTATTGATCACAGTCTAGCGTTAAAGACCGACGGCTCTATTGTCGGCTGGGGCGGGGGCGATTACGGCCAGGCTAATCCGCCGAATGGCAACGACTTTAATGCCATCGCTGCTGGCCATTTGCACAGTCTGGCTCGAAAGACTGACGGTTCTGTCATCGGCTGGGGTGCGGATTGGGCCGGTCAGGCTAGCCCGCCGTCTGGTAATGACTT
>JGI2173J19968_10000938_pt1 | contig 11428 bp, 8 predicted proteins | sample DeeMarSWOR136_30_FD_19968 | JGI IMG/M metagenome (IMG submission 19968) | reverse complement strand
CCCAGTCCGGGACCGATGGAAGTCACGTCACTTACATTACAAGCGGCGGTGGTGGTGCCTCGCTGTCCGGCGTCGAGCCGATCTTTTACCATACATCCGCAAAGAAGATACATCATTTTTGTCTGTTCAGCATTAACGGTAATAAACTCACCATGGACGCCATTGATATTGACGGCAAGGTCATCGACCATCTTGAGATAAGCAAGAGCGACGGTCGACTGAATGAGCGGTATTTGCGGGCAGCAGTGCCAATGGAAGCGATTAGACTCCATCAGGAATTAGTTGCTGCTTCGCCAAAGCCGCTATCCGCCAGGCCCCGTAAGAATCAACCTTTCACCGTCGCTTGCGCGCTCTCAATCCCCGAATTAAACGAAGCGGCAAAGATGACCTTCAGCCTGCGCGGCGATGAAGCAACATACGAACTTCCAGAGCCGGAGATTGCGGCTATCCCGAAAAGAGGAGGTACTGTCCAGACAAAGCTCACTGTTACACCATTAGTTGAAGTGAAGGTACCCAAGGACAGTCGCGGCAGGGCAAGGCCGATCGTCCCATCGCTATGGCTTGACTTTCGCTACGAAATTGGCCGAGTGCGGGAAACTGTAAGTAAGCCCGTAACGGCCAAGGCCAAACGAGATTAAACGACTCTAAGTCTCGCCGTCTTGCGGCGGACTTGGCTGATATGTTTCTGGACTTTGTGCGTCACCCACCTTTTTTGATTCAAGGCCTGCTTGTGATTCCGATTGAGGTGTGGTCGGAGGACCTGGACCTCGTTGGTCGAGATCAAGGATTTGTTTTAGGCTGTACCGGGCCAAAGCGCTTCGCTGAGATTGAGCTATTTGCTCAAGAGCCTGAGCTTGCTGGTGTGTTGATTGTGCGAAGCCTGCTGTTGCCAGTGCTTCGGCAACATCGGACAATGAGATATTGGCCGGGTCTCTTGCAGGAATAAAACCGACAGTAGGGTCCGACGTCTTCACCAGAAGTCTGCTGCCGACAAGATGGTGCAAGATCTTATCACCAAGCCGCGCAGGGATGTCCAATCTGCTGCAGATAAGCTCCGCCTCAACCGGAGCGCTACTTGCCTGGAAGGTATTGGCGATCTCGCGCATGATGTTGATCGCGGTGATGTCATTAGCTATGAAATATTGCTCGGTCTTTTTCGCAGCGGCGATCTCGGCAGCGTCGAGGGTCTTTAAGTGCTGAGTGGTAAACGTCAACTGCAGGCCAAACAGCACGATGAGCCAGGTTATAAAGATCCAAAAAACGCCCAAAGGAATAAGGCCCAGCACTCCATAGACCTTACTGTACGGGATAAACTCGGTGACATATTGGCCAAAGCCCCACTTTGCAGCCATCCAAACCAGAGCGGCAACGGCTGCTCCCCAGATGGCTGCTTTTGCTTGCACCTTCGTGTTTGGCAGGACAAAGTAGAGCAGGAAAAATGCTACAGCTGCTACCACATACGACAAGAATGCCGGGCCAATATGTGACAGAAGCGTCTGTTGTATCTGTCCGACGATTGTGTAGCTCATACTGACGTAGATGCCAACGCCGAGAAGAAGTGGCCCAAGGGTCAACAGAGCCCAATAGTTGATGATTCGATGCAGAAAACTCCGGCCTCTTGCCACATGCCATATGTTGTTGAATGCTCTTTCTACCGTTGACAGTACAGCCAGTGCAGCCCAGATCACTATGACTATGCTTATCAATGTGACCGTACCTTTATCCACTTCTGCGAAGAAATTGCTGACCAATCGGTCAAGATGCTCGGTAAGCTTGACGTCCTGCTCGGGTTTCTGAGGGTCCGCGTATTCAATGTTCGAGAGATGAACCTGGCCATAGACGAAACGTTTTACCTTTTCGCCAATGTCACTGTAACGAGGGAACGATTGGAATATCAAGAGCATCACGATGGCCAGAGGCACGATCCCAAAGATTGTATGATACGACAGAGCAGCTGCTTGCTGGTCTGCACGGTTTTTCTTCAGGAGTCTGGCGCAGTGCGACCATAATTTGATTTGAAAAACCGCAAAGCGACTGGCTTTGCCGAGCCGCATTGTTGGTGTGGATAACAGTTGTTTGAGCATGGCGCTGCCTTTCGACTGTGAGGCGGTGCTATTTGGTCGATAAGGCGTTGCACGGCTTCGCTAAACATGACAGCCAAAACGCCTCAGTATGAGTTACTTAAACAGGTCTTCGAGACCCCTTCGGAGCTGGTCTTCCAACTGTTTCATTAGCTGGTCTTCAAGCAGCTTCCCTACGTCAAGTTTGGGCTTATCAATCGTGCCGACAAGAGACAGCGATATCCTTGGGCTATCGGTTTCCCTGCCCACTCGTGCGGTTCTGCCCCTTACAGTGTATGGCAAGGTTACTGTCATATCCAATTTTTTGTCCAGGCCGATCGCACCTTTGAAATTAATGGGGTTATCGCCTATATCAACCTGCATGTCGTCATATCGGAGCACACCCTTCTGCAGAGCAAAATTTGTCGGATGTATCCTGAGTCTTTGACCGGCAGAGCCTGTGCCAACCACCGAGAGAATCTGCCCGAGCAAATCCGAGGCCTGCAGATATAGTTTGTCTGCAGAGATTGTGCCGATTACCTCCACTTCATTCTTCTTGCCGGCAGCTAACGGTATGGCAAGCCGTTCACAATTGAAATTTGCCACACCGGTAACGCTGACAATATTAGCGAAAATGGGGTTCACATACATTAGCAGCTTTTGGGAAGTCTCCTTGTTGATTTCAATATCCTTGGCTATTTGCATCGGTTTGCTTGTTTTTAACAGTCTGGGTTTTTGCTTGAAGTCTGCCTGGCCCGCAAAATTGAACTCGCCATTATTTACCGTCGTGGAAAAAGGCTCAATCGTAAAGAATCCGTTCTTGATTTGAATCTGTGCTTCCGTGGGGCTGAAGTTCAACCCCATGTAATGAGCCTCTTGAAATCCGAATTTGCCCTTTGTGCTGAGATTTTCGAGCAGTTTTTCTGTCTGATTAGTAGGGTATTCGGTGGCAAAATCTATGGGCAGCTTGTTGGTGCCTTTTAGCTTCAAGCCTGCTGGCATGAATTGTGAGGCTACAACGGTGACGGCGTCCCAGTCATATTCACAATCTGCGCGGCCCTGCAGTCTAGTTTTGCCGGCTTCGTTGGCCTTTCTGAATTCGCCTTTTTTGATCTTTATCTGTGGGCTTTCGAGCTGAAGCTCCTTGACGTTGATGGCCTTTTCTTTGGGATCAACCTCGGCATCGAAAGTAAGCGTGACCTGCTCTTGTTGGAACGGCTCCTTTTCAGGCGAGACAAGTTTAAAATTCTCAATTTTTGTGGCGTCAGTTGCTATCCGGTAGATACCCTTTTCAGAACTGACATGAATTCGCGAGTCGGCGATGCCGGCCAATTGCATGTCTTGCGGAAAAGAGGCGAATAAGACCGCGAATGGCTGGAGCTTCTCCAGGTCGACATCGTTCGCAGAGACAGCCAGCTTCATAGGTTTTGTGGACTTTTTGTTTAATGGCACAAGCCCCTCTTTTATACTCAATTTGCCAAGATTTGCGTTTGCCTCCAGCGAATCAATGGTGACAATATTGTCTTTTCGGTCGATATCAAAGGCAAAAGCCACATCGGTCTTGGGTTCAGAAGCAGTGACTTTGTCGTCTGAACTTAAGCGAAGATTTTTGACCACCGACGAGCCAACACCGCTGATTTTGTCTTCCTTGATTGACACTTGTCCCTTGCTGGACAGCTCGCCCGCCATCTGGTACGGACCAAGATCTGCGAACTGTCCCAGTTCAGACTGCAGTTTTGCCAGATCTGCTTGCCCCTCATATTTGATTTCTTCAATACTGCCGCTGGCATTGATTCGTGCAAATGGAGCTGACACATCAAGCTTATCAAAACTTGTTTTCTCATCGTCAGTCCCTATTTCGACTTCGGCGATAACCGGTTCGGAAAGAGCCAGCTTCTTCTCATCAACTGTGCCTGCTAAGCCAACAAGATTTGCCTGGCTCGTGATCGTCTTTTTCTCAGCCTTTGTCACCGTGTCTACACGGCCGGTCAGTCTCCCTGAAGTTACCTTCATGCCTTCCTTCAGGCCAAATGTGCGCGGCATCTGGGACAACAGGGGAGCCAGGTCGCAATCGAAATCAGCCTTTAACGTGTAATCTGAATCAGGCGCTAAAAAATCCGCCAAAGACTTGAACGTCGTAGGGATTACTCCCCTCGCATTGACGTCTGCCCAGTCGCTTTTAGCGTGTAGCTTGTCAATGTTTATCGCATTCTCTTTGCTGTTGAGCTGTATGCCTATATCCAAAGCACTACTCAGCAATCTGTCCCCCTTTAGCTTGGCACCCGTCACATCGAGGCTTTTTGCTTTTAGGGTGGCATTCAAGTTTTCGAAGTTGCCGTCCCTAATTTCACTGTTCAGATTAGCTGAAACGCGGCCTTTCGCCTCGATATCAACCTTCGCTAACTCAAAAATCGGCGCCAAGGAGCCAAGGTCCAGGTCGTTGACCTCAACAACCAAATCACCGGTGGTTCCTTTAAGAGTCCAGCCGGTTTTTGCCCTCGCCGGCTTAATCTTGCCGGTCGCGCGGACCTTCGAAGTCTTATCTTGGTCAATCACAGCCATATCCACGTTAAAGTTAGTCTGCTGGCCTGGCGGGCGTAGATTTACCCTGGAGTTTATCCGGGCAAGCTCAACCGTTTTGGCTTTTGAATCGGTGACTTTCAAATTGCCGTTCTTGACAACAACATCCGTGACCAGACCAATGCTCATGCCTTCTACGGGCCCGGTATCTGATTCTTGGCGCCGAGTGACTGTTTGGGGTCGCTTATCTTTGAGGTTTATTTGGACTTTCGGCTCGTCAATTATCGTCTTGCCAAAAGATAAGTTGCCAATCAGGATAGAACCGTAGTGCGGTCTTGTGGCGAGGCGCTTTACTTGGACGAACGTTTGGCCAGCGCCATCATTAAAGCTGAAGTCCTCAACCCTGATACCCTTGAGCCAGCCCATAGACAAATCGGAAAAATCTATGTGGCCATCGATGGCGGCGTTTACCTTGGCCAATATTATCTTTCGACCTTTTTCAGATGATACAACCGCGGGCACAAGCAATAACACTGACACAATTAGAACAGCTAAGAGGGCCAATATGAATGCGATGATTCTCTTGGCGGTTCTTCTGTGCGGTTGAGTTTTGGAGTCTTTTTCTAATTGCATTGTTCGCCCTCCTGAAAAAGTTAGTGCGTAGTCCGCAAAACTGGTCGCTTGTAAAGCCTGTCTCGTCAATGTTGAATCGATTCCAGCTTCTGCAACAACAATATACTAAATACCAACGAGAGCATGAAAACGCAAATCACGGTTTTGTTCTTGTGCTGTTGAGTTATCATCGTATCAGAGTCAATCGAGCATTATCTCATCTGATTTGTGTTTCACTACCTCGTCGATCTTGTCGACATATTCTTTAGTAACGTCGTCAACCTGCTTCTTGCCGTCGTGGAGATCATCTTCGGTGATGAGTCTGTCTTTTTGCTGTTTTTCAAGCTGTTTATTTGCGTCTCTTCGTATGTTACGGATGCTGACTTTTGCTTGTTCGCCCGTTTGTTTGGCCTGGTTAACAAGTTGTATTCTTCTTTCCTCACTAAGCGGGGGGACGTTAAGCCTTATGAGTTTGCCGTCCAAGACCGGCGCGATGCTCAAGTCGCTGCTTTTGATCGCCTTTTCGATTTCTTTGACCGAGGCGGGATCGAAGGGCTTTATCACAATCATGTCGGCTTGGGGGGTAGCGAGAGTTGCCAACTGTTTCAAGGGCGTAGGTGTGCCGTAATAATCAACCTTTATGTGCTCGACCAGACCGGTCGAAGCTCTTCCCGTGCGAATCGTCCTTAATTCATCCTGCAGGACTTCCAGCGCCTTATTCATTTTAGATTTGGCTTCGGAGCTTATTTCTTTAGTAGGCATCTGCAACCTCTCTTGGCACAGGGCACTGCGTATTCTCGGGCTGGCACGACTCAGACCATACTAATAAGTGTTCCGACCTGTTCGCCACAAATCGCTTTCGTTATGTTGCCTTTTTTGAAAATGTTCAAAACAATAATCGGAATGTTGTTGTCCCTGCAAAGGGCAACCGCGGAATGGTCTATTACTTTAAGGTTTCTCGTTAGCACCGCGTCATACGGCAATCTTTCAAATAGCTGCGCATCTGGATTTTCCTTTGGGTCGGCGCTGTAGACACCGTCAACGTTTGTTGCCTTTATAAGCAGGTCCGCGTCGAGTTCGGAAGCGCGCAAAGCCGCGCAGGTATCAGTCGTAAAGAAAGGATTTCCGGTTCCACCAGCCAATATGGCGACCCTTCCACGTTCCAGGTGTCGCAGAGCTCTCCTGCGAATAAATGGCTCACACATGGCAGCGACTTCAATCGCGCTGAGCACCCTGGTTGGCTGGCCAAGCTTTTCCAGCGTCTCCTGCAAAGCGCAAGCGTTGATGATGGTGGCTAACATTCCCATATAGTCGGCTGTGTTTCTGGGTATGTGCGTGACTCTGGCAAAAGTCTCGCCCCGCAGGAAATTGCCGGCACCAACCACAACGGCGACCTGGGGCCCAAGCTCGCATAGCTGCGCTATCCTTTCTGCAATGGACTCAAGAGCGGAGCCATCGATGCCAAATGCTCCAGGCTCGCAAAAACTCTCCCCGGAAAGCTTCAGCAGTATGCGCTTATATTTACTCTCTGCCATTTGTTCGTCGCTCGTATTTCGTGCTGTGTATTTCGCATCTAAGTCGAGACATGGGTGACGATTCACAAGACACGGTTTTTCAGCCGACTTGCAACCTAACGAACCTTTTTATCTTCGCCTCGCCCCCACCTTGCTTGGCTGCTTCCGCGAGAACCTGCCCAACAGATTTGCTATCGTCTTTTACAAATGGCTGATCGAGAAGGCAATTCTCCGTGTAGAATTTCTTCATTTTGCCTTCCACAATTTTATCAATCATATTTGCAGGCTTGCCCTTGACCTGTTCGGCGAATATGGCCTTTTCTCGCTCAAGTGTCTCGGCGTCAATACCGTCTTTGTCCAGCGCCAGAGGTCTTACAGCCGTGATGTGCATGGTTATATCGGAAGCTGCCTGTCTTAGCGCTTCGCAAGCCGCTACACTGTCATCGCTGGCTTCAATCTCCAACATGGTGCCGACTTTCCCATTAAAGTGAATGTACGTGCTTATGAGCCCAGGTCCATCCAGCTTGTATTTTGTGTAATCTCCAACTTGAATTCTCTCGCCAATTTTGCTGACGGTCTCGGTCAAGATATCGCTGAACTTTCTTCCATCGAGTGCAGTCTCCAGGATATTCTCGGCGCCCTGGTCGGCCGGACAGGCCAGCGCATAGTCAGCGAGGGCCTCGGCCGCTGCCACAAAGTCATCACTCTTGGCTACAAAATCAGTCTCACAGCAAAGGGTCGCGATCGCTGAGGCCTTTCCGTCCTGGGCGGTCTTGGAGACCACCAGACCCTCTGAAGTTTCACGCTCGGTCCGCTTGGCTAAAGTGGCAAGGCCCTTCTTGCGAAGTATCTCTATGGCTTGGTCGATATCGCCGCTGGCTTCTTGAAGGGCCTTCTTGCAGTCCATCATACCTTGACCGGTCATTTTCCGGAGTTTGACCACCATGGAAGCTGAAATTTCTGCCATCCTAAAAACTCCCACTTTTTGTTTCGTTGCAGCTGGGGCGGGTCACGTGTTACGGATCACGCATGACGTACTACAAAGTTGATTGGCCCGGCTCCTGCTCTTGACTATCGCCTTTTTGCTGGGCTGATTCCGCAGTCTCTGCTGGGACTTGCTCTACGGCACCGACGGTCTCGGACTCGATTTCGTCTGCGCGGGCGAGGGCTGGTCTTCTTGAGCGAGGCCGTCTCGCTCGGACCGTCGGTTCCCGACGAACTGAAATCATTGTCTTGCCGATCGCCACCGCATCGGCCAGCTCGTTAAGTATCAACTCAATCGCTCTGATGGAATCATCGTTGGCGGGAATGGCCACGTCTACAGTGTCGGGATCAGAATCAGTGTCGAGAAGTCCAACGGTTGCAATCCCCAGCTTCTTGGCCTCACGCAAAGCGAGATACTCCTTCTTCGCATCGACCACTACCACAGCACCTGGCAGGCGAGACATCTTGCGAACACCCTCAAGATTCGTTTTTATCTTGCGCATCTCTCGTTTGAGCCTGGACGCCTGCTTCTTGCTCTCACTTTGCAGCGTTCCATCTTGCTCCATAGCTTCCAACTGCTCCAGCCTCTGCAATCGAGACCGAACAGTTCTGAAGTTGGTAAGCATGCCGCCCAGCCAACGTTCTGAGACATAGTACATGCCACATTTGTTCGCGGTTGCCTCGACAGCTTTCTGAGCCTGTCGCTTCGTGCCTACGAAAACAACGTCGTTGCCGGACGAGACCACTTCGGCAAGAAGCTTTCTGGCTACCAGCACGCCCTTCAGGGTCTTTTTCACATCAATGATATGAATGTTTCCGCGCCGTGCAAAGATAAACGGGGCCATTCTGGGATTCCATCGGCTCACGCCATGCCCAAGATGCGCCCCGGCATTAATTAGTTCGCGAGCTAACTGCTTAGCCACAAAAACCTCCAAACAATCTATAACTTTTCTTACCTGTAGTGCACAAATAGCAAAATCACAAAAAAATAAGGGTATTTGCAGGGTATGTCAAGAATTTTTATATCAAATTACTATTTGCGTACGGTCCACGTTTGAATTTGCGACAAAGGCCTGTATACCAAGATATTTGTGTCATTTTCGGCAATCTTTTTCGTGGCTTGATCCTTCGCTGCTCAAGATCTCCGCTGTGGCAGCCTTGGTGAAGTGATAAATACCGTTAGCTGTCAGGCCGGTGCGTTCTGAGTCTTTTGCCCTACTGCCTGTCTCCGGGGGCATCAGCCAGTGTTCCAGTATCTGTTTGAGCCGCCTTAAGCAGGGGTTGCTTACCATTTGACCGCCGGTGGCTAATTAGGCTGGCGACCCCGCTTCAGGTTCCACAGACGAGCCCTTAGCGGCCCCGACTTCTCGACCCAAAGCTGCAATGCCGTCAACTGGCCCGAACCCGCGCATCCTCTGTGAAATTGGCATATCACACGGCTTTTGCCTCGGTGACCGAATTGGAAAAGACCGATGGACAGGCCTTGTCATAGATGCAAACACTCAATGAGCACCAATTTTTGGCCTTCTTCAGTTGTCGGGCCTTGCTATCTCTTCTACTTTCGGTTATCTTCGTATAGCTGTTTTTCATGTGTTTTGGAGCAATTGGAATCGCAATGGATTAACATCGCTCGGCGTTTGGTCGCGCCAAGCGGTACAATTGAAACAGACGAATGATACAGGAGGTTAACGATGAGGCATATCACGCGTAGAGATTTTATGAAGGGCTCGATAGCTACCGGTGTCGGTCTGACGTTGGCCAGCCCATTTTCGCGCGTGCGAGGGGCGAACGACGATATTCGGGTGGCGGTGATGGGTATCGGCGGTCGAGGTGGGTCGCACATTAACGCATTTCGTAAGATGGACGGAGTGCGGGTCGTAGCATTGTGCGATGTGGACAGAAACATCTTAGAGCGCGGGGCCAAGTCATTCAAGAAACGCAACGAGGACGTGGATACGTATGTGGACATCCGCAAGCTGCTGGACGACAAGAACATCGATGTTGTATCCATCGCGACGACGAATCACTGGCACTCGCTAGGCACTATTTGGGCCTGTCAGGCGGGCAAAGATGTTTACGTCGAAAAGCCGTGCAGCCACAATATTTTTGAAGGCCGCAAGTGCGTCGAGGCTGCGGATAAGTACAAGCGGATAGTTCAGCACGGCACACAGAGTCGTGACAGCAGGAGCTGGGCGAAGCAGGTGGCTGCTATCGCCAGCGGCAAGTACGGCAAGCTGCTGGTATCCAAGGGCTGGGCCTCCAAAGGGTCTGGAACAGGGCGATGGAGCATCGGTTTTAAGCCGATTGAAGATCCGCCTGAGCACGTGGACTTTGATATCTGGCTCGGGCCAGCACCGAAGCAGCCGTACCACGCCAACTTAGTGCACTACAACTGGCACTGGTTCTGGGACTTCGGCAACGGAGAGATAGGCAACCAGGGCGTCCACGAGATGGATAAAGCCCGCTGGGCCATTCCCGGCGGCACCCTGCCTAAGAGCGTAATCAGCATGGGCGGCCGCTGGGTCAACTCGACGCCCGATCATCCGCCTTTTACCGATCAGGCCCAGACTCCCAACTGCCAATTGACCGTCATGGACTTTGGTGGGCCGCTGTTGGTGTTCGAGGTCATCGGTTTGGTTGATAGGGCGGGTGTGGATGGTAAGAAGTATCCGCGCAAAGTCGGTAACGAATTCTACCTTGAGGAAGGCGCGATCAAGGGCGGGAAGTTCTATCCCAAGGGTTCGGACCAGGCTGAAGACTTGGCCGACGTTGATGTCGACATGGGCCCCGGCAACATCTTCGAGAACTTCATCCACTGTGTGCGCACTCGTAAGCGTGGCGATCTGCACGCTGACATCACCGAGGCGCATCTGTCGTCGGCGTGCTGCCACCTGGGCAATATCTCTTACCGCCTTGGCCGGCAGGTCCCCGGCACGACCAGACCCGAGGTACTCGACAAGCACGAGGAAGTTGCCAAATCTTGGGAGACGATCATGCAGACCGTAAAAGGTACTCTGGGCCTCGATTTGTCCAAGAGCACCTACCAGCTCGGCCCAATGCTGCGGTTCGACCCCAAGGCGGAGAAATTCGTGGATAACCCCGTAGCAGATGCGCTGCTGACACGTCCGTACCGCGAGCCGTTCGTCGTGCCGCAGCGGGTCTGAAAGTCGTAACAGGGGCTCTATCTTACGACTTTCCGGGCTCTTAGGTGGTGCTGTTTATTGCATCTCGTGGGATGCACAAAAGTGGCAAATGAAGAAAAAACTGACCTAACAATACTTGTTTTTACAGAAGGGAGGTAAATGATATGAGCACCAAGACTATGGTTCTGCGTACCGTGTGTGCCTTAGCTGTGATCATGGTATCCGTAGCGGCTAATCAGGCCTTTGCCCAGGAGGATCCGGACGAACGCCCCCAGCAGCGCGGGCCCGAGTTCGTCGATACCGGGGAGCACGGGCCGCCTCACGAGTTTGTGGAAATAACAGAGCGCATCGAGAGGCTACGTGCTATGGCGCGCGAGGCCGAGGAAAGAGCCAGGCGCTTCAGGGCTGAGGCTGAGGAGCTTGAGCGGCAGTTGCCTCGCGAGCTCGAGCCCGGTCCGCCGCCGGAACACATGGAAGAGATGCACGCTAAGCTCACCGAGCTGAACGAGGCCGCCAGGCGAGCCAAGGCAGAAGGCCGCCACGATGAGGCCGCCGAACTTCACGAAGAGGCCACAAGAATAGCCGAAGAGATCGA
>JGI2173J19968_10000933_pt1 | contig 11441 bp, 9 predicted proteins | sample DeeMarSWOR136_30_FD_19968 | JGI IMG/M metagenome (IMG submission 19968) | reverse complement strand
CGAGTGCCCATGGGGCTAGACGAAACACATCAAAATATATGGCAAGGAACGTTCCAGCCAAGAGACCAGCTGGATTGAAGGATAGAGAGAGCAAGGACTGCCCCAAGCTTTTGGCCAGCCCAGTTATCGAGGTTCGAACAGTCATCGCAACCACTTCCATCCATTCGGTGTCGCCTCATCTTTGAACAGTGTATATTATCCATGGATACGGAGTCCGCTGGCACGCGGACTCGTCTGACGCTAACACGTCCACCATGCAACTTTGATTTCCTCAACAGTGATTGAAGCTTATGAGCAACGCTTTCTTAAAGGCATTTTGCTACTGTTCTTGCATTATGAAGAAGAGCATAGAAGTTCGCTTAGATTCCCTTTTTTTGAACAAAATTTTTTAACACGAATACCGTCAACAATACCACTACTGGAGCGACGCTTAATTGAAAGCAGTTATTTTGGCTGGAGGATTCGGAACGAGGTTGCGACCGCTCAGTTTCACGAGACCGAAGCTTCTTTTTCCAGTTGGCAACAGGCCTTTATTGGATTGGAAACTGGAAAGACTGGCTAAGAGTGGAATAAAAGAAGTTATATTGGCTGTAAATTACATGGCTGAAGCTTTCAGCCAACGCTACGGAGATTCAGCGTATGGAATGAAACTTTTCTATTCTAAAGAAGAGAAGCCGCTAGGAACTGGGGGACCCATTAAAAACGCAGAGGAATTAATTGGACGAGAGAAATCTTTTCTTGTCTTAAACGGAGACATTCTCACCAACCTTGATTACTCAAAGCTCGTGAAAGAGCACAGAGAAAAAGACGCGACAGCAACGATAGCCCTCTATCAAGTTGAGGACCCTAGTCGTTACGGAGTAGCTGAGTTGACTGAAAAAAATCGTATTGTGCAGTTCGTGGAAAAACCATCCCGCAATAAAGCGCCCAGCAACTTGATAAACGCTGGAGTTTACGTTCTAGAGCCTAAGATATTTGATTATGTACCGAGCGGTCAACCAGTATCAATTGAGCGCAAGGTGTTCCCAAAACTGGCTGATGAAGGAAAACTTCACGGCTATCCTTTCGAGGGATTGTGGACTGATATTGGAAAGCTGGAAGATTATTTGAAAGCAAACAAGCTCTTGCTTGACATAGAAATCAAAAAGAGCCAGCTGGGAAAAGATGCTCGCTTGAAGAGTGGTGTGAAAATCAAAGACCCGACAATAGTTGGAGAAAAAGTAGTCATTGGAGAAAAATCAGAGATAGGCCCATACGTAGCTGTAGGAGAACGTGCTATTTTAGGAAAAGAAGTCCATGTACAGAATTCAGTAATCTTCAGCGGAACAGAAATTTCAGATTTCACAACTGTACAGGGCGCAGTTATCGGTGAAGACGTGACTATAGGTAGAAAAGTGAAAATTGGAGAGGGATGTATGATTGGCGACCACGCTGTTATTAGGGATAACGTTACTCTCGCTCGGGAAGTAACTGTTTGTCCCTCAAGAGAGGTTACTGAAAGCGTGTTAACACCCAAATGTCTAATTTAAATCTGGTTTCAACTTCAACAAGTTTTCATTTAATAATCAACGATACCTATTAATNGTTGAAAGAATTCGCGTACATATTTTTTCGACACGCATTACCACGATGCAACGCATCTTCCCCATATCNCCTTTTACCGATTATCTCTTGTTGCGAGTAGTAGGTGATAAATCTCATAAAGATGAATATGAGTAGAATAAAGATTAAGGAGACTATATTAAATGACTAAAATCCTCAAGTTTATAACTAAGGAGAAGTGGCATATCCGTTTCGTTCCATGGAAGAAATGTGAAACTGGAATTGCAATACAATGCGATGCGGAGTTTACTTTAAAAGAGTTCAAAGAATTTTACCTTGATCTTTGGAAGGCTATGTTCAAACGTTATGAGACAAACTTTCCTAACGATATCAAGCCACCATACAGCAGAGAAAACTTAGCTGAAATGCTTGGAGAGGAAGTTGAGGAGAAAATCTTTCTCTAAAAGAAAGCAGACACACATGAAAAGGAGATAATGAGGATGGGTTGGTGGAAACCTGGTGGAAAGTCTGCGGTATCGGACTTTCGATGGGCAATAAAGAAGACACATGAAGAACTTTTAAAGTTCCTTTACTTGCCGGTTATGTCTATACCAACAAAGACGCCTGATGTTTATGAGAATGTTGAAGTGAAAAAGAACGTTGCAATCACTATGCGCGACGGTGTTAAGCTTTACGCTAATATCTATAAACCAAAAGTTGAAGGCGCTCACACACACAAGTTTCCAGTCATATTGATAAGGTTACCATACGGCAAAGATGAATATTACTGCCAAATGCCAGCTATTGGAAAGTATTGGGCTAAGAAAGGATACGTGTGTGTTGTTCAGGATGTTAGAGGAAAATGGAGCTCTGAAGGTAAATGGGACCCATTTGTAAATGAGGCAAATGATGGATACGACACCCTTGACTGGATTGCCAAACAGCCCTGGTGTGACGAAAACATCGGAATGACAGGAGAATCTTATTTTGGCTATACTCAATGGGCAGTTGCCCCGTTAAACCATCCAAATCTCAAATGCGTTGTTCCCGGCACTACAGCTACGGACATTTACGGCGTGTGGATTTACAACAACAATGCCTTTTGCATACAAACTATGGGAGAATGGGCATACAGCATGAATGCGAAGAAGTACATAAATTACCTCAGACTGAACTCATCGCATTTGCCGTTGATAACCGTGGATGATGAAGCAGGGATTACATGCGACTATTACAAGGATTGGATTAAACATCCCTCAAGAGATTCCTACTGGGAACGTATCAACGTCAATAAAAAATATGATCAGATTAAAATACCTATCTTGCATCTGGGCGGGTGGTATGATGTATTCTTGAAGGGAACAATTGACGACTGGTTAGGAGTAAAACAGAACAGTGAAAGTGCCATTGCTAGAAAAAATCAGTGGCTCTTAATTGGACCAATAGATCACGAATGGACCACCGAATACACTCACAAGATTGGCAAAATGGATATAGGAGAAAAAGGCTTAGAATATGATATACTACAACAGTTTTTCGATTACTGGTTGAAAGGTGTTGATAACGGTTTTCCCAAGACGCCAAGAGTCAAAATATTTGTTACAGGCGACAACGAATGGAGATATGAAAACGAATGGCCCCTAGCCAGAACGAAATACACCAAATACTATTTTCACAGTAACGGTTCCGCAAACACCTTAAACGGAGATGGCGCGCTAGATACGAACAAGCCTAAAGATGAGCCCAGCGACAGCTACGTCTATGATCCAAACGATCCAATTACGGTATCACTGGAGACTTACCTCTGGGAACTTGCAGAATACCTGAAGGACAGAACCTCCGCGGAGAAGAGAGCAGACGTGCTTGTTTACACCACATCCAAGTTGGAGGAAGACTTGGAGATAACTGGGCCTATCATGGTGACGTTGTATGCTGCATCCTCTGCAAGAGATACTGACTTCACTGCGACGCTGGTTGAAGTCTTTCCCAATGGATATGCTCACATGATACAGGAAGGTATAGTGCGGGCGAGATATCGGAATTCTGATCGAGAGGCATCACTAATCGAGCCAAGCAAGATGTATGAGTATACTATTGATCTTTGGGCGACCAGCCACGTGGTTAAGAAGGGACATAAGATAAGAGTGGAAATTTCCAGTAGCAACTTTAACAGGTACGATCGAAATCCAAACACAGGAAACAAGTTTGGCACGGACACTGAAACAGTTAAGGCTACCCAGACAGTTTATCACGACGCAAAACATCCTTCACACATCACCTTGCCGATTATTCCTAGATGAGCGAATAGTAAGTGATTTTGCTCGCATATTTTCAGCTTTTTTAAAACCTATCTTCGTTTTGTCACATAAACTATTATACGAATTATACGCAAAAATACCACACTACCAAACCTGAAGAGCGGACTGAAGCAAATGCCCACAACAATTACGTTTGAAAAGAACAGCGTAAATACTCCTAAAAAACGCGGAAAATACACGATCTGCATTGTAGGATGTGGACGAAGAGGACTGCCACATGCCTGCCTCTTCGCCGAAGCGGGATTCAAAGTTATTGGCGTTGACACAAATCAGCAAGTCATCAGTTTGATGAAAATGGGTAGAGCTCTCTTCGCTGAGCCGAAACTCAATTCAATCTTAAAGAAACACGTAAAGAACGGCTGGCTCACCGTCACAAAAGATGCAAGAAAAGCCGCATTAAAAAGCGACGTTGTTCTATTTGTTGTTCCAACGCCCATTGATCAAAAGAAAAAACCCGATTATTCACATGTTGAAAAAGCGTGTAAAGATGTGGGTATGGGTTTACGTTCTGGTTCCCTAGTAATTTTTGCAAGCACAACAGGTCCTGGAGTAACCGAAACCTTGGTGAAAGAGACGCTGGAAACAGCATCTGGCTTACAAGCTGGAGTTGACTTCGGTTTAGCTTACAGTCCAGTTCGCGTCATCTCGGGGCAAATGTTACAGGACGCCACTTCTTCTTCGAGAGTGGTGGGTGCTATCAATGAACAAAGTTTAAAGGTTGCTTGTTTAGTTCTGAGCACGATTGTAAAGGGGGAACTAGTTGAAGTAAGAGACATAAAAACGGCAGAGACTGTTAATCTTTTCGAAAACGTGTACAGGGACGTCAACATCGGGTTGGCAAATGAACTAGCGAGTTTTTGTGAAAAAGCTGGTGTAGACATCATTGAGGTTCAAGCTGCCGCTAACACCCAACCGTATTGTCATCTTTTAATTCCAAGAATTGTTGGTGGATACATTCCTAATTATTCTTACCTACTTCTTGAAGAGGCGGAAAACGTGAATACAAAGTTTAAGATGTTGACAGTTGCGAGAAAAATAAACGATGAAATGTTAAACCACACAGTTCATTTAGTGAGAGACGCTTTACGGTTATGTGGAAAAACCATGAGAAGAGCCAAAGTTTCAGTCCTAGGCGTTTCCTACCGTCCAAACGTAAAAGAACCCCGCGGCTCCTCAACAAGGAAGCTTGTAGAAATGTTGAAAAACAAAGGCGCAACCGTCCAAGTGTACGATTCCATTTTCTCCTACAAAAAACTAACAAAGTTAGGATATCCCGCTAAAAGAACGTTAGCTAAAACCGTTAAAGGTGCAGACTGTCTAGTCATTGCTGTTGGACACGACCGATTCAAACGTTTAAACTTAAATAAAATCAAGTTTTTAGTTGGAAGCCCCGCTGCAATAGTTGACATGGGACACGTTGTTGACCCAGAGAAGGCTGAAAAAGAAGGCTTCATTTATCGCGGCGTAGGAAGGGGATCAGCCGCCAAGTAAAAACGGCAACTGCACTGTTGATTTTCTGAAAACATTTATGAGCCCGCGGATTCGATCTAGATAACGATATCCTACGGCTGAGGGTGTCTGTCAAGTAGTTTGGTGAAAAAAAATGGAAACTATTTGGGTTTTTATGCTTTCTATGCTATTGGCATTTCATTACAACGTATCTTTTGACACCTAGAATTATTGATTTTTTTAGTGCCGCTCAAATTGTTGCGGTCGATCTACACAAGAAGGATAAACCAAAACTACCAACGAGTGGAGGAATCTGCGTTACTACTGGAATTTTGGTGGGAATTCTATTCTATGTTGGAGTGAAGACGTTTTCTTCTCCATTCTCGTCAGACATCCAAAAAAATTTCATCCCATTGTTGGGACTGTTGGCGGTTATAGCAAGCATACTCATCGTGACGCTTAGCGGTTTGTTAGACGATTTGAACGTCAGGATGAGGGCTGTGAAAACAAAAGATGGGATAAATGTGAAGATCGGTTTTCCGCAATGGGTCAAGCCTTTGTTGACTTTGCCCGGAGCAATTCCGTTGATAGTTATAAAAGCTGGAGTAACAAAAATGGTATTGCCTTTTATTGGAGTGATTGATTTTTATGAACTCTATCCTCTGTTGATAATCCCTATTGGTTTTGTGGGCGCCTCAAACGTTGTTAATATGCTTGGAGGCTTTAATGGGCTAGAAGCTGGAATGGGAGCAGTGTACACGTTAAGCCTCGGATTGTACGCTTTGATAAATAATCAAACCGAGGCAGCTATATTGCTTCTCACAGCCTGTGTAGCCTTGTTAGCATTTCTAAGGTACAATTGGTATCCAGCGAAGATTCTTTCAGGGGACAGTTTGACTTATCTGCTGGGCGCCTTGGTTGCGGCAGGCGTTATCATTGGAGACATGCAAAGAGCTGGTTTGATAGTGATGTTTCCCTTTATAATTGAGTTTGTCTTAAAGGCTAGAAGTAGATTCAAGACTTCCTGTATAGGAAAACTGAGAGAAGACGGAAAACTTGAACCCCCATACGGGAAGAAAATATACAGTTGGACACATGTGCTAATGAATCTGGATAAATTCAGTGAAAGAGATGTTACAATCGCTCTGATTTTGATTCAAATTGTCTTTGCAGCACTTCCTTTTCTAGGAATAATATGACCCCATCGAAAATCTCAAATCGTTACAGATTCATTATCAGTATCGTCAGCTTTCTGCACCACTTGGCAATTTTGGCATTTCCCTTTTTTCGCTTCAACCATTGTCTCAATTCATGCGCACAAAGTTTTTAAGACGAGTACGTTGATTTTACATGTTGGCGTCGCAAGGTTGAGTTGGAGAAACATTAAGTCTAAGCTTAAACGATTTTTGACCTTAACCAGACTTAAGCCGTTTGACCAATGGAATATCCAGTACGCCCAAAAAGGGTTTAGCAGAGCAAACTATTTCTTGTCATGGGTTCAACAATATTTTCTGCTCAACGAAAAGAAGATTCTGGATTTGGGTTGCGGTAAAGGCTATCTCTCTATAGAGACTTCTAAAATCGCACAGGAAGTCCTAGCCTTAGAAGTTGTAGACCGAACACTGAAAGATTTCAAGGCAAAGCTACGTGGTTCAGAGATATCCAATGTTTCACTGGTCAGAGCAGACGCCACGCATCTACCCTTTAAACCACAGGTCTTCGATGCTGCCTTATCCTACGACCTTTATGAACACATAAAATATCAACAGGCTCTGCTAAATGAAAAATTCAGAGTTGTGAAAACAAACGGATGCATAGCCTTTTCTACAGGAAATAAAATGTTTCCCAAGGACAGACACACCGGTCTTTGGTTCGTCGACTATCTTCCAGAAAGGATTGCTAACCTTTATGCTAGAACGTGCAAAAGAAGAAACTCATATAACGTATACCAACCATTTTACTGGTCGCTAAAAAGCATAATAGGAAAACAGAGTTCCCACTATCTCCTAGATGGAGAATCTGTACTAACAATGATGAGGGAAGTCTACCCTAACACATTTAGGCGATTTGGAGGGTTTGCATGTTTGCTAAACTCTGCTGCGAAAGTGGGAATCTTCAAGTTCTTAACGCCTAAATTTTTTGTAATCGCACTTAAGACATGAAAAAACGAGTTCTTACAAAACGCACATGCAATAATACAATCAATGGGCATAATGTATTTGATCGAGAATTTGGAACGTTGAAAAATTCGGTGTGACGAACATCAAGCAAGATGAAGCAGACCTAGATGATTAGCATATAGAAAGCGCAAAATTGTGCAACGGCTTAAATCTCTATCGATATTACTTCGTTATAAAAAAGAAAGTTTCTGGTTTCAGAATTTTGTGTTTCTTAAGAAATAGAGGTTTGTCGAGTCTTTCTTATTTCTCGATTTCGATTTTAATGTTGAATGGTTTGCCATCAGTCAATATTTTTTTGGGAATTTTGTTCTTCCATTTCCGAAGGAAGGGCAGCTCGTCCTTTTCTTCTCTCAACTCGTCTGGTAACATCTCAGGAATTTCATCTCGAATGGGATACCAACGTGAACACTTGGGGCATGTGATCACGCCCGCCACTATTTCCTCTTTTTCCTCAAACACATGCAGCTTGAGAGGATAATACTTGTCAATGGGACACGCGAGAATTTCCATTAGTTTCTTCTTGATGATTCATTCCTCCATTAACTATACTGTTAAACTAGAAAAGTTATAAAAGATTTGTTGCAACCCCCTTAAACGGCGAAAAGAGTAAAGTGCATGCAAGGTTCTTCGATCATACCTCAACTGGAATAGATGGATACGAATTTTTGGATTGACCTATCGTAGGTTTCTTCAATTTCGGGTGGAAATAAGCATCCGGGGAGTTCGTTTCTTTCCTTATGATAACGTATGCACTCACAGCACTTTCCCTTCCTCTCACAGTATGAATAGGTGCATCTACAATTTTTTACGTTAAATTCCAAATTGGGGCACCGTTTTCTTTCGTCCATCTGAAAATCTCTCCTTTGATCCTAAGAACAAACCAAACTCGGTAATCAACATTTCTATTCTTAGTTTGGAAACACCTCTATATCAATGACCACTTGATACCAATGGGGTCCAGTGGTTCGTACAATTCGACCAAAAGGTATTTCAAAGTTAACATTGAAGTTTTGTAGTTTTTCAAACACTTTTCTCTTAGTTTTTTCAACAGGATTTTCATCTTTTCTGGAATGTTCAAAATCGTAATAGCTGATCCAGCCTCCAGTCGGCTTGAGCGCTAACACAGCAAAATCGAGGTATTCGTATGCTTTTTCAGGCAGGGGCATAAGAACTCGATTTGCTACGTTTCGCAACTTTTCTTCCACAATCCTTTTTGCGTCTCCCTCCACAGGAAAAACTCGCTCTCTAACCTTGTTTATTTCTATGTTTTCCTGCATAAATTGAACCGCAACTGGATTGATGTCTATGGAAAAAATTTTCTTAGCTTCAGAGTGCTTGGCGATAATAATGGAGTAACAGCCTACGCCGGCGAACATGTTTACGATCACTTCGTTTAGTTTGACCAGTTTTGCAATACGCATTCGCTCGTGAGACAGTCTAGGCGAGAAATAACATTTTTCTAGGTCGACTTTGAAAACACAACCAAACTCCTTATGGAAAGTTTCGGTTTTTCTTTCACCTCTGACCCATTCGAGCTTGCGCATTCGAAGGTCGCCTAATATTGGACTGCCTTGACGCAAAACTGTTTTGACGCGTTTATGTGTCTGCATGATGGCTTCAGCGATGATGCCGCTTCTGGGCTCTAGAGATTCTGGAATGCAGGTTACAGCAATGTCGCCAATGACGTCGTAAGACTTGTAGAGAAGACTGAGTTCTTCAGGCTTAAGCTTATTAGCCAAGACGTTTTTGAGAGAACCTCTCATTGATTAAGCCCTTCTTAAGTGGCTAGACGATTAAACCAGTTGGCGATCCACTTTAATCTCGCAGGGAGATAGTCTCGGAAGAGCTCTATGTCTCGTTTTTGCATGGCTTTCAAGGCAACTAGCGCAAAAAAGTATGCGACTGCACCAATTAACACGTAGAGAGGGAGCCAACGTAATTGAATGACGAGAAACTGTGTGGGAAAAGGCGTTAAAAATTGTCTAACAACGTCTGTGAGCAGGATCATTGCTGCCATGAATATGGAGGCAGCTGATGCCTTCCAAAGGGCTTCTTTGTCAAAGCTGAGCGAAAAAATAGTGCTCAGCAGATAAACTCCCAATCCAAGACTTATAACAGACGCTATTGTCCGTGCTCCTGCGGGACCAGCTAAGCCCAAGTTGAGATAGGTGAGGGTGACGTAGGATACAGATATGTTAGTGAGTATTGAGGCTATGGTGAGTAGGGATGCGGTTTTGGTTCGTTCAATGGTCATCAGAATAGGGCCTATGGCAACTCCAATGGTTGTTGAAAGAGCTGCAAAACAAATGATAATCAGGGGCAACGTGGCTTCGGCATATTCTATCCCAGCGAACAAAATCATTATTGGATAAGCTAAGACCGCGAGTCCGATGATCATTGGAAAGCCTATCAGCGCCGTATATCGCGTGGAAACGTGGAAGGCATCTCTGAGGCTCTCTGAGCCTCCCTTGGTGTACAGTTCGGAGAGTTGAGGAAATAGTGCTGTGACAAGAGAGGTTGATAGGAGGGCTGGAACCATGGCAGCGCGGACGGCTATGTAATAAACTCCGAGTGCGCCTTCGCCTAAGAAGAGTAGGATGAACAGTTGGTCTATCCAAGTGGCTGAAAAGCCAAGGATGTTAGCAATGTAAAGTGGATAAGAGAATCTGAACAATGGCTTGGCTGGGTGTGGCTTCTCCCGCAAGCTCAGGTGTTTGGCTGTTAGAATTAGACCAACTATAGAAGGGATTATCAATCCGCCTAACCACCCAAAGATTACGCCAAACAATCCCGAACCCGTGGAGACGAGATAGATGCCTAAGGCAGCCTTAATAATAACATTGACTAAGCTTAAGATGGCTACGTCCCGCATCTTTTGCAGGCTCTTCAGAAAACCTATTACTATGGCAAAGAGGATGGTGAAGAAACAGATAAAGGCAAAGGTTCTGAAAAGCAAAGCATTTCCAGAGGAACCAAACATTACTGTGGATAACCATTCTGCTGGGACAAACAGAACCAAGAAAACAATAGTCGCAGCGGTTAGACATATCTGCAGCACACGGGCAACTACAGACCTCGCCTTCGCTTGATTTCCCTTAGCGAGATACTGGGCAACGTATTTGATGGATGCAGAGGGTAAGGCAAAGACGCCGATGATCTGAACTAGACCTATCATTAAGGTGAAGAGGGCGTAGACGCCCATGTCTTCTGTTGTGAGCATGCGAGTGATGACCATTATGTAGAGGACGCCGATGGCGGCGGTTAGAAAGCCTTGGACAAATAGGTATGTGGTGCCTCGTGCAACTCGTGTTCTCGGATCCAAAGTAGACGACACTAACTATTCCAGCCTTTTAATGAACAGATGAGATTATACGTGGCATTAATAAATTTAAAGGCATGTATTGGTACAGAGAAGGATAAGATGCTAGACTGCCATAAACAAAATATTGTGTGCGTATAGCTAGGATTGTGGAGGAAGAGTTAAGATGAAAGATGATGTTGTTAAAATTATAAGGACAAGGCAAGCCCACATAGCTGTGATAGGGCTTGGACACATAGGACTGCCGTTAGCATCCCTATTCGCCGACGCAGGCTTCCAAGTGATAGGAGCCGATCTAAAACGAGAGATAGTTGAGACTGTTTCGTCGGGGAAAAGTCACATCGTGGAGCTAATGCTCGAAGAGTTAGTTGGAAAAGTTGTTAGACAGGGGAGGCTGAAAGTGACGACTAATACTCGACAGGCAGCCAGAGAAGCCGATATAGTGATGCTGTGCATCCAAACGCCGATAACTAAGGGTAAAAAACCAAACCTAACTTACCTGTGGAAAGCGTGTGAAGCCGTGGCAGATGGACTATTAAAGGGAAAACTTGTAGTCGTTCAAAGCACGGTTCCACCAAGAACAACAAAGAATTTAGTAGCCAAGATACTTGAAGAGAGGAGCGGGCTGAAATG
>JGI2173J19968_10000925_pt1 | contig 11474 bp, 9 predicted proteins | sample DeeMarSWOR136_30_FD_19968 | JGI IMG/M metagenome (IMG submission 19968) | reverse complement strand
ATGTGCTCTGGGAANCACAGAGCCATACCTGCCGCAGTGATTGGGAAGAACTGGCTCGTATCGGTCCAGTATGTCGCTATGGTGCGGTTGTAGGGNACGTCGATGACGTCAGCGTGGTCGAAGTACATAAAGGTCTCCCACCACTGACCNATCTGGTATTCTACCTGGTATTCCCACGCGAATTCGCAGTCGAAGGCGTCGACTTCGTGGCCGTCCTGCCAGAGTATCGTGTCGTCCACCATGTAGTACGTGACCTTCATGCCCTCACCCCACGGCTCAACGTAGTAGCCAGGAGTGTCGGGATAGTCAGGGTCTTTGGCTGCATCGAGCATAAAGGGATAGTAAGCTGAGGTGTACGGATTCGTGCCTAAGAGACTGTCATAGAGGTAGTTCATCACATACCATGTGTATGCACTGCTGGCGTAGGCTGGGTTCAGCGGGGTTTGTAGCGGTTCTTGGTTGCAGAATAGCAGCATAGTGCCGCCAGGCACCAAGTCGGATTCGTGTCCAGTAGGATTCGTCCAGTACATGTTATTGAATGTGTAGCTGTGGTCAAGACCAGTCAAGAGCATTTGCACGACGCCCTTCAGACCTTCATCAACGGCTGCGTACATGGCTCTTGAATAGATCGGTATACGTGCGATAATGCCGTCAGTCCAAGGGTCATATTGATTGGCTGTTGATCCCATCAATAGCTCGTATGCGGTATGGGCCGCCCCAACCTTCTCGGCGTGGTCTAAGCTCGTGTTGATTGTGTCCAGTGCTGCATCAACGTCATCATTGTGTAGGCCCATTTGGTTGTCTCCTTCCTCTACGTCCTGACTGGAATGGAAGAGGCCATACAGGAACCGTGCGGTGTTACCTAGGCTGCTGTAACACAGGAAGTAGCTGTCCCATCCTCCTTCGTCATGTGACGAAGATCTGTTGGGTTCGAAATCCAGTATGTCCAGCAGTACGTTGAAGTCGATGGGTTCGTGAACGGCCGGAAGTGGATGAGCCGCGAAGGGGCCGGCACCGGTCATGCGCGCGACCGATGTTCTCATGATCTCCCACGATGTAGGCGCCGTCTCAAACTCAGGCGAGTACAGGTATGTCGTAGGCATGGGGGTCCCAGCTGGATAGCCTTCAAAGGCCACCGCTAACTCCCAGCGGCTGTCGCCAGCATCCCACGTCCACCCGCCCGTTGTCAGTATGTCGTGCGCCATGTCAGGGTCGTAGGTATGGGGGTCGACGTTCGAGTTGTACCACTCACCTTGCGCTGGTGGTCCCGGAGCCTCAATCTTCGTTACGATGTATTTGAAGAGGGTGCCAATCAGCTCATCCTTCGGAACTAAGTGAGCCATCGCGTGTCTTAGAGCCCGACCTGGACCATCACTGCCATCCTGCGGACCTAACCACCAGTTCCGCATATTGAAGGCAATGTAGCAGAAGTGGTCGTAAGGAGTCCCCACGACAACTCTACCCTCAGCGGAGAGGGTTTCAACGTCCATTGGACGTATCAAGTCCACCAAGAACTCAGTATCACGCCTCTGCATCGACAGTGTCTGTGCATCTGGCGACAAATATGTGGGATATCGTATGTGCTCAAGTCGTGGACCGTAGTCCGTAGGGTCCGAAACTGCAGCTGGAGGAACGTAAGCAACGAGTATTGTCATCAGTGAAATCACTAGCAAAGCAACTAATTTCTTTTGCATAAGATTTCTCATTCTCCTTTCTTTTTATTCAGCAGAACTCACTCTGTCGCTTAGAAAATATAAGGCTTTCTCCATCTCTCATATGTAACTAGCTTCTATAAGAAAGGCACATTCGGTATCTTTACACAGTTAGATAACTTTAAATGGCTTCTTTACCTAACGCAAAGCCACGGGACTACCTATGGGTATGAGAACATACATTGTGAAAAGAGTGGCCATTGCCCTCGCCGTTCTATTCATTATAGCCTCCCTCAACTTCGTGCTGTTCCAAGTTGTGGCTCCAATAGACTATGTCTCTACAATCATAGACCCGAACATGACCCAAGAACAGAGGGACATGCTACGACGTGAGTTCGGTCTCGATCAGGAATATCATATCCGATACATTACTTATCTCAAAAACATGTTTACATGGAATTTCGGTCTCTCATTTGCCAACAGAATGCCAGTCAATCGCGAATTGGGATGGCGTCTCCCGAACTCGATACTACTTCTCGGCACTGCACAAATAGCCATAATCTTGATAGGAATCCCGCTTGGAATTTTGGCCGGTTCTAGAAGAGGGTCCAAGACCGACGTCTCGGTTATAGGCTCGGGCCTCTTCGCCTGGGGCGTCCCAACCTTTTACATTCAGCTGCTTTTCATGCTTTTCTTCTGTTACTACTTATTCATATGGTTTGGTTGGCGAGTTCCCGTGGGAAACATAATGAGTTGGCCCCCGCCAGAGAACCCCATACTTCTTATAGCAGACATCGCGTGGCACCTGGCCCTACCAGTACTCACACTTGTAGTAGCTTCCTTTGGAGGGTGGGCTTTGTACGTAAGGAATATGATTATCGACGCGCTCACCCAAGACTACATAGTCACCGCGCGTGCCAAGGGCCTCAAAGAGAGAACCGTACTATACAGACACGCGTTCAGAAGCACACTTCCACCAATCGTGACAATGATAGCGATGGCTGTCCCAGGGATAGTGACAGGAGCCATGATAACAGAGTACATATTTAGCTTACCAGGAATCGGCCAATGGTACCTCAGTTCCCTAATGGCTGGTGACTACCCGGTGGTCCAAGCAGTTCTTTTTATATACGCGGTACTAATGATCGCCGCCAACCTGATCTCAGACCTCATTTATGGCATCTTAGATCCACGCATAAGAGTGGGTATGCGAAGGTAGAGTGACAAGAATCATGTCCATACTCAGCAAAGACAAAAGAATCATATATTCAAGAAAAATCAAGGGATTCTGGGAAGAATATAGTCGAAACAAAATCGGCCTAGTAGGACTGATAGGCTTACTAACGTTTGTATTCATGGCTCTGTTGGCGCCTTGGCTAACACCCTATGATCCTCTTCAAACTACGCGTCTGGCCGAAGGCTTTGCGATGCCTGAATGGGTATCGATCTTTCCTCAGTATCAAGATCTTCCCCGAACTACGGAGAACGACGTCTACTGGGATCTTTTAAACGTCTCTCAAGGATCAATGCAACTCGTCGATGCTTTGCCAGGGCGGGAATTGGAGGTGCAATACAATGGAGCGAGCGAGTTCTTAAAGACCGATGTTTACTTCACCTCTCCGACATACACCTATCCATACCAGCCTCCCTACAGCTTCAACTTCGCTTTCAGAATGACGGCGGAAAACGTGAGAGACGTACGATACAACGTAGAAATATTCCTCATCTCTACAACGGGAGCAAAATGGCGGATCTGGCCTTACCGTCCCTGGAGCCAACACGTACCCGCAGGTGAGGACAAGAGCTTACTTGTCCATTCAGAGTCAAGCGACTACTGGCTTAACGTTGCGGTAGGTCTTGACGCAGGAGTTGAAAACCTAGCAGAAGAAACCTTCTCAGAGAAAGGCGACTACAGGTTACTCTTACATATGAATTTCAGCCCTGAAGCTGACCGAGCATCATGCAAGATCATCATAGAAGATACCAGATTCGTCATACCGGGGCTTCTACACGGGATACTCGGGACGGACAACGTGGGTGGCGACATCTTGTCACAGATCATCTATGGAGCCCGAATCTCGCTGGCGATAGGATTACTTGCAGCGGCCGTCTCAACATTATTGGGCATCCTCATAGGCATTATGGCAGGATACATGGGCGGCGTCGTTGACGAGATCACTATGCGCATAGTAGACATTTTGCTTTGTTTACCTGTTCTACCCCTCCTACTTGCACTGGTATTCCTCTTTGGCAAGAGCGTGTGGTACATAGTTCTTCTCATAGCGGTTTTTGGTTGGCAAGGCTTGTCAAGATTAGTCAGATCGCTAGTCCTATCCCTTAGAGAAACGGCCTTCATCGAGTGCGCGCGTGCCTCCGGCGCTAGCCGATTCTACATCATGACAAAACATCTGGTCCCCAACGTTCTCCCGGTGGCCTTTGCATCCATGGTTCTAAGCGTTCCAGGCGCCATCCTTACAGAGGCGTCGTTGAGCTTTCTAGGGTTTGGCGACCCTTCTTCTCCAACATGGGGAAGGATGCTTCAACAAGCTTTCGGATTCGGAGCCTTCAAGGCGCTAGCTTGGTGGTGGATAATACCCCCTGGACTCGCGCTAACCGGCCTCTGCTTATCCTTCGTGTTTATGGGACACGCAGTTGACGAGGTTATAAATCCGAGATTACGGATGCGGCGGTAAATGGAGTCTTTACTAACCGTTGAAAACCTAAAGATGTACTACGACACGTTGAGAGGAAGCGTTAGAGCAGTTGACGACGTAAGTTTCGAGGTAAACAAAAGGCAGGCACTTGGGCTCGCTGGCGAGTCTGGATGCGGAAAAACTAGTGCCGCACTTTCTGTTATAAAGATGTTGCCTTCAAACGGTAGGATAATCGACGGAAAGATCACACTAGATGGCGAAGACATAGTAAAAATGAAGGAAGATGAGGTCCGGAAGAGGATTAGGTGGAAAAGGATCTCTATGATATTCCAAGGAGCAATGAACGCCCTTCACCCCACCTACACAATTGGATACCAGATAACCGAGGCAATCGTCAAACACGAAGATGTTAAGAAGAGAGAGGCAGAAGAGAGAGCTGGCAAACTGCTGGAACTTGTAGGAATCGAGGCATCAAAAGTCGGAATCGAGGCATCAAAAGTCGACAGATCCCCCCACGAGCTTAGTGGCGGCATGAAACAACGTGCTGTTACAGCCATGGCACTAGCGTGCGACCCCGACTTGATCATTGCAGACGAGCCGACAACTGCCTTAGACGTTATAGTACAAGCTCAAGTCCTAAGGGTCATAAAGGAATTAAAAAGCCGCCTAGACATATCCATGATCCTAATTTCACACGACCTATCCATGATCGCTGAGACTTGCGACAAGAGTGCGATCATGTACGCCGGAAAAATCGTAGAATACGGAGATGTAGTGCCCTTATTCACAGAACCACTGCACCCATACACACAAAAGCTGATAAACGCCTTCCCAAGCGTCCTAGGACCAAAGAAAGAACTCACATCCATCCATGGCTTTCCACCAGACCTTCTTAATCCTCCATCAGGATGCAGATTTCACCCCAGATGTGAGCACAGTATGGAGATTTGCAGACTGAAAGAGCCTGCACTTACAGAGACTGGCAAAAAAAAGCGCCAAGTAGCATGCCATTTATATGGAGAGTCAAAGATCTGACAGAAGAAACAACCCTAGAGACCCGTAACTTAGTAAAACACTTCGAATTGAAGTTGGGGTTCTTTAAAACATTAGTCTCAAAAGAGACCCCGTATGTTCACGCCGTTGATGGAGTAAGTTTCAAGATCAAGAAGGGGGAAATTTTCGGGCTTGTAGGGGAGAGTGGCTGTGGGAAAACAACAACGGGGAGACTGTTGCTCAGGCTGACTGAACCTACTCAAGGTGAAGTTCTGTTTAAGGGCGTGGATATCCTAAGTCTTGCCTTAGAAAGCGAAGTGAGAAAGCTTCGAAGGAAGATACAGATAATATTCCAAGACCCGTATGAATCCTTAAACCCAAGAATGAGTGTTTTTGACATCATAGCGGAACCTCTGCAGATACAGAAAGTCGCGAGCAACTCAGACGAGCTAAACAACCTCGTCGCAGAAGCATTGAATGACTTAGACTTAGTTCCACCCGAAGAGTTCATGTACAGGTTTCCTCACGAGTTAAGTGGTGGCCAAAGACAACGGGTTGCCATAGCCAGAGCTTTCGTACTTAAACCTGAATTTATGGTGGCCGATGAACCCGTATCCATGCTGGATGCCTCTATTAGGAGCGAAGTCTTGAAACTGCTGCTAGGTCTGCAAAAAAAACTGCACACCTCGTTCTTGTACATAACACATGATATAGCACTAGCCCGACACATGTGCGATCGCATTGCAGTTATGTATCTGGGCAAAATCGTTGAGAAGGGGGCCACAGAAGATGTAATCCTCAAACCGTTGCACCCTTACACTGAAGCCCTTATCGCTGCCGTGCCAGTTCCAGACCCGACGGCGAGAAGGATCAAGGTTGTGATCAAAGGACAGGTTCCGAGCGCAGTTAACCCGCCTCCAGGATGCAGATTTAACACAAGGTGTCCCCATGCCATGGAAATCTGCCGAAAGAAAGAACCGCCATTAATTCCTATAGACAAAAACAGACATGTGGCATGTTATCTGCANAGTTCATAGATCATTCCAACGATAGCAGAAGATCAGTGCCTTCGAGGACCCGGTCATGCNAATAGTGCTAAGAAAAATCATCATCATAAGTTTCATGGTAGCCACAGTCTTGCTGAGCTCTACGCTCCTCTACACTCTACACTTGTATTATGGTATCTACAGGGCAACACGTGCCATTGACATCAAGATTCAGAAGTTTGAGGTCAAGGTCTTTAACGTTTCCTACGTGGTAATCGCGAGGGAGCTACTGGTTGAAAACCCCTCCGAATATGGAATTCAAGCGATAACAATCAAGCAAACATTTAGGTTGAATGGAAGATACATTGCAACCATGTTTGTAGACCTGACAAACAACACAGACATACGCCCGATGTCCAATACTACACTCATGTCACAACACCCAGTTCCTTCCCACCTCACGCAGTATGTAGCAGAAGAAGAAGAAAAACACTGGCTTGCTGAAACAAATGCAATGCTACAGTTCCCATTGGTTGGGAAACTCGCACTCACATTCTATGATTCCCCTCAGAGTCATTACACAAACTCGTAGTCATTAATGGGAAATCAAACGCAATCTCACCAAGCACATTTCCAAACTTGGGAGGAAAACAGAAATGAACTCCAACTCAAAGGGAAAGCATCTCTCAAAAACGTTAGGAGTATACTTCAGCGTCATAACTATAGTGTTGTCGTTGATCTTAGCACTCTTGTCATTCGACACTCCTACCCTCCTCATAAGTTATTCTGCTTCCACATTGATTATTGCAGGAATCACATATCTGCTGAGAACCTATCTCTCCCGCCCCAGAAAATCAGAGTCTTACAATGACACCGTCGGAAAAACGCCCCCAGGATGGAAGCCTTTTGCCCTACTTCTTCTCATGCTAATCGCAATCTTTGTCTTTCCTCTCTTCCTCGCAGGATTCATAGATCCCTATATCTGGTTTACATTCATCATCAGTCTGGCATCAGGTGTCAGTATCAGCCAATTAATAGTCCACCTACAAGGGGAAGAAAGCGATTGACCATTCCTTGTTTGACGCGTATAAAGAGAAACCAATATGCGGTGAACTGAAGATGCACAAGTCGCTATGGTATTTATGTGTCACCATCGCCTTAAGCTTAAACTATGCTAGTGCATTCGTGATAATTATTGCTTGGGACATCCATCTCCTTTACTCCATCCCCTTATTTTTCACCATTAGTTTCATACTTGGCGCCCTTATTGCAGACATAAGAAACTCCATCATCTGCGCAGTAATCTGCATGACTGCTGGCATTGCCATTGCAACTGCTATGATTTCAGCGCCACCAACAGTGTATTCAGAAGGTGTTGCCGAGATCCAAACAATTTTCGCGCTGACCTTGAACTCTATTGTAAAGGTTTTGATCCTCAATATAACCTCGCTAGTCGTTGGTGTCATAATCGGACATTTATTAGGTGAACAATAGAAACTGCGTCTCCTCGAAACAATGAGCCTAGAACTCAAAAAGCCCTGCGAAGAAGGATGGGGCCGCTTCACAAAAAACGCTCAAGAAGAGAACAGACTTGCCAAATTCGAGTCACATCCCCTAGCCAACGTTGAATAAACGACTTTGCGTTAAAGGCAAACTTCAACAAGTTGCCAAGATCAGGATAGACGATAAACAATTACCAAAGCGTGTATGCGCATCGATTGAGGATTCTGATTATGTCTTGCGAGACCTTTTTCTCGCAACCACGACGAGGAAGAGCAGAACAACCCCTAGAATTCCGACTAATATCCAACTATTGCTCCACAAAAAAGTCCACACGTCCAGGCCACCTTCGTTAAGGATGACCACTGTTACTTGGTCTTGACCGCCGAGATATTCAGCCTTCGTGGCATTCACTGTAATTATGCACTCGATTCGCTGTGTTATCAAAGGAGCTGTGAATATGCAAGTGAATTGCCCATTTATGTCTGTATGCCCAGTTTCCGGACTAAAAGCTCCCCCTTTATTGGATGACAGAGAAATTGCAGTGCCGTCAATGGGTGATTCTCCATCTGTCACGTACACGGATATCGTTGAGTTTTCGCCAGGCTGTACTGTATCTGGTCCGGCTTCAACAGAAACAGTCAAGGATGGGAGTTGGTCCATGATGCTTATCACTTCGATTTCTACATTCTCGCTAGTAACGGTGTACTCGTCCATGACCATGAGACTTACGTTGTAGATACCCACACGTATATAGCTGTGCGTGACCGTCGACAAGGTGGTCCACCCGCTATTGAATCCATCTTTGAAATCGAAAAGATACTTGTAGACTCGTCCGTCGTCACTTGAAGCGGATCCATCAAAGGTCACAATTTCATTCACAGTCGCAATCTTTCTGTTCAACATGAGGTTCGCTACTGGCCTTTTATTGATGGGTCCTATTGGTGTAGACAAGAACGGTTCAAAATCAAGGTCTGTTCCATTGCCATTAATGGGGTTCCCATTCCCTCCTGGGTTCTGCAATTCATGATATGGCCCAGTTGTGTCTCCCCAATAGTTGTGTTCGGCGTTAACTGTTGCACCGTCTGAGACGATCATTCCATGGGAATTATTGTAGATGTCATTGTGGTTAGCTACATTATCCGCCGATTCTTCGTAGAAGACTCCATACCCATTGTAGGAAATGGAGTTAGCAGTGACATTCGTTCTTATATTCCCTAAAACGAATATCCCACGGTGGCTATTTGCGGATACAGAATTTCCTCCGGCCAAGGTGTCAAACACTTCTTCTTCAAGATGTTTTCGAGCGCTCAACGATATTCCATCCATGTTGGATAACACGATGTTATCTAGAACAGTCACATCGTGAATAGAGCCTTCATCCCCTTGGTCACGGACGTGTACGTATATTCCAGATTTGGAATTAAAAGATACAATATTGCCTGAAACGTCGGAATTGTAAATTGCGCTGTCGTCGCTAAAAGATGATACTTCAAGGTTTATTCCATTCCCATCGTTGTAGGAGACATTATTACCCGATACTCTTACGTCGAAAATTGTGCCAGAACTGAAAATTTGTAGTCCATCCTCACCATTAGAAGAAATGTTATTGTCTGATATGGTGATTTCGTTGACAAACGCATCAATTGTGGCATATTTGAACAAACGTATTCCATTGTTCTTGTTGAACGATATTAGATTCCCTGAAAACGTTAAGTTACTAATGTAGCCAGGCATGGTTGGAGAATAGCTTTCGGTAAGAAGGTTTATTCCCTTTCCATTGTTAAAGGATATGTTGTTGTCAATTAAGGTAACCCCTGAGGTTGCCAATCCCGTGATAGATATTCCATGTGCTCCATTAAACATTAGGCTGCTCGCTCTCACCAAAACGTTGCTGGGATCTCCAATGTGCATGCCACTGTGAGAGTTATTAGAAAGATAAGAGCTCTCAACGATAACCCTTGCCACAGTGTGATACACGGTTATTCCATTCACTGCATATTCTACAACGCAATACCTCATCGTTAACGATTCAGACGGCGCCGCGGTGAACCTGATAGTGGACCAGTCTCCAGCAGCAGGTTGAGGTCTGTTTGACGTGAAGGTTATTGGATTACTCTCCGTCCCCATCGCACGTAAACTTCCATAGACTGTTAGCGAGAGACCAGTGCCAAATTTCACTACAACTCCAGGTTCTACAGTCAACGTAATTCCACTGTCAACGGAGCAATCGGTCGTTATGATGTAAGGGCTTTGTGCAGGAGTCCAAGTAGTGTCCTCAGCAATACGCCCTCCATAAGTTGAACTCGGCCCGGTTTCATAGAAAACAAAGCTAAAAGGCATCTCGAAAGAACCCAGTATCATTAGTAACACCAGAATTGCGCCTAGTTTCTGCAACATACTTTCCTCATACATGTATATTCCAGAGTTCTTTCTCATGGAAAATTGTCAACGCACCCATTTATTATCTTTATTTCCAATCAGGGGCGATTGCGCTCTTGAGAGGAGAGGCGCACGCAGAAGAGAAGACGACACCTAAGCACTTCTCTTCCTCCACGCGAAGCTTGCATATTATCCACTGAAGCACCTACAGAACAATGGGCAAACATACAAATGTGAGGATATAACGATTGTTTGCAATACTTATATCGATATTCTTGAAAAGTATAGATTAGCTGACCATAATGAACACGAAGAGCGTTCTGCCGAATTTAGTGACAGTTCTTCTGTTGCTTTCCTTTGGTTCAGCAAGTATAATTGATGTTGCTGCGGACCCACTAGTAAGAAAAGTGGGGGTTAGGGTTGATAATTGGGGAAAGTACGGCGAGTTCAAGGTTACATGGAACTCCAACGATACAAATGCAAGACCCGACCAAGAACTCATCGACGCCAACAAAACCGCTTGGATTCACATATCGGTTTACACGATAACCCTCACGGACGTATCTTTTCAGGAAACAACCCACTTCACAAACGGCACAGAAAAATCAACTTCAAAAGAAGTTGATGTAGACATCGGTTGGGGCACCGGTACTCTCACCTTCATTTCAGCCGATCTCAATAAAAACGATTCCTTATATTCATCAGAAGAAGGAGCCTCACTCAAAATCAACGAAACGATTTCTCGCACCTATGTAGGTGTACTTAGAGAAGCGAACGTCCTCAATTTGACGAGAAGTGTGATTCTAGATGAACCACCGCAAGTTGTCAACATGTCAGTCATCTATTTTTGGGACAGAACAACAGGAATCATAACTGAACGCCAAGCATCCGCCGTGAACAAGACGGGAAGTTACGTAACCTCATGGTCACGATCTGACAGAATAATCGACACTGATCTTTGGGGAGACGTCCCAGCTGCAAATCAGGACCCTCCTTACTGGATCATAGGCACCATAACCTTGTTCTTGATAGTTATTGGAGGATTAGGGGTTTGGCTCCAAAGAAGATCACGGTCTAAGGTCCATAGGAGCCGCCCTCGTCGGCGCTCAACCAATTGTCACCTGTTTTGTTTAAGAAACTCAGGGAGCGTGAATCCGCTTGCGCGGCATATTACATCTATTGCCGACTAGTACTGAGACTTGTAATAACGTTCAGTGAAACATATTTAAGAGTCAAATCCAATTATAAGATGGAAAGGAGAAGACCAAGATACGCAACGTAAGATGGTGACTTACGTTATGGCGGCT
>JGI2173J19968_10000915_pt1 | contig 11529 bp, 9 predicted proteins | sample DeeMarSWOR136_30_FD_19968 | JGI IMG/M metagenome (IMG submission 19968) | reverse complement strand
ACGCGTCATCGTCGGACAGGCGGTCGGCTCGGTTGGTATGATCTTTATGTCCGCACCGTTAATCTTATCGAGCGTGAACGGGAACGCCAAACCGGCAAAGTTGCTTCCTCCCCCGGCGCAGCCAATTACGATATCCGGCAAGTTCTCGCCTGCGATTTCCAGCTGTTTCTTTGCCTCAAGGCCGATTATCGTCTGATGCAGCAAAACGTGATTCAGTACACTGCCCAGAGAGTACCGCGTCTTGCCTGATTTGTCCGTCACGGCCTCCTCAATAGCTTCGCTTATCGCGATGCCCAAACTGCCCGGTGTATCGGGCATCTCTTGCAGCACTTTCCTTCCGGCGTTGGTCTCCGGGCTCGGACTAGGTACGCAGTTGGCGCCCCAAACCTGCATCATGATCTTACGAAAAGGTTTTTGCTCGAAACTTATCCTGACCATGAAGACCTTACAATCAAGCCCCAGCAGTTTACAGGCGAAAGCCAAGGCGCTGCCCCACTGGCCGGCGCCAGTCTCGGTTGTCAATTTTGTGATACCAAATTCTTTATTGTACCAAGCCTGGGCGACTGAGGTATTAGGCTTGTGGCTGCCCGGCGGGCTATAACTTTCGTCCTTGTAATAGATGCGCGCGGGGGTCTTCAAATGCTTTTCAAGGTATACTGCCCGCTTCAGAGGTGAAGGCCGCCACCTGTATAATATTCCAAGGACATCTTGCGGGATGTCTATCCAGCGCTCTTGGCTGACCTCCTGCTCGATCAAGTTCATCGGAAATACCGGCGCCAGCATATCCGGCGTAACAGGCTTTCCATCAGGTCCGAGAGGCGGAAGCAGCGGCGTAGGCAGATCCACTGCCAGATTGTACCATTGTCGAGGAATGTCGCTTTCCTTTAGTTGGATCTTCTGTTCCATGATTTAATCTCCAGTTAGACCGTCTTTTGTTATAGGAAAGCCAGACTTTTACCGTATTGACACATGGTTGTCAAGCAATTCTGGTAACCTTTTTTGCCTAAGCGAGCGTGTCGGGAAGCGGTAATTCTGTCAGATTGAATGGCGGCATGGTTGCGAGGGTGAGATTCTTGGCGTGGCAGATAAACACAAGTCTCATTGCCACAAGTAGACTCTCTTCTCGGGTTTTTGAGGCTGCTCAACAATTAAGCCGCCACTGCGGCTCGTGGAAAACGCGGTGTTATTTTGCGTTTTCAACTTGTTACGCAAGAAGCTGAAAAGAAAGGCCGACTTTGAGTGAGTCGGCCTTCTTTGCTGAAATGGGACATCTGCGATTTTTAGAACTCGTATTTAACGCCAACGGTTGCCCAGGTCTCGTCCTTATCATCATTTACCGATGCGTCCATTGTTATTTGATGATAGACTCCCGGGGTGAGGGTGAAGTTGCTGCCGAGGTCAAAGTCCGTTGCGGCACCAAAAACAATGTTCGACCAATCGTGGTCGACATTGTTACCAACAGGGCCAACTCCGTCATTGAAGACTAATTCCGAATGTAACCTCAAAACCTGGTTGGGAGCATCGGGTAGCAGTCCCTCAAGAGACAAGCCGTAATCAAGCATAAAGATGTGTGCAAAACCGGAAGCGGTTCCAGAACCTGGAAAAGGCGACCTGGCTCCTGAGAAGGTATTACTTTCGGATGGCCAGAGCTTGACCAGAATATAGGTAGGGACAAAACCTGCGGGACAAAGCTTAGGCCATGAAAGAATAGCATGTAGTTCTTGCAGACTGGCATTTGGCGCCATCATGCTTCCCCTCGCAGGTTGGTCGGGGTAGTCATAGTAGACCCAACCGAGTCTGTAGTTGGTGGCATAAGCTTCGTCGCCAAATAGCCTATTCTGATAGTACAAGTTATAGTCCCAACGCTCGACATTTTCGAATCCGGATGAATTGGCCCTATGGGCCATGACGTTAACTCCGAAGCCTGTGCCAAACAGATCCAGGTCGACGCTTGGTTGGATTGCGCTCTTGTCGCCAAAGACGTCAAAACCGCGCCAGATGTATTTGCTTTGATATGTCAGGTCGACTACCCCGTGGAGTTCGCCCTCCTGAGCTTGCAGGAATCCCGTGACGCTCAGCAAAGTGACAACAGTTAGCAAAATCGTTTCTTTCTTCATGGCCATCTCCTTAAAAAACTTCCCTTATGTTGACATTCCCACTCAACACATGTTGAACCCACTTCTACGTCCTGCAACTCCACAATAATATCAAAACCTTCTTTGGCCTGCATCAACTAATCCAAGATTTTGTATTTTACAAATTTCTATGCCTGAAACTTAGACCATGGCAAACAAAGCAGCCTGGTGCAACGAACCCACCTGGTTGCTCAGAAGACTTCGTGCATTTTACCACGTTGTTTTGTTTTTGTCTGTAAAATTAATTTTGCAGGAAGTAGTAGGGTAGCAATAGTAACGCCCCAAAGTCCGATATATATTGGATCTGCTGCCCGGTGTTGATTGGCTACTGAAGTATAACTGGCCGCTCCATTCTCCATGAGCCTCTCGATTATCGCCACTACTGCATCTCTATGTTCATGGGGCGGAGGTTGCTCAAGACGTCAAAGTCCTCCGCTTGTTTGGAAGGTCCTGATAGTAGCCAGTGCTTTGGTGTTAGAAGAGTTCTTGGTGCCCCCAGTTTTTGGACCGGCCTGATTTAGGATATTCTCATAAGCCGGTTGGCCGGCGCACTTAATGCCGTAACCTATTGTCCTGGCTGCTTCGGCGTCGTTCCACAGTCTCAAGTGCTCCTCGATAAACATTCGCCTCTTCGTGGTTAGCTTTCTGCCTTTCGGCTGCTCTGTCATTTAGGCGCTCATTAGGGTATTGTTCCTCACGGCTTCTTCCTATTGCAAAGCTGACAAGGCTTCTACCCATCGATTTTGTCTGTAGGTGTGTGGACTTATGCATTGACTGTTGCCGCTATGCGCTCTGGCGGCTCTGGCCAAGCTGCTATGATTTCAGCCGGGTCGGTGGGTAGTTTTTCAGGTTGATTTCCGCCAGTTTGTGGGCTATTCTGTTTGTGAGCGCTCGTTTTGGTCATCGGTGAATCTTTGTCTTTGTTAGCTCGTAATTTGAAGGCGAGGTCGTGGAAAACGGTTTTTCGTCGGTTCGAACCCGGTTGCGGCCTGTATTGCCCTCGACCTGGAGTAGCTGATGTCATTGATCAGAGAAATATCAGAGCACGAATCATGTTTGCCATAGCTTCTTGACTTGCCACGGGAATATTCCTGCTCGGATACGCTTTGACAGACGTACTCTGCGAACAGAACGATAATTAGAGAGGCTACCATAATGAAAGTGGATATTGAGAGTCGTGTTCTGGAGTTGGTTGAAGGTGATATAACCGAAATGCAAACGGACGCTATAGTCAACGCTGCCAATGCCCGTTTGACTTTGGGTGGTGGTGTAGCAGGCGCGATCAGAGCCAAGGGGGGGCCGGAAATCCAAACGGAGTGTAACAAAATAGGGGGCACATTCGTAGGTGGTGCTGTGATAACCACCGGCGGCAACTTGAAGGCAAAATACGTAATTCACGCCGTTGGGCCTCGGATGGGCGAGGGAAACGAGGACCGAAAGCTCAAAAATGCCACCTTGAATTCACTTAAACTGGCAGATGAGCACAAGCTGAAGAGCATCTCATTTCCCGCAATCAGCACGGGCATTTTTGGCTTTCCTATCCGGCGATGTGCCGAAATAATGCTCAAGACAGCCACGGATTATCTTAGAGGCCAAACGGGGTTAGAAAAAGTCGTCTTTTGTCTCTTTGGCCAGGATGGCTACAAAGTCTTCGCAAATCAGTTAAAGGAGGAAATCGCAGGTCGCTGAGACTACGCGACATGGCGCTGAGGATTTCTCGTTGTCAGCCGGCCGAATCCCAACTGGGCCAAGGTTTAGCAGTCTTGGGTCGGCCAGGTTGCTGGTTTCGTAATCGCGAGGAAGCAATCGACGCGCACGCCGGCACAAACTTCGGTGTCTGTGGAAAAACAGCTTGAGTCGCTTCAAAATTTGCCACACGACAGCTTTATTTTGGCCCATTCTCCCTTGATTTTCAGCCGGAAAAGCGTATGATTATGCTAATTTTCATGGCTTTTCTCGAAAGTGGAGGCCACGAAAAAGCCGATTTTTAGCTTAAGTGGGTTTTTGCTTTGTCTCTGGATAATTGTTGTTGTACTTTCCGGAGTGTAGATTCTGCAATATGCGCACGGAAAGACAATTAGAAGGTAGAGCGTTTTCAGAATCTTGGCTTCGACCAGTGTTTTCAAGAAAGAGACCGTAAGACCTTTTGTGAGAAGGCGCTGTTATGGAGACAAAATTCAGTGTCTTTGAGATTTTGGAGATAGCCGAAAAGGTCGAAAACAAAGGCGCCAGGTTTTACCTCAAGTCGCTGGAACTATTCGATGATCCAGCAATTCGGGACATATTTTACAAGCTGGCCAACTGGAAGGCCAAGCATGAGAAGATTTGGGCACGGATGAGAAAGCGGTTCTCTGATAAGACTGGTGAATTTGGGACTTTCGACCCTGATAATTACGTCCTTTCAAATCCAGAGGTGATGGCCAGCCTCACCTGGTTCGCTACAGGACCCGGTCCCGTGGGAAGGCTTACCGGCCGAGAAAGCAAGGAGCAAATAGTCAAGGATGCTATCAGGAGAGAAAATGAAGTCGTTGTTTTCTATCGGGGTCTGAAGGACTTCGCGCGGGACCCAGCCAGCAAAGATACGATCGACAAGATCGTCAGAGAAGAGAATCGCCAGATTCACCTTCTCACAGAACTCTTGGAGCAGTAGTAAGGGCAAACTCAGCGTTTTGCTACGGGCCAATTTCGATGCGGTGGTTGTGAGAGGCGGACAATGCCAGCTTGCTGCACAACGACTACCCAACCACAGGCGTGCCAGGCCGGTCAACGGCAGCGAATTAATTGATTGCTGTTATATTCGACATGAGGAATTTGGCTTTCAAGGTCCTTGATAAAGCGCAAGCCGTCTTTCCAGTATCCTGCGGTGGGTCTCAAATCGGCGCCGAAACTGGCAAAGTACCGGTTCATACTTTGGATTAGGAGCTCACGCAAATACTTGCTCACCATCGAGGCCAGAGACACCGGCAAAAACCGCTCGTCTGCATCAATTACAAAATGCAAGCGCATTGGTTTACTGCCAGCTCGCAATTCATAGCTGCTGCTTGCTGTGCTCTCATGGAGGATTTTTAATTCCATATCCGGAAACATACGCTGCAGGTTCTTTCGGTAGTGGACGCGCCCTCCTTGTCTATCTACCATAATCTGTAGGTCATTGCCTGAAGCACTGTCAAAAGCGTTTTTTATTAGTTGCGATGTCGCGGTAAATAGGACGCTCGCCTTGTTTCTAACGCTGCTCATCATCTTGTTGTAGTACCCGACATCCAGGCAGCAGCTTCTCAACTCCAGCAATTTGATACCATTTGATGCCATATCATCTGCCAACACCGTCGAGGCAATTGCCTTATCCGCCTCGTCAGCCAATACCCTATGATTCTCTGCGTCCCTGTACCAAGGATAGTCACGCAGTCGGTCCAGGCAGTCTGGGCATAATAGCGCGATAAGTTCGGTCAGCGTAGCCGGGTTTCTGCCGAGGCATCTATATGCCGCCAAAACCGTCCGTTCCAGGTGTTTGATTCCAAGCGATTTGCTATAAGCTTTCTTGCTGTCAGTGATAAGCAGCCGTCCTCCAAGCCGTTTTCGCTTATTGCCGACACTTTTTCTTAGAATCTGCCACAGATCAGCTCCCAAAAGATGATGCGGCAGCAAGAAGCTACTCGACGAGACGACTAATGGGCCCAGAATTGGCCCAAAACCGGCCTCGTCAATTCCCACTAAAACTGCCATCCGTGCGACCCTTATTACGCTGCAAGCCCTATTCCCTTTGCAAGCCGATTCTACAGTTCTGGCCCCGGAGATTACAACGGCCTATTGTAGCTGAATGTAGCGGCGCCGCCCGAGAATGTCAAGAAGGGACGTGTCATACCGACTCAAGTACAGCCGTAGTGTTACGGCAGCTCAAACAAACACAGTGTTGTGTCGCCATACAATCGTTGGACAAAGGCTTTTGAGCTTCATCCGTGCGTCAATAGCTGTGAATCGCCAGTCAACCTTCGCTTCTTTGGCAGTTCGGTTTTCCGGCCACGCAGCCGCTTGTCGACTCAATCGCTCCAGGTCTTTTATCCGCTCGGACAAACATTGGCGTGTCAAAACACTCATCTTAATCTCGGCCACGTTCAGCCAGTTACCATGCTTTGGCGTGTAATTAGTCTGAAGTTTGTAAGCAAGACGACCAGCGAAACGGAAATATCCAGTCTGGCACCATGTGGTATTGCAAACAAAGCTAAAACACCGTATAAATTGGGCTGGTATGGGTGAAGATATAAAGAAACGAATCGAACAACTGCGTGCCGAAATTCGAAAGCACGACTACCTCTATTACGTGCTTAACCAGCCGGAAATTAGCGACCAGCAATATGACAGACTCTTTGCAGAACTCAAAGCTTTAGAGCAGGCAAATCCCAAGCTCATAACGCCTGACTCACCTACTCAGCGTGTGTCGGGTGAGTCTCTTGAAGGTTTCGCCGCCGTCAGACACGCCGTGCCGATGCTCAGCATGGACAATACCTATAACGCCGAAGAACTCAAGGCGTTTGACGAGCGGGTTCGCAAGCAGCTTGGCAGCGAAGATTACGATTACGTCATCGAATTGAAAATAGACGGCCTTGCAATAAGCCTTCGTTATGAAGACGCTAAGCTCGTGACCGCTGCCACCCGCGGCGACGGTGAGGTGGGCGATGATGTCACGGCCAACGTACGGACCATAAGGGCCATTCCGCTTGCGCTCTTGGACGGTCATAAGGTACCCGGTGTGCTCGAAGTCCGCGGCGAAGTCTATATGCCGACCGAGTCTTTTAGAGAATTGAATCGACTCCGCGAAGAGGCCGGCGAAGCGTTGTTTGCCAATCCACGAAACGCAGCCGCGGGTTCGCTGAAGCTGCTCAATGCAAGAATTACTGCTGAAAGAAACCTCTCATTCTTCGCCTACGCAACCGGTGAGCTTTCTGAGCCGTTAGCCGAAACTCACTATGAGACGCTCCAAAGATTCAAAAGACTCGGACTGCCCGTTAATCCTAATGTCAAAAGGGCCAAAAACATAGAGCAGGTAATAGATATTTGTCTTAGCTGGAGCGAAGAGCAGCCGAAGCTGAATTACCAAATTGACGGAATGGTGATAAAGATTAACAGCTTTGAGCAGCGAGACATCCTTGGCGCCACCGGCAGGGCTCCTCGCTGGTGCATTTCCTACAAGTTCCCAGCCGAACGCGCTGAAACTGTCGTTGAATCGATTGACGTGCAGGTGGGCAAGAGCGGTATCTTGACACCTGTGGCAAATCTCACGCCCGTGCAATTGTCCGGGACAACCGTCAAGCGAGCAAGCTTGCATAACTTCGATGAGGTGAGGCGACTTGGTGTTGGTGAAGGTAGTACGGTGCTGATTGAAAAAGCAGGCGAGATTATACCCCAGGTGGTCAAGGTCGTACAAACAAAAGCTACCATCAATGTTGTGCCTTTTTCAGAGCCTAAGACGTGTCCCAATTGTGGCTCCGCGTGGGCCAAGGATGGGGTTTATATCCGGTGCGTCAATCCGGATTGCCCGGGCCAGTTGAAGGAACGCCTGAAGTATTTTGCCGGTCGAGGCCAGATGGATATTGAGCACTTGGGAGATGCCTTGATCGAGCAGCTAATCGACGCTGGCTTGGTAAAGAATTTCGCAGACCTCTACAAGTTAAAGACGTCACAACTGGTCGGTTTGGAGAGAATGGCTGAAAAAAGTGCCACAAACGTGATAGAGGCGATAGAAAAGAGCAAGACCCAGCCGCTCTGGCGCCTCATCGCCGCCCTTGGCATCCCCCATATTGGGGGCCAATCGGCCCAGATATTAGCTGAGCATTTTGGCTCGCTCGACCACCTTATGGCCGCCGACCACGAGACGCTTGAAGCGATTGACCAAATCGGACCTACTATGGCAAAGAGCGTTCATGACTATTTCCGTAACCCGAGGAACCGGAAGGTTATCGACGAGTTATTGTCCGCAGGCGTAAAGCCGGTGCAGCCAAAAAGGGCCCGGCCACCAGCTAAGCTTGGAGGTAAGACCATTGTTGTCACCGGTACCTTGGAAAACTTCACCCGCCAGCAAGTCGAGCAGGTCATTAGTCAAGCTGGCGGAAAGCCTTCCGGCAACGTAAGCAAGAAAACCGATTTCGTCTTGGCCGGCAAAGAACCGGGAAGCAAACTCGAAAAAGCACAAAAGCTTGGGGTCAAAGTGATAGACGAAAAGCAATTCTTGGAAATACTGAAAAGTTGAAAGCCTCAAACCGAAGGCAACTCCACAAAACAAGAGAGGCTTGTCCGGGGATTATAGATAGTCCTTAGCTTTCGGATTTAGATTTAATAACGCCAGACAAAATGCGAAATACGAGCGACGAGACACGAGACACGAAATACATGCAGATGGCGTTAAGATTAGCCCGGCGAGGGATCGGCAGCGTTGAGCCGAATCCTGCCGTTGGCGCCATTTTAGTCAAAACCGGAAAAATTATCGGTAAGGGCTGGCACAGGAAATTTGGCGGCCCTCATGCAGAAATAAATGCTCTTGAGAATTGCAAAAACCTCGACGCTGGCCCACAGGCAGCGACAATGTATGTCACGCTTGAGCCTTGCTGTCACCATGCAAAGACGCCACCCTGTACCGACGCAATAATTGCCGCCCGGTTAGCAAAGGTAGTAGTTGCCACAATTGACCCATCGCAGCACGCCAACGGTAAAGGCATCGAAAGGTTGCGCAATGCAGGAATCGAGGTACAGACAGGCGTCTGCCAAACCGAGGCAAAGTTGCTCAATGCCCCGTTCATCAAATTCGCCAAGACCGGCAAATGCTGGGTCATATTGAAGTGGGCGCAGACTATTGACGGCAAACTTGCCTACGCTGACAAAGGCGACCAGCAGCAGTGGATTTCAAATGACCTGAGCAGGAAAGACGTGCATAAAATCCGCCGACGCATCCAGGCGATATTGGTCGGTATTAATACTGTAGTTGCCGATAATCCCTTATTAACGCCTCGGCCAAGCAAAGGCAAACAACCCACAAGAGTCGTGTTGGATAACTTCTTGAGAGTCCCTTTGGGCTGCAACCTGTTGGCCACAGCGAAAAAATCCCGCGTGCTTATCGTAACAAGCCAGCAGGCCCTCCGGGCAAATCCGCAAATCGCCGAAAAGATATCCCAAAAGGGAGCGGAGCTGCTTGCATTTCCGGGGACACAAGGCCAGTCTAACCTGGGTTTTTTGCTTCATGAATTAAGTGAACGCGGCATTGGCCAACTCCTTGTCGAAGGCGGACCAACGGTCGTAACGTCCTTTTTGAAAGAAGGCCTTGCCGACCAAATTGTCGTTTACATCGCACCAAAAATACTCGGCCAACAAGGCAGTGTCAGTATCACCGGGCCGATGGCTGAATTGACCGGGGCTATTGGACTGCACTATGTTGACGTCAAGCGCTTCGGCGACGATGTTCGCTTGACCGGATTCTTACAAAAGGCACTCGACGAAATCTCAGTCGGCTCGTGAAAAAATGACTTCAAGGTTTACATAATTGGGCAACCATGCGAATGAGCAAAAGAGAGGTGGCTAAGCTGGCGATTGAGGGACACAAGGTCCCGTATGTTCCGTGGCACTGTGGTTTTACTTTGGAAGCGGCCGAAAAGCTGAAAGGGCATTTTGGCCAGGAGGATATCGACCGAGTTTTGGACAACCATTTTGTCAAGCTGGGAAGTGACATTGGTTTTTTCACCGACCTCGGCAATAACCGTTTCCGTGATGTCTTCTCTGTTGTATGGGATCGCAGTGTAGACAAGGACATAGGCATCGTTGAAGGCTGTGTTCTGCCGGACCCTACACTTGAAGGATACGAGTTTCCTAATCCGCTGGCCAGGCGGTTTTTTGAGGATATTCCAGAGAAGATATCGAAATACGAGGATTGCCTGCGGGTCTTCAAGATCGGCTTTTCACTTTACGAGCGGGCCTGGACGCTTCGGGGCATGGAAAATCTGCTGATGGATTTTTTAGACCATCCTGACTTTGTTCGGGAATTACTATACACCATAGCCGACTATAACATCGCCCAGGTCACTGCGGCCTTAAAATATGATATTGATGCAGTCTATTTCGGTGATGACTGGGGTCAGCAGATGGGTTTGCAGATGGGACCACGCATCTGGCGAGAGTTTATTATGCCTGAGCTGAAACGCATGTACTCGGCCGTTCGCCAGGCGGGCAAGTACGTTATGATCCATTCGTGCGGCAAAGTGCAGGAGCTTTTTGATGACCTGATCCGGATCGGGCTTAACTGCTTTAATCCCTTCCAGCCCGAGGTTATGGACGTCTTTGACCTTATGAAAACCTACAAAGGACGCCTCGCGTTTCACGGCGGCTTGTCCACTCAGCAGACACTCCCGTACGGCTCAGTTCAAGATGTCAAAGGTGTAACAGCAAAATTGTTAAAAGCCGGCAGAGATGGTGGATATATTTTCGCGCCGGCTCATGCTGTGGAGGGTGACGTCCCACTTGAGAATATGCTGGCATTTATAAATGTCCTACACGCTCAGGGCGGCTACAAAAGATGATGGTCGTACATCATTAGCCGGTCTTGTGGCCTGCGCAAACTGAGATCGCAATGGTTTGTCTTTCTTGCCTTGAGCATCTCTTGCCGTCTGGGTACACGACCTCATATTATCGCAAGACCCTTTTGGTGCGGCCAAGAGGCAATATGCCACATTTTTGTCCGTTCTCCACCTTTGACGGAGCCCTTTAGGAACGGCCTCTTAGCGGCCGTGTGGCGCCACAGAGGGCTGTGGGAAGGTGGTTGGCGAGAAAAAAATTCCTTTTTTTTGCATTTTGGCACGGAAGGCCCTATAATTACGGTAGTTGCTATAGCTTAAACGGAATATAAGTTGAGGAGCAAGGATGCGGTTGTTTCTGCGCGGACATCTCCTACCGGCGGTTAATAGGCGCGGGCGAAGCGCGCAGCGAGGAAATATTAACGGTCTTCACGAGAGCGGTAGAATGAGACTACAACGGAAGGGGTAGCGCTGCGCACTGCGCGCAGCGGGAAAAACATTAAGGATTTTTGCGAGGACGGCAAAATGAGATTACTGCAAAGGGGGTAATGCTGCGCGCAGTGCGCAGCGGAGAAAAGACTTTGTGAGGATGTTAAAACGAGGGTACTCAAAAAATGGCGCTGCGCACCGCGTGCGGCGCGAAAATGTTAACAGTTTCTGATATGAAAGGACAAACAGATGAAACCGAAGAAAATGACTGCAATTCTGTTTTTGGCTGTAGGCGTGATGGTCCTGCCGATGGGGCTGGCCATCGCGGCCCCGATGGGCTCGGCCTTTACCTACCAGGGCCGGCTCATCTTGGACGGCAGCGCCGTCACAGGCGAGTACGACTTGCAATTCAA
>JGI2173J19968_10000914_pt1 | contig 11533 bp, 8 predicted proteins | sample DeeMarSWOR136_30_FD_19968 | JGI IMG/M metagenome (IMG submission 19968) | reverse complement strand
CAGCCATCCATCTTCGGTATGTTGGCGTCGAGTATCACTAAATCAGGATGGCTACTGTAGACGCAACGTAACCCTTCCAAGCCGTCACCGGCAGTTAATATCTCGTATCCGGCGTTATGAAGCCAAGTGCGCGTTAGGTTTAAAAACTCAGTATCGTCTTCTACTAATAATATTTTTGCTATCATAATATACTTAACCTCATATACATCATAAAGAAAATCGTTGAATTATACATGAACTATCTATGTTCTACGTTTATTCCTCATGTTTTTAAGATAATGTAACAATTGACATTTGTCAACGTAACTTTTCCTACCTTTTCCCCCCAATTTTATACTTTATTCTAATAATCCACAATGTGAAACATTTTAATACTATAAAGCAGTAAAGTCAATATCAGAAACCGGATTTACTATAATTTTCCGGTTTTTTGCGGACCATTCGACTTCAACTCACTCGGGACATTGTTTGTTTTACGCTCCGTTTTCATCCACGTAACTTGAATTTATTCCAAATAGCCAAACTATAAAGTGGAAGCTAAAAATTATGACAAAACAATAATATTCTAGAGAAGTCGTTATTTTTATGGCAACAAATGGCGTATCAGGTCTGTTGAGGAGAAAGGACGACGAAGGCTAATAAACGGTCATCACATTCTAATCGTTTTCTTACTTATTTCCAAAAATGCTCTAACTTTTAATGTTATGGGAAAGGAACGAATCAAGGTTGGTCAATAAACAAAAAAATAAGTTTTATTTGCATTTGGTGTCTTTAACTCCTAATATAGTGTTAGCTACTTTGCCTATTGCTAGAAGAGTATACGAAGTTTTTGGACAATATATGATCTTTACCAAGCTATCATAGGTACGGTTGCTTCTGTATTTGTTATTTACGATTGGGTGACATATCAATAAATTCCTGAGCCACCAAATATAACTGAACTTGTATATACAAGACTTTTTATACTCATATTCTCCGCCCTTCTTGCTGGTAGCGGCTTTTATATATTTCGACACTCCAAATAACATGAACCAAACCGCCGTAATCATAAATAATGATATTGTTACATACCAGAAATATTGTGTGTAAATGGCAATCATATTTCTTATCACCTAGCAACTAAATGCAAATAAAACTCAAATTTAAAAAAATTGACACAATTCTTACTTGATCTTAACATTTTTTCCTTTTTATTGGGTCTTAAACTATGAATATGAAAACAGAATTGTAAAAAATGGGAAGCATGTTTCCATACAAAAATATTAGCGTCATCGAAGCGATATACACTGGTAGATTACAGCCGCCTGTTTTTACAGAGATTGGCAACAAGGTAATTTCACAAGGATAGATTAGGAATAAATATCAGCTTTATAAAGCGACCATATGCAGCTATGCGGAAATTTGCTCATACTCAGCTTTTCAAATTAAGGGACAGCTTTTTCTCTTTACCACTTTCTGCGCGGTAGTGAATATACTGGCGCTGGTACTTTTATAAAGGGAGATGCTAGAAAAGTCTTTTAGAATTACTTGCCTTGTCTGTGTTGTGATTGTCTGATATCAGTCGATCGGAGTATCGCTTTCCTTCGTTTCGGTGTTCATCTATGTTGTCGGAACCTCGTCTTTCGCCCAAACGGCGTATCTGAATGATAAAAATGTAAAGGGCAAAGAATATAATAAATACAATAACCAAAATTTCTCCATACAATACAAAATTATTGTTTTCAATGAAGTAGGCTGATCCTTCTCTGGCTATTATTACCATCTGAAAAAGCCAACCAAAAGCCAGAGCTAATAATAATATCTGACTTAACAAGACAAGTGTAGTTAATCGCAATCTGCGGCGCATGGTCGGCTTCTTTTTAGTGACGATGCTTTCACCTCTCTACAAAACAGGTTTATTCATATTTTAACATATCGTGCTGACGAAAAATAGCTGCGGTTATTAGGTTCAGTTCCTAATTTGAGTGATGATGTAATATCATATCCGGTAATTATAAACTGGGAGAACATCTTCATACAACCCAGGAAGTAGGACAGCGCCTTACTGGTTAAGTCCACTAAGTTTCTTCAAGTCTGTTCACAACTAGCTTTCCCACCTTATAAGATGAATCGGGCCTGAACTATGCGTCGGATATATCGTACAGATAGACGAGCAGATACCCTCCTTAAACCAGAGTTCATTATTGACCTCAGTATTTTATATCTGTAAATGGATAATTAGGGACCTTTTACCTAATCCTGGTTGTATACCATGATTCAAGGTACTGTACTACTAATCAAGGGGAAAATTGGCAGAAATGGGTTCACGGTCAAACGCTTTATTACGTATTTAATTTACGAGTGGGGATAGTTACACTCACTCTGTATCTTTGGCCTTGGTAAGGTTTGTATTAGCACTCTTAGCGTTAAGGTAAGTTTACCTTTAGTAGCTGGCAGTTAACCCTCATGTACCTAACCCTACCAAGTTTGCATTACCATTAATTATTAGTGACTACGATCGCGAAAATATATCCCCATATAGTACTAGTTTGCATAATCGATAGTACTACAATTCACTAGATCAAGGCATAGTATCTTATAGCTTCAGAATGGTAGATGATGTTTTTTTATTACGTGAATCCACGAGAGATCAGGTGAATAATTTCAAGCACAATGTCCTCACGGAAAGATAAAAAACAATGTTTATTCAAACATAGTTAAGTAGTAATTTTTCACTCTTTATAAAAACGTTTAACTCAGTTCAAGTATAAGCAATTTGCGTGTGGAGTTATCATGGTTGAACTAAGTACATATTTCTTCCTGCGAAGGCTAAAAGGTAAGCAAATTGTAAAAAAATCTGGTTAGAGGATAGTTAACATAAAATAATTAAAATCGAGTAACCTGACCCACAAAACGATACTAGCTATAATCTCATAAAAAGAGTGAATAAATAACTAAAAAGGGTTACACAGCAGAGCAGATCATCAACATAATCTGCAAAGCTGAAATATTTCTAAGCCAGGGGGAAACTGTCGCCACCATCAGTAATAAGATCGTGGCAAATGTCCACAATCACTGACTGGCGAAAAGAATACATGGTTGAACGATAAGTTACTGTATTTCATGAGAAAATACAGATTAATAAAAAGATAATTCTCATCAGTCTGCGATCGTAAAATACTCGACATGACAATTACCCACTCAATCAGGATGAAATTAAACCAGCTGACATAGTAAGAATATGGCTTAAAACCGAGATTAAACAAACTTTAAACCGGCACGGTAATTAAAAGACGCTCAATTCTTAAAAATTAATATAGCTTTTTTGATAAAAATACAAGGTTTGCTAGAAAGTTGATTTTTTTCGAATCAAGACAAAAAATGTTAAAGCACGATAATCTTTTTCCCCTAGAAAGTGTTTATTGTAATGGCAATTCGGCTTACCCGAAGCAATGTTACCGAAATTGCTTACATTATTGGTACAAAAGCTGGTAAAAAAAGATATGGTCTTGTATTTTCTAATCTTCCAGCTCAAATACTCGAGGAAATTGGATCATTGATTATCAATATAAAAGTAGGAATTAAACAGGGCAGCAGGATAATCTCTTAATATAACATTCACACCCTGTTTGTAACAATATCCAAGCCAACAAACATCTCCATCATGTTTTCCCAAGCTTTAGGTGGCCACCTAAATTTAATTGAAGCATACTAAATTAATTTCACCTTTATTATCTCGAATTTACAGAGGATTCCTACCAGTATCTAACCTCTTACCGACGTTCATATTACTTTAACTCTTATATTATTATCTTATGAAACTAGAACTGTCCTTATTCCCAGAAATAAAGACAGTCACGATCAGACACTCCTTGTAAATATGTGACAAAGGAAGTATCAATCGGTTTAGAAGGCTAATATTCTGGACTAACCGACAATGTAATCTGATAGGAGGTAATATGAAGGTAACAGTAATAGGTTTTGGGCAGTGCGGTGGTAGGATTGCCGACGAGTTTGCCAAAATCAATAGAACTGCAATCAACAAAAGAGGAATTGAAATCTGTCCCGGTGTTTACGTCGTCAATACGGATTCGGCAGATTTAGCCGGATTACACCATATAAAATCAGATTATAAACACAGAATCCTTATTGGAGGGAATAAAACTAGTGGCAACGGTGTGGGGAAGATTAACGAGTTGGGAGCTCTGGTCACCAAAGAGGAATCTGACAAAATATTAGATGCAATTGATGGCACAAAGCGCCTGTATGAAACGGATGCTTTCTTGTTAGCAGCTTCAGGGGCGGGAGGGACCGGGTCGGGCGCGATATCTGTAATGACCAAGCTGATAAAAGAACATTTTAGTAACAAGCCTGTTTATGACATCGTAGTTCTGCCTTTCGAGCATGAGGAGCAGACTGAAGAAAGATCAACTTTTAATACGGCGGCATGTTTAAAGAGTGTTAGTGCCGCGGCCGATGCATTATTCATTTATGATAACCAGAGACTAGGGAGAAAGGAAAATATTCTAAACAGTAACTTCACCCAGATTAATAAAGAAATAGTTTATCCGTTCTATGATTTGTTTTGCGCCGGAGAAGAGACCAAAAGAAAATTTATTGGCTCTAAAACCCTTGGTGCCGGAGACATTATACAAACTTTGACCGGTTGGACATGCATGGGTTTTGGAAGAGTAGATCTACCGGTTTTTAATTTTTCTTTTGGCAAATCCGGTTTCACTAACAGAAATAGTCAAATTGCTAAAGGTGTTCAAGCTATGGAACAAGCACTCGCCAACTTGTCTTTGGAGTGTAATACGGCAGATGCTGCGCGAGCGTTATTTTTGTTATCTGGTCCTGCAGGCGAAATGAACATGGAGATCATCAAAGAAATCGGCATACACCTGAGGGAAATTGCACCTCAAGCTACTATCAGAAATGGAGATTACCCCAGGGAAAAAGATGCAATTGATGTCCATATCATATTTTCCGCTCTCACTCATCTGGTAAAAATCCGAGAATACTATGTTAAATCGTCTAATCTTATTAAAGAATACCAGAGAAGAAGAAAAAATCTTGAGCATGATCAATTGGAGATGGGCGACTTGAGTAAAGACATCCCTGCATTAGCTTAAATGTAAGTTTTCCAGAATTTAGATTATTAAAAAAATGAGTCTAACATGAAACATCTAGTAAAATTAAAACAAAGCTACATGGTTACTTAACTGCTTAGGGCAGTCGCCTGAATTTACTTGCCCAAGGAGGATTAATTTACACTTTTGGGCATTTAATAGCCGTTTTTGCATGATCGTGGAAAGGTGAAGATTCAAATTTCGTAACTCTTTCGTCGAAGTGTAGAAAGGGGCAAATACAATAGCGTTTAGTCCTATGCTGCCCTTGATAAAATACAACAACATATCAATAGGTAATCTATTCTGTAGCATTAATTTAAACGAGACCAAATTTATCAGGAAATAGATTTTAAAATTGTAAAATTAAGAGATCCCTTTACAAAAGGTTGGGGGTTATCTCATGTGGCTCAAATTATTGATAATTTTAGGGACTTGCGCAGCAGGAGTCGTTTTAGGATTCTTTATTCACTGGATTGTCATCAAGATCAAAAAAACACTCTGGGCAAACCAATCTAACTCCCTGAAAGAGGAAAGACAAACTCCGTTAACAATCACTGAAGATATCGACGACCCATCCTTAGAACAACCACTTAATGAAGGTGACTATACGCCAGATATCCAAAGGGAGACTGATACAGAGACGGAGGATGACGATTGGCTGAATAATGTGGTATCCGAAGCTTCTGCAATCGTGATAAAGAAAGAGGACGACTGGTTGAATGCTGGAGTAGAAGAAGTACCAACGAACGTTTATAAACAACAGGACGATGACTGGCTAAACGCAGAAAATAATCAGCCTATGGAAACTGAGGATGAGTCTTCGTTAAACCATGCATCTACCAATCGTCCCGCAATTCAGATCAAGCAAGATGGCTCTATATTAAATATCACTGTCACTGCTTCTAAAAAGCAGGATATGAAATCAGAAAAGGCAATGATCAATCTCAAAATAAATTTACCTCCTCAAGATTTAGCCAGGAAAGGGGAAGGACCTTATGATATAGAGATAATTACGGACGAATCGTCTCCACCCTATCAGAGTTTGCAGGATACCATAACTGTCAAACCCGTGGAAGAACCCGTTAACCAAAGCCATTCTCTGATGGATGAGATTACCGTGAGACCTGTTGAAAGCCCAGTTCTCATAAGCCCTCAACTGATGGATGAGATTACCGTGAGACCTGTGGAAAGCCCAGTTCTCATAAGCCCTCAACTGATGGATGAGATTACCGTGAGACCTGTGGAAAACCAGGTTACTGAAAGCCATGCACTGATGGATGAAATAACTATTAAGCCCTCACCAGGCCTAGTTAATATAGAATATGAACTCATGGATGACTTGATAACTAAAAGAACGATTTATCGGACTGAGAAAGCAGAACCCTCTAATGATGCAGTTATAACCAACTCTGTAGAAAGCCCCGTCGAAAAAGCCGAACCTGCAAAGACCATTAGCGTTAATTTATAATAATGAAGAAAGGGATTTTAAACGAGCCACGATTCCTTCAGTAGCAGCTGAGTCACGAAGTACACCATTTCTAACTCTTATTGGTAAAGGATACTGGCAAAAAGTCAAGAAAACCCTCTATGATGCAAAGCTAAGTTACGAGGAGTAGTGACAAAGGCATTTGCCACCCTTCGTATTTATAATAATAATGAATACTATATTCAAGACACTAACCTCACCTATGTGGATACATTGATGCAAAAGCCTCAAATTAAAAACCTTACCTTCAAGGTACTTAACACAGCAACTGAACTGGACGAACTGATTGATGGTGGCTATGACCTTGCCATGAATTTTAGGGAAATCAAACGCGGGCTTAAAAAAGGAATGGTAGCATTCATCATATCAGTTGACGGGGAACTAGCCTCTATGGGATGGGCATGTATAACTAAAGAATCTAAAGCAACATTCAAAGGCTATCCCTACAACGATGATTTGGACAGACAAGCTTGTATTGTAGGCGACTGGACGAACCCAAAGTTCCTAGATAGCGGTATTTCAAGTTACGTCAAATACAAGAGACAACAGCTACTAAAAGAAAAGGGGATTACATTTGAGCGTAGTATTGTAGAAGGGAGCATATTTAAAGACCTCCGCTCTATAATAGCGCAAAAAAGATTTGAATTAACTTACAAACGCAGAACTTACACCAATGTATCCCTTCCCGGAATCCTTGGGGTGGAGTTCTGGAAGGAACATCAGCTTAACGAGACAGATACTAAGCTATCATATCAAATGATTACTCTTTTATGCCTTGTTTTGCCAATCCCCCCGAAGTTGTCGCTTAGAATCTAGAACCTAACGTTTTGAAGCTATATTGGATATAAACACAAAATAACCGATTAAGTACAAAAACAATAAAAAAACAGGTATCACCGCGGAACAGATCTGTACTCAAGAAGTGATTGACGCGAACCGGCCGTTTTTCCCCTGTATTTATCATTAATGGCATAGGGGAAGGAAGAACAAGATTGAATTATTTATGACGCCCAAGAAGTTATCTCACGTTGGTGCTGAGGCATAAGGATATCCTGAAAGCGTAAGTGTTAAAGTCAACTAATCGGCCGAAACTTAACCATCGATCTTAATGCTAGGTTTGTGTATAGAATTTAAACAACCATGATGAAAATAGCACTGAAATTTCTTGATTTTGACCTGCACGGCATACCAATCAAGACTTGAACCGATCTTGGAACTCTGTAGATTATAACTATAGTCCTTAAGCTTTACTTAGTTACCGTAGTAGCTGCAGAGACATGAGTCTGTTTAATGCATCCACATCTACTGTTTAACCTTAACCAAGCTTGCCTGATTATAACTTCAGAAAATGGCATATCACATCTCGTTATAAGAGTAAGAGCAATTGTAACACTTATTTTGATGATGTCAAATAAAAGCGACTAGAACAAATTAGATAAGAGTTATCAGTTTGTTTTGAGGTGTGTAAACCCTAGAACAACCCATTTAAACCCCTCGTAGCGACATAGATGCTACCCACCCCATCGATGAAATAGACGACTCGTAGGGCTTCCGCCACTTCTTCCTTAGTGGCGCCAGCATTCATCGTTGCCTGAGTAAGGTTACATACTCTTGCATTTGCCCCATGAGTGGCATCAAGAACCATTGCGACATTGTTTCGTCCTGGCCTAGCAATAATACAAGCTTAGTCTTCCTAGTAACCGGATAATTTCCCACTTCTTCACAAGCCTTTCCAGTAACCCTAATCCCGACTTCTATTTCCTTGTCAAAATGCATGTTTAGTATTTGAAGATCGATCATGCTAAAATTATCTCAGTGAAGCCAGAGACGTACTAACCATGACTTATGCTATTGAAACTATCGAACTGGTTAAGAGGTATCCCACTAGAGTCAGGAGAGGAATCCGCCCTACTACGGGTGCCCTCGCCGGCCGGCGTGTCGACTCTCTCGGAAGACTGTTCGGCGTCCTGTTGAAGCGCCACGGCGTCTTCATTGAAGCCCTCCGCGGCGTGAGTCTTCAGATAAAGGAAGGCGAGGTCTTCGGCCTGCTGGGACCCAACGGTGCGGGGAAGACTACCCTGATTAAAATTCTCTGTACTTTGGTCATGTATGACGAGGGGAAAGCCTATGTCCATGGGTACGATGTTAAAAAGCAACCGGGCGAAGTCCTGAAAAACCTTCAGGCCATCCTTCCGGAGAGTCGGGGATTCGATTGGAGGCTGACTGGGCGGCAAAACCTGCATTTCTATGCTCTACTTTACGGAGTTAGAGATATAGAAGCCAAAGAACGCATCAATTATCTACTGGATTTCACTGGTTTAAAAGATCGCGCTGATGACGGCTATCAGCGCTACTCGACCGGGATGCAACGCAAGCTGCTGCTCTGCCGAGCGCTGCTACGCAATACCTCAACACTTCTTTTCGACGAACCGACGGCTGGACTGGACCCGGCGACCTCGGTGGAATTCCGTAGTCTCCTGCGCGAAAGATTGGCGAGGGGAGAGGGGAAGACTATATTCATTAGCACTCATAATTTAAACGAAGCGAGGGATATTTGCGACCGCGTAGCTATTTTAAACCGGGGGAAGATACTGGCATGTGATACACCTACCAATATTCAACGCCTGATGTTTGACCAGAGGAGCCTTAAAGTCAGTTTTATCCCAGTAACTTGGGACGAGCAGCCGGAAGAGATATTAAGTATTCTGAAAGCAATTGCCGGGGTAAGCGATATCACTCCAGATATCGGTCGGGATGGCAACTTTCTGGGGATATCAATTAGAGGTAGCAAAGAAATGAATGTCTCTGCTGTTCTAGAGGTACTGATCAATAGCGGGTATAAGATAGGTGTGGTTAATACCGAGGAGCCGACTCTGGAGGACGTTTTTATGCATCTCACCAGACAGAGAAAGTAATAAGCAGTACAAACAAAGCCGAAAGACCTTTATCAAGAAGATGAGCCTCCCGATAGAATTAAAACAAATTATCGCCTTCACGAAAAGGGACTTCTTCAGTTGGACGACCTATAGAACGGCGATGATTACACAAATCATTAATATCTTCATCGGCGTTTTCTCATGGGGAGTAAGCGCCACCTATGTCCAGAAGCCTGTCCAAGAAATGTACAACAGCGACTATATCTCTTTTCTTGTAGTCGGCGTGGCCATCAGCAACTTGATATTACCGCTGGCACAGGGGATAGAAAGACAACTTAATCCTTGGACTCTTGAGACTATACTGATGACCGGCATCAAGACGCCGGTTTTCGTTATCGGCAATATTATGTGGACGTACCTTTTCTCGGTGATCACCTTCATTCCTTACCTATTTATTGGTATTTATTTCTTCGGGGCAAAATTAAATGTCAATATATCGTGTATGGTCATCGCTTTCATTATTTCGGCCGCGATATTAATCGGTCTATCTATGATATCTACAGGTTTGAGAGTGATTACCAAAGCCACCGATCCCATCACTTGGGCTTTAAACGTGCTTCAGAATCTCCTCTCCGGGGTATCATTCCCGGTAATTTTTCTTAATACCGTATTTTTTCCCGGATTCTCGACGATATCTTGGTTTCTGCCACAGACTTGGGTTTACCATCTCTGTCGCCTAGCTATGCTAACGAATCCCTCGCTCTTAGACTGGAGTACGGCGCAGGAATTTTTAAAAGGGTCCACCTTCGCTATCATTCTCATGCCTCTGGGCTATAGAGTATTGCGATGGGGGATTGACCGCTCCAAGCGTGAAGGCACGCTGGGCTGGTATTAATGGCCTCTTCCCGACGTAACCTGATCCAAGTGCTTTATCATTGTTCAGTTCAGAAACACTATTTCTCAATAAGATTGCCGGTTCTCGAACATTATGATTTTTTATCGTATTTGGCAAGAAGTGCTATTAATGGGGCAGGTCAGTCTACTTTATCGAATTATGTTATACTAAAGTTTTTAGTCTCAAAATAAAGAAGTAAAGTTAAATCCAACCAGGCTCAGACCATAATAATACCTTTTTCTAACATAACTAAACTAATATTTAGAAAGAAGACCTAAATGAAATGGGACAGCTATAATGCTGATAAAAAGTCAGGTGTCTAGATATCAGGTTAGCCTGACACATCTGCTAGTGAAAAAGGACGTTAAATGAAAAAAGCTTCTCTTTCTTTAATATTAGTGTTATTTTCACAAATTCTGTTTCCTCAAATTGCGTTGGCATGTTGGGATATAGCCGTTAGCCCCACCAGCCTTGATTTCGGGGACATTCAAGTTGGCTCATCCAGTACAGCTCAAACGGTAACCATCACCAACAGTAATGGTGGTAAATTGGTTATCGGCACCATCACTATTACCGACACCGATGCCAGCCAGTTTGCTATCGTGAGTGATAATGCCTCCGGACAGACGCTGAGTAAAGGTGTCTCAGCTAATGTTACCGTCATCTTCAGACCGACATCTGCCGGCAATAAAATGGGTAGTTTATTCATCCCATCTAACGATCCAGATGAAAACCCGTTTATTGTTACTTTAAGCGGTACCGGCACCGAGGGGCCACCACCGCCGCCCACCGGGCCGGATATCTCCGTCTCTCCCTCCAGCATCAACTTCGGGCAGGTACAGGTGGGGACAGCGAGCGCCTCCGAAAACATCACCGTGACCAATGAGGGCGACGATACTTTGCTCATCTATAACCTATCCATCAACGATACCGGGTTCACTATCACCAGCGGCAACATCTCCGGTCAGTCCCTCCTGCCAGGTGACTCAGCCAACATTACTCTCGCCTTTGCCCCAGCCACCCCTGGGGTACAGTCGGCTAACCTGACCATTCCCTCCAATGATGCCGACGAAGCCACCGTTAACGTGCTGCTAAGCGGTACCGGCACCGAGGGGCCACCACCGCCGCCCACCGGGCCGGATATCTCCGTCTCTCCCTCCAGCAGGTA
>JGI2173J19968_10000910_pt1 | contig 11564 bp, 11 predicted proteins | sample DeeMarSWOR136_30_FD_19968 | JGI IMG/M metagenome (IMG submission 19968) | reverse complement strand
TACGATATTGGTAGAAGTTCCTACCCTTGAAGAAGAGTTGAAACAAGCTGATAAGGATGTTCAAAGATATATCTCTGATCAATTCAAAAAACTGGTATTGAACAAAAATTATCCTCATTTTCTTTCCGCCCATCTTCGAGGGGATCAGGCTAGTCAGGCGTTTTTGCCAGAGCTCAGGCGATTGATCGAAAGAATCGCTAGTTCTTAGGGTTTTTTAGACCCTTTCCATTCTCTCAGTCTCAATATAAGCGCTTGAGGTTGGCCGCCTTTTTTATAGGTGATCCCAAATGCCCAGCAGGTCGGTGGTTCAAATCCACCCCCCGCTACCAAATGATTTCAAGGGGTTACGCGATTCACGTAACCCCTTTTTTTCGTTTTGGGGGGCCTTGGGGTCCGTATAGCGTCAATTCCGATCCATTTTTCCCCCCAGTCGAGGAATGAGAAGCCATCCATTTTGGGATACTCAGGGTCTCCCTTCGATAATGCAAAAAATTTCTCATCTTCCCCAGTCCACCCTACAACAATCATGTCTTGTCCCAGAGGTAGCCATGAAGAAGGAAAGCTGGTATATTACTGGGGAAGGTTCTAAATTCGATCGATTTCTCAATATCCATCTTGACTCTGAAGGTTGTCTTTGCTTTCCGTCAGATGTTCTGAAAAGGAACTCGAGGCTCAAGGAGAAAAGGGCAGTGTACATAAAGGATAGGGTAAAAACCTTAACAAATGTGGTTTTGCAGAAATTAAACATTTCCATGATACCCCCCCGGATACCTCTTTATTTCATAGAAGTCACCAACACATGCAATTTGAACTGTGATTTCTGCCCAAGAAATGACTTGTCGAGGGGAACGGGTTATATGGAATTCGATCTTTTTAAACTTGTCATTAGGAAAATCAAGGAGATGGGGGCTCGATATGTAAACTTGAACAGATTTGGAGAATCCCTGATGCATCCCCAATTTGTGCAAATGTTGAGATACGCAAAGAATCAAGGAATCCCCAATATCGGTCTTGTAACTAATGGGCAACTTCTCAACCGTGAAATGATTGAAGATATTGTAGATGCTGGCATTGATCGGGTCAATGTTTCCCTCGATACATTGGACAGGGTGAAATACGAAAAGACCCGAAAAGGAGCCAAGCTTGACAAGACAGTCAATAATCTCGATTATCTTGTAGATTATCGAAATAGAGCTGGAAAAGAAACGCCAATAATCGCTTTGTTTTCCGTTTTAGTTACGGATGATTTTGGACAAATGCAGAAAATTTTTCAGAGGTTTGTAAATCGCGTGAACTATGTTGAATTTCGGCCTATTGCGAATTATGGTTCAAGCCAACGTTTGAAAGATTTACCTCATATAGAAACAAGGAAGAAGAACATACTCATATGTATACAGCCATGGCAACGCTTGAATATTTTTTATAATGGCGATGTCAACCCCTGTTGCGGGGATGTGGATGGAGAATTAGTTATTGGAAATATAAGGGATTTTTCTGTTAAGGAACTCTGGTATGGTGAGAAAATAAAGGAAATTCGTAAGATTATAACAAGGAGGGCCATCGATAGCTTGCCAATTTGTTTAAGTTGCGACTTGAATGACTGGGACTGGTATCGAGAGGCGTTACACCAACTGAGAGAGGTTTATCATAAGCTTGATCCTGATATCAATGTTGTTGATCTGCTAGCTTCCACACCGTTATTATACAGACATTCAACAAAAAAGATGTGGAGATGAGATTCTTGCAAAAATCACAGATAAGGTTAAGCTGATGATGGGGGAACAGATGCAGTCCAGAATAAAACATGTAATGGAAAATAAGGTTAATTATTATAATATTATCAAAAGGGCTATATCATTTGATAGAAGTAAGTATCCAAGAGTAATCCTCATATCTATGCCCAAGTCGGGGACACATTTGATTGAAAGGCCGCTGTTGGAATTAGGATTTGTCAAGAAGTTCTTCGTTTATTATCAGACGGCAGATCGCGCAAACGATGAGGATACGATTCCAGTGGGTATAGTAAGCCCACGAATGAGGTCCTACAAAGAAGTTCGCCACCTTTTTTCTAAAGTCAAAACCAAGGAATTTGCTATAGGGCATTTACCGTATAGCAATAAGGCTTATGCACTTTTAAATGAACTCAACTTCAAGAAGATCCTGATATTAAGAGATCCGAGAGATGTTGTGGTCTCTCAATTTTTTTGGATAAATAACCCAGCCCATCCATTTTATTCATATATCAGTAAAATTGAAAATGCAGAAGAACAGTTAATGGTTTGTATCAAGGGGTGGTCGAGCGAAGAGATAGGATCCAGTGACTCTTTGTTTCTCGGTATCGCCGACAAAATTAAACTGATATTACCGTGGATTAGTGATCCACATTGTCTCGTGGTTCGTTTTGAAGACTTGATAGGTCCCAGAGGATCGGGTAATGTGGAAAATCAGAAAAGCACTCTCAGAAAACTCTGTACACATTTGAATTTATCGCTTAGTGACGAAAAAATAGAGAATGTTGCAGCCCGCGTGTTTGACACCTCAACCAAGACTTTTAGAGAAGGACGAATTGCGGGATGGAAGAAACATTTTACCTCATTACACGTTGATGAATTTAAAGCGTCGGCTGGTTCTTTCCTTATTGATTTAGGTTATGAGAAGAATTTCAATTGGTAATTTGCTAGGCATTAGCTCTGAATCCAGCCGTTTAGAACGAGGTGAATGGTTCTTTTTGCGGCAATAGCGTTCAGCTTTTATAAGTGACCTTGGAGGAGGTAGTCGTTTGATCCAAGCGGTGATACTACCTTGCCCGGGTTCTCGAATTTATTTTGCGGTGACTTAGAGGGCCCCCTGGGTTGCCAATGCCCTACGTTGGGCCTTGAGCTTGTTGAGCGCTCTCTCCTCGATCTGCCGAACCCGTTCCCGCGATATGCCGAAGCGCTTTCCAACCTCCTCCAATGTATAGGTTGACGGCTCACCGATGCCGAATCGAAGGCGCAAAATCTGCGCCTCCCTCCAATTGAGAAGCGAAAGAAGATCTCGCGTTTTCCTTTCCTGATCAATAGTATCGAGGAGATCGTCGCCAAAACTCGAACTATTCTCATCCTCCATCAGGTCTTCAAGTTTACCACCATCATCGCCCACCGGAGTTTCCAGGGAAATCGGCTCGTGAGCGAGTTCAATGACCTTCTGAACGTCGGCCAGGGGAATCTTCGTCCGTGCTGCAATCTCCTCGGGGAGGGGCTTCCGGCCAAGCTCCTTGACCAACTGATGAAACCCCTTGACAATTTTGCTCTTCATCTCTAACAGGTGGTTGGGAATCCTTATCGTCCTGGATTTGTCGCCTAGGGCCCTGGTAATGGCCTGCCTGATCCACCAGGAAGCATACGTGCTGAATTTAAATCCCCTCCTGTAGTCGTACCGTCCCACGGCTTTCATCAATCCCAGATTTCCTTCCTGAATGAGATCCAGGAAGGATAGGCCCCTGTTGAGATACCGTTTAGCGATACAGGCGACCAATCGAAGGTTTGACTGAATCATCTCCGCCTTTGCCGCCTCCACATCGGCCTCGGTTTTTTTCAGTTCTGTCAGCAGTTCTCGGAATCTATCCCCGCCATTCCCAGAAGGGTTGGAAAGTTCCTCGAGCTTTCGCATTAACTCCCTGAGAACCTCTTCGCGGGATCGGAGAAGTCTTCGAGGCTTGGTTTCGCGCCTCTCCAATTCCTTGCTCAGCCGGTTGATCTCCTCTTCGGCTGCAGAAGATTCCCGGAGGAGAGTGTGAATTCTCCGCTCACCAAGCTGAATCCGCTTGGCCAGTTCAATCTCCTTCTTCCTTGTGAGCAGAGGGATCTTACTCACCTCTCTGAAATAAATCCCAGCGATATTGGTATCGCGGTCGGGCATATCCTCGGAATCCGGTGTCTCAGCTTCCTCGTCCGCCACATAGGGATCTTTATCGGCTCCTTCTTCAGAGATTGCCAGTTCCGCGAATGCAATCCAAGGCGTCAGATCAAACGCCGTGGATATCACCTCCTGTTCACGGGATGCGGCTTCCATGGTTCCTCCTCGCATTAACCTAATGCTTCACACATGTTTAACTCTAGGCTAATTCATACGGCCATGAGAAATAAATGGGGTGAATACTGTATTTTGCGCTGATAAAACCCGTATTTTGAGGCACAGAATGGAGAAGAAGGGTTATGCGGGAAATGCCTTATCAAGGACTGCCTTTGTCAGTGCGAGAACAAGCACTTTTTCGTCCTCGGTCAGGTCCGGGAACCAATCTCCCAGCATTCTCCGTTCAAAATATTCTCTTCCCCTTCCGCTCTTCTTAATCTCCTGTGGTAGAGTATCCAGCAACATTTCAGTTAATTTCCTTCCAATATCGGCTGCTTCCTTTTTGGAAACCGTCGGTCCAATTTTTATTGAGCTCATCTATTATTCTCCCGTTTCTTAATTGATTCCTCTCCAAGGCCTTGGAATAAGTGAAGTGGCCATTAATCCCTTAATGAGCCCTGAGAATCAAGGCCTTTCTCGGATAGAATTGATTGGACTAACTCGACAATCACCTGGGTCGATGTCCCCTTCGAGAGGAAATGGTTCGCTCCGTATTGAAATGCTGCCTCTCGATGTTCCGGCAAATCGTAATAAGTTAGAATGATAATGATGAGCTCAGGGTATTCCGCCTTCACTTTTTTCGTTATCCGGAGGCCGTTTTCGCCGGGCAGCTTGATATCCATGAATACGATGTCGGGAGCAATGCCATGGATTTTCTCCAAGGCTTCCTCTCCGTCTGCCGCCTCCTCAAACTCCATAGAGGGAAACCGAGTAAAGAGAAGTTCCTTGAGCGATTGTCGAAAAGTGGCGTTGTCCTCAACGATCAATATTTTGGCCATGCCGACCCATCCAAACAGAACTGATGCCAATGCGATGATATTTTCAATTCAACTTTACTAATCGCCATTCCTGTGGTAAATAGGGTATACACTGTATATGGCGCTGGATTACACAGTATTTTTAGGGATTGTTACGGTAGGGTGGTGGACGGCAGTAGCTGTCGTGCGTCGCTCTTATCCTTTTATTTAAAAGAACCTCGGCCCAGTTTGACGGATCGTATCGTGGGAGAAAAAAAGCGGATCGTTATTGCCGAAGACCATACGATACTCAGGGAAGGGTTGCGGGCGCTGCTCTCCTCCGACCCCGAATTCGAGGTTGTGGGTGAGGCCGAAGACGGCCGTGGTGCCGTCAAATGTGTCGAAGGCCTCTTGCCAGACCTTGTCTTGATGGACCTCTCGATGCCGAGGATGAATGGNATGGATGCGATCNTGGAGATCAAGAGGCGATGTCCAGAGACAAAGGTGCTCGTGCTTACCGTCCATAGAACCGAGGAATACATTCTCGCTACCCTTCGGGCCGGGGCCGATGGATATGTCTTAAAGGATGCAACGCACGCCGAACTGATGATGGGCATAAAGAGCGTTTTAAAGGGGAAGCCCTATCTTAGTCCCGAGGTTTCGGATAAGGTGATAGAGGGGTACTTGGAGGGGAGAAAGAGCCTGAGAACAGACACCCCATGGGATACCTTAACCCAACGCGAGCGAGAAGTCCTCAAGCTGATTGGCGAAGGGTATAAGAACAAGGAGATTGCGGATTACCTCTATATCAGCGTAAAAACCGTGGAGAAACACCGGGCCAACCTCATGAAGAAGTTGGACCTTCATTCGAGCTCGGCATTAACGGCCTTTGCCATGGAAAAGGGGTTGGTTACGAAGTAAACACCAATTCGGAGTGAAGAATGAAGAATGAATAGTTATGAATAAATTGTTCTATTCGTTCGATCTTAACTCTCTTTATTCTTCCCTCTTAATGCTTTCCCCGTGGCCATGACGCCCAGACGATGGTTCCTTTTCCCTCGGTGGACTCAATCGAGAAGGACCCGCCTGAAAACTCAGTTCTCTCCTTCATGCTGGAAACCCCTACTCCCCTGTTCGAGCTTTCCACCGAGAGTACATTCCCCGGATCGAAGCCCTGGCCGTTATCCTCAATAGTCAACTCCACCGTACCGTTCCTTTTCCTCAGGGAGAGACGCACACGGTCTGCTTTGCTGTGTTTCACCACGTTGTTCAGGGACTCCTGCATAACTCTGTAGATGATTGTCTTCAGAGGATCTGGCACTTCATCCTCTCGTATGTCTATCTGCTGGTCGATGCGGATTCCCGAGTAAATCTTTTGAAATTCGCGACAGAACCAGGAAATGGTGGCTAAGATGCCCAGATCATCGAGAGTCGGTGGCCGAAGGTCCATTTGGATTCTTCGGACTTCTTCAATCCCATTTTGGACCATGGAAACGACGGTCTCCAGTGAGGTCCTCGCTCGTTTCGATGAGCGTTGATTTAGTTGTTCGAGCGCTTTTTCCGTTCCGAATTTGATGGCTGCCAGATTTTGGCCGATGCTGTCGTGGAGTTCCTGAGCCACGGCTTTTCTCTCGTTTTCTTGGGCCGATAGGATCTGTGAAGAAAGATACCGGAGCTGCCCCTCCGACTCCCGCAGCGCCTTCTCCGCCCGCTCGCGCTCTTGGATTTCCTGCTTTAGCTCAGCAGTTCGCTCGTCAACACGTTGTTCCAGCTCGTCGTAGGCTTTTTGTAACGCCTCCCGGGCCCGCTTGCGTTCGGTGATGTCTCGTCCGATGGCAAGGATATACTCAGGCTTGCCCTCAGTGTTTTTGACTAACGATCCTGTGTACTCAGTGGGAATCAATCTCCCATCCTTGGCGATCAAAGACATTTCTACGGTAGCCCGCCCGTCCCGGAATACCTTTTTCGTAGTTGCTTCCGCACGCTTAAGATCCGCTTCGTCATACCAGCCGTCAGGGGCTTGTATAGATACTATTTCCTCGTCCGCGTAACCACTGATTTCGTTGAAGGCCTTGTTCCATCTGAGGGGCTTTCCCGTATCAGGATCAAAGACAAAAACCGTGTCCACCATGGCGTTGAGCATACTTTCGCTGAATGCCTTTTCCGCCCTCAGCTCCTCCTCCGCTCGTTTGCGCTCAATGATCCGGCCCAACCTCTCGGTAATGGCCTGAATCAGACTTCGCTCCCCTTTCAAAAACGGTCCCTTGTCACTTTCGGGTTTTTCCGCTAGGTAACAGACCTCCAGAAAGCCGACCTGATGGCCGCGGGCAATGATATCGCTTTTCTGTTTCCACGGGGTCTCCTGGAAGGTTTTCGTTGTGAATTCCCGGTCCTCCAAAATAATCCGGGCACAGGCTGCCTCGGGATACCGCCAGGCAGAGGGGATAAGATCCACCGTTCGCTGAAGGATTTCCTCCAGAGAAACGTCCTCTTTTTCAACGAGATGAGAAATACCGTAGAGACAATTCAGCTCCTTGACCCGCACGTCGAGCTCATTCGTCCGCTTCCTCAGCGCCTCCTCCGCTTGCTTGCGCGCCGTGATGTCCCGAGCCACATGCACACTTCCCGTCAGCTTCCCGTCCGGATCGTGGAGCGGATTTACGGATACGAGAAAATCGCCTCCCAGGCGATCTTCGTGCACTTCGGCGCTATGTGCAAGGCCATCGGCCATCAACCGGGCGTGTGGACAATGACCCGTCGGCTTTTCGGTTCCATGGAAAGCATCGTAGCAGATCTGGCCCACCAGGTCTTTGGTGGTGGAGCCCAACCTGTCCGCCATGGCCTTGTTGGCCCGGACTACCCGGTATTCGGTGTTCAGTATCATGATGAGATCGGGCATCGTGTCAAAGGTTCGCTCCCACTCCTGCTTGGCACGGATAATCTGAGCCTCTGCCCGCTTGCGCTCGGTGACGTCTTCTTTAACTCCCACAAAATGGGTAATAACACCTTCATCATTCTTGATCGGTGAGATCAAGGCCTCCTCCCAGTAGAAATCTCCATTTTTTTTCCTATTGAGGAACTCCCCCCGCCACTGCCGGCCGCGAGTGATGGTCTCCCACAAATCCCGATAGAATTCGACAGGCTGTTTCCCTGACTTGAGGATTCGGGGATTCTGTCCAATGACTTCTGCAGGGGTGTATCCAGTGAGTTCCGCGAATTTCGGGTTGACGTATTCGATGGTTCCCTCCGCATCCGTGATCATTACAGTAGCCGGGCTCTGCTCCACGGCACGGGACAGTTTGCGGAGCTCTTCTTCGGTCTTCTTGCGCTCGGTGATGTCAATCCCTGTACCGATTACGTACTCAGCTGAGCCCTCGTCGTCAAGAAGGGTCGTATAGGACCACATGATAAGGTGAAAAGTGCCATCCTTGGCTACGCAGTAGTTCTCGTGCTCCATCGGGAACCCACTCGATCGCAATTCCGGGAAGACAGGCTTCACTGGCTCGGAGTCTTCCGGAATTATGAAGGAATCCTGGAAATGTCTACCCCTCACCTTTTCAAACGAGTACCCGGTTAGCTGTTCGCATGCCCTGTTGAAGCGGACGATTCTTCCCTCTCGGTCGAGAACAACCACAAGGGCGCCCGCTGTAGACAGCACCGCCGAGGTGAAGTCGCGCTCTTTTCTCAGGGCCTCCTCGCTTTGCTTCAGGTCTTTGAATAGGAAGTCATAGGGCTTTACAAGCCCAGTCTCGATAATTGCTTTGTAAATGAGGTAAAAGGAGATAATCTTGAGATAGTGTCCGATCATATTAAAAAGGCCATAGGCGTGAACGTAAAGCGTGAAGGCCAACTCCGATACAATGGTTAACACGATTGACGCGATCAGTAATCGGAGTACGCTTATATCTAAATCGCGACCCTTTTTGAGCAACATGGCGATTGAGGCCAATAAGATAAGGGAGATGGTATACTCGCTGATCTTTTTGAACGGGGTCAGTCCAATTCCTTCAATAAAACACGCTGGGAAGAGGTTCCAATAAAAAATAGACACCAATAAAAGGGAGGTGACCGAGACATAGCCGAGAAATACGATATTCATCTTCAGCCTACGGGCAAGAAGAAGAGGAGCGATGAGAAGGGAGAGGCTTTCCACATATCGGGTTGCAATCCACAACTGAGTGGGCAAATTTGTGCCATACCCCTCAAATACACCCATCCCCGTATAAGCAAGCGTGTGGATCAGATCCAGGCCGCCGACGAACAGATAGGCGATGCCGAGGAACAGGAGATACGTATTTTCCAAGAAGCGACGCGCATTCCACGCGAGCATGAAAATGCCGCAGGCGACGACGATACTGAACATCTCCACAATGCTGTGGAAGAGGAGGTAGCTGTGCAGGCTCGTCAAATGTAACCCGAACAAAACCAATATCCCGATTAAAATTGGCGAGTAGATCTTTTTTTCAATCATCACGGACTTCCTTTCCGTTGATGCGAACACCAAAAAGGGCCTGGAGCATACAAATCTGCGAGACGGTGCATGGGGGCCCGTTCGTTTAATAAATTATCTTCACTGAATTCCGCTATTTCAGACGAATTTTACGTTATTTTCGTCACTTATATCAACAATCCGCGGGAAATTGTCAATCGAGAAGGAGATTACGATTCCGAGGGAATCGCGAGAAGGCGGGAGAAACATGCCTATCCCCGCCGACCCTTCCGCTTGACAAAAACCTTGTTGAAGCAATACCCTCTCATTTTTGAGAGGGGTTCCCATCGCTTCAACCCATCTTCCTTAAGGAAGGTTTGTCAGAGGGCAGGAGGAGATAAAAGGGGTGAGGTTGTAAAAGAAGTTCTAAGGACTGGCAGCAAAAAGGCGATATCAAATGGACATGATTACAATCACATTTGTGGCATTTGGATTGGCAATGGACGCCTTTGCTGTGTCTGTCAGCAGCGGAATAACAATAAGACATCTAAAAATCGATCATGCCTTAAGAATTGCACTTTTCTTTGGGTCATTTCAGGCAATCATGCCAGTGATTGGGTGGTTGGCGGGGCTGAGCCTGAGGGATTTTATTGCGGATATCGACCATTGGATCGCCTTCGGGCTTCTGAGCTTTATTGGTTGCAAAATGATCTATGAAGCATTTGGGATGGAGGCAGACCAAAAAGAAGTCAACCCGCTGAATGTCTACGTCCTGCTGATGTTGTCAGTCGCTACCAGTATTGATGCTTTGGTCGTCGGGGTGAGTTTTGCATTTTTGAAAATCTCTATTGCAACCCCAGTAGTCGTCATTGGAATCGTCACTTTTCTGTTATCTTATCTCGGTGTCTTCGTGGGTAATAGATTAGGGCACTTTTTTGAGAAGCACATTGAAATACTAGGAGGCCTCGTATTAATTGGGATCGGAGTAAAAATACTGGTTGAACATTTGGCCTAGGTAACACCGCAAGGCATGCGAAGAACCTTTTCACACCCTGGGAGTCACCCTTTTTCATCGGGGGATGGCTTCCAGGAAAATTGGCGATGGGGGTGAGGGATGGTAACCCAAGTTGGAAACGGCGAATTTACCTATGAGGTCCTTGTAGATTGGGCGAAGTTGCCCGAAGGGTGGTCCTTTGTCGAGGTGGCGGACGTGGCGGTAGACGCTGAGGATAGGGTGTATGTGTTCAACCGGGGTGAACATCCGGTGATCGTGTTCGATCGCGACGGCAACGTGCTGAATTCATGGGGTGAAGGACTATTCATGCGGCCTCACGGGATCACATTGGGGCCCGATGATACCTTGTACTGTGTAGATGATCTCGGTCACACTGTCACGAAGTTCACCCTGGACGGCCAGGTGCTTTTAACCCTGGGCCGAGCGGGGCAGGCGGCGCCTTACCAGAGCGGCCAGCCCTTCAACCGACCAACAAAGGTGGCCCTGGATCCGAAGACGGGTGACATATACGTTGCCGATGGATATGGCAACTCAAGGGTTCACAGGTATTCACCGAACGGAGAGGCGCTCTTTTCCTGGGGCGAACCCGGCACTGATCCGGGGGAGTTCAACCTCGTTCACAGCGTGTGCACCGATAAGGATGGCTCCGTGTACGTTGCGGACCGCGAGAACCATCGCGTTCAGATATTCGATTCCAACGGGAAGTATCTGACACAGTGGAACAACATGCACCGGCCATGCGGCATGCACATAGCCGCCAGCCAGGAACAGTCGTGCTACGTGGGGGAGCTCCCCCCGACGTATCCGTTTAATGAGAATTGCCCCAACGTGGGCCGGCGTATCACCATCTACAACCTGAAGGGCGAGCGCCTTGCACGGCTCGGTGACATCCTGTCGGGTGATGAACCACATCAGTTTTGGGCTCCCCACGGCATAGCAGTGGACTCACGAGGCGACCTTTATGTGGGCGAGGTTTCCTGGACCTCTAAGGGGAGCAAGATGGACCCACCGAAGGAGCTGCGGAGCTTCCGCAAACTGGTAAAGTTGGCATGAGGTGGGAGAGGTGTTTCTGGCGGATGTTATTGTCGTTGATATCGATTCCCCCAAAGGAATTCGCACCTTTGGAGCCTCCCCTATTTAACATCTTTCTCAGTAGGGACTTTGGACTCGCAGGGAACGTCCGTTTGGCATAATCCGCAGCCATAAACATCGCCCTCCAAACCAAAATGAGATTTTGCATAGTCTGTTACCACCGAGCGAAGGTAATTTC
>JGI2173J19968_10000905_pt1 | contig 11608 bp, 14 predicted proteins | sample DeeMarSWOR136_30_FD_19968 | JGI IMG/M metagenome (IMG submission 19968) | reverse complement strand
CTAAACGTTGGAAGGTACGGAAAGCTCACAGTAAACGAATAAACACTGCCAAGCCGAGTTAGCGAAGAATTTTGAATAAACGTGAAAGAGAGGTGAAACAATGCGATATGAAAGAAGAGGAAGAAGATTTGGTCCACGATTTCCGCCAAAACCTGTGGAAATAGGCAAAGAATATGACGTGGAAATACAAGAAACCAGTCGCAGAGGAGAAGGCATAGCACGTATCAAAGGACTTGTATGTTTTGTTCCAAACGCTAAACCAGGTGAACATGTCAGAATCCGAATAACAAGGATTAGCAGAAGATTTGCTGAAGCCGAAGTCGTGGGAGAAGCAGAAGAAAAGGCTGAAGAAGAAGCCGAAACAGAAACTGCACCCGAAGTCGTGGAAAAAGCTGAAGAAAAGGTTGAAGCCGAAACAGAACCCGAAGAAACTGAGGACGAAACTGAATAACACCAGACTTCAAGACGGAAACAACTTTAGCATCCTCAGAAAACGTAGCAAGCTCCTCTTGCTCCTCCAGTGACATCTCGCTGTAGATCAACTTTTCCTAGTTAACTCCATCGTTCATTTTGGATGTAGGATTCTAGAAACTACATACGCATTGTTAGGAAAAGTTTTTCCTTCTAAAAACCGCCTTATTTAGAATCTGGGAGCGCTCGACATGAAACGCCGAGATCTACTTAGTGCGCCTGTACGACACATGGAACTTAAGCCTAGCATAACAGTAAACCAGCTTATTCAACAATTTGACAACGCAGGTTCGTTTGGAGCGGGCAGACTGGCAACTGCATGCAACATTTTTGAAAATATGGTTCGCGACGAAAAATGCACAATTTTTCTAGCTCTTGCTGGAGCTGTTGTTCCGGCTGGTTTACGTTATATAATCGCTGATCTCATCAGAAAGAAGTTGATTGACGTTCTTGTAAGCACAGGAGCGAACATGATTCACGATTTAATAGAGGCCCTGGGAGGGCATCACTACAAGGGACACTGGTTTGTCGACGATTTTTTCCTCTACAAATACCACATAAACCGCATCTACGACATTTTTGTTCCAGAAGAAGATTTCGTGAAAGCCGACAAAATTCTAATCGAAATGTTTGATGAAATCGCCAAGGAAAAACAAGAAAAAATCCTCTCAACATGCGAACTTATGCGGCTTATAGGAAGCCGGCTTAAAGACCCAAAATCAATCGTGAGAGCAGCCTATGAGGCTAATGTTCCAATTTTCCTCCCTGCCATGCGAGACTCAGAATTCGCTTACATACACATTATTCACAAAGAACGCAACAAGAAAGATGACGCCCTCATAGTTGACTCCTTCAAAGAAGCTTCAGAAATGGTAGCCATAGCCCAAAAATCAGAACATCTTGGCATGATAGTTATAGGAGGCGGTGTTCCCCGCAACGCTGTTCAGCATGCCGCATTAATGGCAGATAAAGGTCTCGACTATGCGGTAATCATAACAACTGACCGACCTGAATATGGAGGACTATCAGGATCGACTCTTGAAGAAACGATTAGCTGGGGCAAGCTGAAGAAGAAAGCTGGAAAAGTCATGGTGATAGGAGACGCCATGATTATCTTCCCGTTGACGGTCGCCGCACTACTAGAAAGGCTTGGAAAAGATTTCAGAAGAAAAGGAAACCCCTAGCTTAGAGATGAATGCATATGGTAAAGACATTAGAGATAGAAAGATTCTGTGGGAATTGCCATTACCATAATATCTATGAGTACCCAGACGTTATATTCTGCTTCAAACGGTTCCAGCAAGGGAAAAATGCCATCTTCTCAACATTAGACTGCTGCGAACAATGGAAGCTTCAATCTCAAGAATGCTTTTGTCTCAGAGACGCTAGAGAAAAACAGAACCGAAAATGACAAACTAGGTCTTTTTTCTCCGTCTCTTGGTCCCTTTTTGTCTCTTTTTTGTTCGGGGCTTTTCTTTTTCGGGTTCTGCGGTTGCCTCTTGAGGTGGAGAAGGGGGAAGGACTGGTTTAGAGGGCTCTGGGATAGATATTATTGCCTTCGGTCTCAAGGCAAACCCTAGTATGGCAAATATTAAACCTAGAGCAGCAAAAATCACGGTCATAGATGTGGCCTCGAATGTTTCTGGTTCAGGCAAATATTGTGGAACTGCATCCAAAATGACTAAACCGGCAATTATGAAACAGATTATAGCTAAAACATATAACCCAAAATCTGCTCTCATTCTATTTGCTCCTTAATGTAATGTTAGTTTTCATATAAACCCCTTAAATAATTTTCTAACAATTTTTGAATTAAATTAGGCTTTCATCGCCGTCTGTGAGTGGGCGTCTCAGTTATACATGCCTATATTTCGCCGGTTAGCATGGCAAATTATATAAAGCATCAGCTAGGAATCTTGATACTATCAAATCAATAGGGTAGTGAGAAAATGGCAGAAATGATGTCCCTTGAAAGAATAGCTCAATACGCCTTCTTAGGATTCATAGTAATAGCGATCATAGCGGGGTTAGCAATAGGATATATGGCTTACGATGAACATATAGAAGACTATCCCGGATCCGGCTGGCTTGACCCTGACGTAGCAGATGCCAACGCATGGGTCACGTTGATTATGCTAATCCTAGGTATCATAGTCGGACTTGTAAGCATAACCACAAAGGAAGTTACCCCATTCCTCATATCTGCTATCGCTTTGATGGTAACAGGAGTAGGCTTTGATGTATGGATGCCTCTTGAAAAAATCCACGATTTGCTGTATTACTGGGCGACGGGAATCTTAAATTACTTTGTAGCGTTTGCAGCTCCAGCAGCAGTCCTGATAGCAATAAGACAAGTGTATACAATGGCACGAGAAAAATAGAATTTTTCTGCACCACCCCCTTTTCTTTTTTATCTTAAATTCAAGTGCAGTTTAAATGTGATGAGCGTATTTTCTAAGATGTTATCTGTCCAACTTCAATTAATTGATACCAACATTTGGTGGGGCTGCCCGGATTTGAACCGGGGTCAAGAGAGCCCAATTGGAGCCAAAGTCCGAGTCTCCTAGCCTAGACCATGCTAGCCCACAGCCCCATCTCTCTTTTCAGTAAAAGCATCAAATTTACTAATAAATGTTTGACTCACCCGCCAATGCATTGAGCTTTCTGCGTTTTGGCAAAATTTTATCTACGTTAGACGATAGGAGTTACAGCGAGTGCAATGAAGTTTTCCTTCATAAGCCCGAGTCCAGCGCCCGAGACCCCAGGCAAAGTTGAGGCAGCATGGCCTCCACTGGGAATCTTATACTGTGCAACCCTCTTGGCAGAAGATGGAACTGATGTTTCGGTTCTAGACCAAGCCGCGCAAGGATTCTCTTCTAGGCAGGTTCTTCAATGGATAAATGGACAAAATCCAGAGGTTCTTGGCTTTTCAGTTTTGATTCCGTCTTTTAAAGAAGCACTGAACATAGCTAAGCAGGCGAAAAAGCAGAATCCGAACATAGTTATTGTTTTTGGAAACTATCAGGCAACTTTCAATGCTGAGAAAATCATAGAGAAATATCCTTTTGTGGACATAATCGTTCACGGAGAAGGCGAACACACAAGCCTTGAGTTAGTTAAATGCTTAGAGAAGAAAGGAAACCTAAAAGACGTCTCTGGCATAACCTACAGGAAGAAAGGAAAAGCCGTGTCCACCACCGAGAGACCGGTTCTGCGAAATCTAAATAGTCTTCCTATCCCAGACCGAAGCTTAATTGGTGCAAGATACAGCTCGGACATTTTCGGAATAAAGGTTGCCACTAGAAAATTTACATCCATCGTTTCCTCGCGTGGATGCCCATTCGGATGCAGTTTTTGTGCATGCACAATGTTTGCTCACCGTCTCTGGAGGCCGAGGTCCGTTGACAACATAATGAACGAGTTGAATTTCTTACAGAGTGAAGATTATGAACAATTCCTCTTTGTGGATGACAACTTTACACTAAACCCAAAAAGAGTAGTAGAACTCTGTCGAAAAATCAGAAAGGAAAAGATGGACATTGAATGGTGGTGTGACTCTCGCGTAGACAACTGCACCTACGATATGCTGAGAGAAATGGCCAAAGCAGGATGCAAACTTCTCTATTTCGGAATAGAAAGTGCTAATCAGAAAATTCTGGACTATTACAAGAAAGGCATAACTCCTGAGCAGTCCAGAAGCGCTGTGCGGAAAGCTAGGAAAGCAGGTATAGATGTTATTGTAGGATCGTTTATTGTTGGAGCTCCAGATGAAACCATAGGGGAAATTCAGAACACATTAAAGTTTGCTCATGAACTTGATATCGATGTCCCTCAACTAAATGTCTTAGGAACTTTTCCCGGAACGGCCATATGGAACGATTTAGTGGCGAAAGGCTATGTTGACGAAAATCAACAGTGGGAAGAAGGCGTTTACGTGTCTGAGGTTTCACCGAACACTGTTCCACTCCAGATAATTCGCTCCCTCATCTACGAGTACTTTCGAGCCTTTTACCTACGCCCAGGAATTTTATTCAAGGAGATCTTCAGAACCCTTAAAAGCAACTTTAGAAGGGCAGCTTTTTTCAGCAACCTAACACGTCTCAACCAAATTATAGAAACAGTGAAACAAGAAGTTAATCCAGAATGATTTGAGCAGCTATTTTCTAATGGAACATTGCACGATTTTTGGACAAGTTAGACATTCATCTGGGATCGGTGCGTTTTCATTAAGAGTTTTCAAGTATCCAAAATTATATGGACAACCTACAGGTGTTAAAGTTCTTTCTCCACCCTCACATCTATCAACACAAATCACATGAAGACCTTCCGCCTTAATATCTAGCTTAGACTGACAATGAGGACAAGCATAGTAAGTTTCCCTTAAAATACTTGAAGAATCAGTCAGCAAAATAGGCTTTACAAAAGCTTTACCACAATCTCCATAAGGACAGAAAAGCAGCTCAGATTTATATAAAGTCTTCATATAGTCCGCCTATGGTTTACTAATCAATTTATTAAGTAGTGATACTTAATAAACATTTTTGGACTCATGTTGAACAAATATACAGCTTCACGGCGTTAAAAAAAAGTTACATCGATTACTTAATATTCAATTTACAAGTTAAATAGATAAACAAATAGTACCATGGCCCCCGTAGCCTAGCGGTTAAGGCGTCAGCCTTGTAAGGTGAAGGATACCAATACATCACCCTCGTTAGTTGAAGATCCCGGGTTCAAATCCCGGCGGGGGCTCCACCACATTAAGTTTTCCTCCTAGCACGTAAAAAAAGCATAAACATGTGCAGCCAAAAAGCTTCTGCTTAAGGTTTAAAACTTCTTATTCTCTTTTATTCGTAAAACGAAGTTGTGATCTCCTTGGGTTCGCGATGTGGCGCCGGCAAGCCTAAAGAAGAAGAGTTGAAGAGGGAGGGTTGGATGCGCCAATTCACTGCTGATGAGCCTCGTTTAAGTGAGGCCGTTGAGCTTTATCGCTCGTTGGGCTATGAGGTCAACCTGGAACCCGTGACATTCAACGAGAAGAATGAAATGTGCAAGGCGTGCATTAAGGCTGATTGTCAAAGATACAAGACTATTTACATAAGACGTAAGACGGCAGAATTTTAGTTATTTCAAATATGTATTGCTAAGTCGCAAGTTTAATGCCTTTTGAAACTTCCATTTGTTGCAGTGAGGATTGACTACCATGAAATCTAATGTTAGCGGCATAACTGCAATAGTTCTCGTATTGGTAGCTTTTTCTTCACTTGTGTCAATGATCGCCCTTACCCGCATAGACAACATAGTTCACCAAGACCTTTACAGATATGACCTCAAGTTCAGCTACGGATGGGCTATGCCCTACTGGACTATGACAACACTCATTTTTGCAATGGGCTGGTTTAACATCATCATAGCAATCGCTTTCCAATTCTACGTGTTGCTGTATGGACGAAGGGCAGCGGCGGTGATACCTGAAAAGGAAGCATTGAAGCCAGAGACTATATATCAGCCGCCAATTGAAGAAAAGCCGAGAGAAGCAGAAAAAGAAAAGGTCGAGGACACATTTGTGCCAGCCATGGAAGTAGAGGTTGATACGCATAAAGAAATAGATGAAGCAAAAAAGTCAGCAGAAGAGCCTAAAGAAGAATACGTAACTGTGGATGAAACATCTCAAGAATACATAGAAACTGAACAGCACGAAGAGGATAAGACACAAAAGGAACAAGAGACCGAGACTCCAGAATGGATGGAAACCCAACGAGAGCCTGAAGAAAAGTTCGAAGAATCGCAAGAGACCGTTGATGTTCAACCCCAAGAAGAACCCTTCTATGCATACGAGGAAGAAAGAGAACAAGAGGAAATGCCGAGAGAAACTGCGGAAACTGAAACATACGAAACTCCTCCACCATCATCAGAAATAGAAGCAGAAACCACAGAAACAGAGGAATCCCAAACGCAAACTTGGACTTCCACAGAAGAGGATGAAGCACCAGCTGAAGAAACGCAGCAAGAAACCGAGTTGACTGAACATTACCCAACATGAAATTTCAGATTTCACTGAGTTTCATTCTTTTCTACTTTGAGTTCTGAATAAGACATATCGAAACACAAGAGTCTCAGCTAACTTCTAGTCTCTCAGAGCAAAAGAAAATACGTTGAACAAACAAGTACTTAATGAATAGAATCATGTCAACAGCAAGCAAGAAAACAAGCATCGTTTATTGGCTTGATGACACTTTATACTTAAACATAACGAATCGATGCTCTAACAATTGCTATTTCTGCTTCAGAAGGTATAAAAACGGCATAAACGGATTTAACCTAAAATTCGGAAAAGAGCCTACTCTAAGGCAAATAATAGATGAACTGCAAAACTTCATAAGCAAGAAAGCTTGGAAAGAGGTTGTTTTCTGTGGATTTGGAGAGCCTCTTGAAAAGCTGGATTATGTCTTGGAAGTTACAAAGTGGATCAAAAAACACTTTCCAATAACAGTTCGTGTTGACACAAATGGACAAGCCTACCTATTGAACAAAAACAGAAACGTAATTGAAGAGCTAAAAGAGGCAGGAGTAGACAGAATATGCGTTAGCCTCAACGCCCACAACAAGGAAACATACAATCACATATGCAAACCAGAATTTGAAGACGCCTATGAAAAAGTGATAAAGTTCATTGAAAAAGCGAAAACGCAGTTCGACATCGAAATCACAACAGTTACCACACCTGAAGTAAACATATCAGAAGTAAGGAACATGACAGGAAAAATGGGAGTTAAATTTAGACTCAGAAAATATCAACCATGCTTCTGGTAGAATAAAGGTGCGGGGGGTGGGATTTGAACCCACGAAGGCCTTCGCCATGGGGACCTGAACCCCACCCCTTAGACCTAGCTCGGGTACCCCCGCCCGTTTTGAATCCTCACAGTTCTTCAGTTATGACTGATACTTAATTTTCTTTTGCTAAACACTGTGTAGTCTCGAAAGGAATAATGTTAAATCACACCACAACTCATGCTGAACTGCGAGGGTCACAAATTGACCAATTGGCTTAGCACCCTAGAAGCTTGCTCCCAAAAAATGAAAAAGGAGATTCTTGCTCTCTTCGGTTCAGTGGAAGCCAAAAATGGATTCGGCATAGGCGCAGGCGGAGACGTGACCAAGAAAATCGACCTTGCTGCTGAAAATGCTCTGATTCTGACTCTTCAAGATTATAGGGTTTCATGCACCCTTATAAGCGAAGAAGCAGGAACCAAGGAAATAGGGCCGAATCCTTCAAGTTTCTACTTGACCACCGACCCATTGGATGGAACAACAAACGCCGTTAGGGGTGCTCCTTTCATGGCTATTTCCTTAGCCGTATCGAAGAGACCTTATTTGAAAGATGTAGAAACTGCACTTGTTTGCGACCCAGTACACGATGTCACCTACACGGCTGAACGAGGTAAAGGGGCTTTTCGAAACCGAGAAGGAATTCAGCCATCATTGGCAAAATCACTGGAAGAGGCAGTTATGGGCGTAGACCTTAACATACTGAAAATGCGCGAATTTATGCCGCGGCTTATTCCCCTACTTGAAAAGATCAATCATCTACGCCATTTTGGAGCCAACGCACTGGAGCTCTGTTACGTAGCAGATGGTACAACAGATGCATTCATCGACATACGCGGCAAACTCCGAGTAACCGACATAGCCGCAGCCTATCTAATCCTCCGTGAAGCTGGAGGCATAATAGTCACGCCTGAGGGAAAAGAATTAGATGTCCCGTTACATGCAACTCAACGAGTAGCCTTTATTGCGGCTGCAAACAAAACGTTCTATGCTGAGGTTAAAGAACTGCTCAAATGAAGCGGGAGCATACGGATTGCTGACCCCACTACAACCATATCCGGCATTGCTTCTACGAAGCAAGAATCAACGAGTGCTTGTTGTTGCAGACTTACACATTGGTTGGGAGGTTGCCTTAGCCCAAGAAGGAGTTTACATACCGTCCCAAACGCCGAAAATCCTGACAAAACTCCAAGAGATAGTAAAGATAGCTAAGCCAACTCGCCTTATTTTTCTTGGCGACGTGAAGCATACAGTTGCAAAGGTGGAGTTAAGGGAATGGCTCGACATTCCAAATCTCTTCGAAACCCTTGAAAGAAGTGTATCCGAGATTCAGGTTGTGCCTGGAAACCATGATGGCAACCTTGAACCGTTATTACCTGAATCAGTAAAGCTTTTGCCCGCTACTGGAGTCAGAATTGGAGATATCGGACTCTTTCATGGGCATGCTTGGCCAGCACCAGATCTTCTTGGATGCCGAACTTTAGTTATGGGGCATATTCACCCCACAGTAGCCTTCCGTGATCCCTTTGGATACCGCATGACAGCGCAAGTATGGGTTAAAGCCCAATGCAGCAAAACCCGCCTGACAGAAAGCGTTCTGCAAGCATTGAAAATAAAAGAAACAAAAAATCCGATTGGAACATTGAAGACTCGTTTTAACGTCACACCCAAAACTTCTCAACTCCTNATACTTCCATGTTTCAACGAATTCTTGGGAGGACGAGCGGTAAACAGAACCCGTATAGACAGGAGAGGAGGCAGATATCGAGGGTTTGTGGGGCCTATTTTGCGGTCAAGAGGCGTCTACTCGGATGAGGCTGAGATTTACCTGCTAGATAGAACATTCCTTGGAACCGTTGCCCAACTTAAGACTCTAGGNTGAAAAGCCTCCTAGGAGAGCTTACGTGAAATCAATATTCTATGTCCGCTTCTTTTTTATATGGGTGACTTCAAACAGTTGCAAAAGAGAGGTCATAACATGAAAATAGACAAGGTTGAAATTTCTGGCATGGTTGTACTTTTCATCGGAGTGATTCTGTTGATATTCGCCTTCTTCAACGCGTANGCGTTTCTAACTGGACAGCTCGAAATCTTAGCTGGCCAAGATATTCTTGAAGCCTTCGGNGAAGCTTTAGCTCCGCTTATAGTGGCATGCATCAGAATCCTTTACCTTGGCATAATGGGCTGGATCGGCTCCATTCTAACAATACGAGGAATACAGCTTTTGAAAATGGAAAGACAGGCACCTTCAGAACCCAAGCAAAAAGCTAATCCAACAACAGGACATGTGAACGCAGAAAAAAAGGAAATCACTACCTAGGTTCTCAGACTCTTTTCAAAAAAAGGGAAGTCAAATGAAATATGCCATTCGAGCGTTAGGCTGGACTACCACTATACTTTGGATTTTAATTATCTTATTCTCTGGAACAGTTGTCTACTCTGCAATGCAGATAAGAATGAACTTCGAAGAAGAGCCAGAGGTGACTCCCTCGAACAATGCGCTGACAATGTCAATTCCCTTTTCGATTAACAACGGCGGCCTCTACGACATATCAGAACTGAACATAACAACTCTTATTGTAGCTGAAAATGAAACAAGTATATCGCATTCTACTTCATTAGTTCCCTTAATACCAAAAACTAGTGAAGTTAATAAAACACATGATATCTCTTTAAGCCTAGACGACATAATGGCCAAAAACTTGACCCATATGTTTCTCAATGATACAGATTTGAAGGTAGATATGTTTGTTGCGTTGACATATGCCCACGCTATACCTCTCAGGATTTCATCCAACCTAACCATGCCCTGGGGCGCACCGCTATACAATTTAGCTGTAGCTGGAATTTCTATCGACTCTCCTGACCAAGTAAATGTTTCTTTGAGCTTCGAAAATCATGCCGTATTTAGTTTGAATGGAACTATCCGCTTAGAGATTGTAGATAGCAACAATCAGACACATTCGGGGACAACGGACATTTTTGTACTTTCTGAGGACAGCTATGACAAGGCAATACCAGTGACCATGGAAGGTGTCCCAGGAGATAGGGTTGAAGTGCACTTATACTTTAATGAAATGTATCTTAAATCTTGGACATTGGTGATGACTATTGACTGAAGGTAAAGGCCTTCAAATGTTTCTGAAGAAAATGATTCCCAAAGTTTTGAAGGCTACAGTAATGGGGCTTTTGTGGTTTTTCTTGCTCTATTCTTTACCTACGCTTTTGCTATCTGAACTTGTAGAGGAAGTGCTTCCAGGCTATGCTCAGCTTCTCAGCACATTCGCCATTGTTATTGTTTTCTTTGTTGTAGTGGGCGAGCTTTTAGCTGGAACAATTTTTCAATACGCTTTTAACATAGGAAAGGCACTCGTGTTTATGGCATTCTTCATTTATGCTCTAAACGGAGGCTCTGTCGCATTCGACCTTGAAATGGTGCATATTGAAGCTGACCTCAGGGTTTACCTTGCCATGCTTCTATCCATAGACTTTTTAGGATTGGCGAAAAGTCTGCTCCAAGCTATAGACTTCGCAGCGGAAAAAACGGAACATCAACTGGCTATTTGAGATTAACTAGGTCGCTATAGGAAAATTTTTCGAGATTTTCAGGGTTTATTTTCAGTGTTTCCACCATTTTTTCCAGAAGCTTAGCGTTTCTTTCAATTTCTTCCAAGTTGTTGAACGTTTTTCTTTCGAATTCCACGTAGCATCCTAAAGAATCTACTGTATCTAAGTTTACCTGTGTTTTTTGAAACTGATAGATTTCCCTTACCTTTTTCACAGTTGTCCTCACTTTGAGAATTTTCTTCAGCAACGCAGTGAAGACTTTGTCCTCGGGAATTTCCATGACAAAAACGTTGCTTTTTTTTGGTCCTGAGATGTTTTTTCGTTCATAGTAGATTAATTTAGTTTTTTCGTTATCGATTTGTCGCAGCTTCAATCTGCCGTTTGGGACAGCAAAGTAGATGTCTGTTTGCTGAAAGTTTCCCACATGCTTTGCTTTTGAAGCCTTAAGTTTTCTTCGTATAGGTTCGAGGTTGTCCACTTTTGCTTTTAGCTCTACTAACGTGAGTTCTAACATGCTCATGAATTCTCACTTTGTTAGGCTAGTCGCTTATTTTTCTCCATCTTACTCCTTCAGGTGTGTCTTCAAGAAGGTAGCCAAGTTTTCTGATTTCTTCCCTAAGCTTATCAGCGATTTCCCAGTTTTCATCTTTTCTTGCCTCTTCTCTTTGTTTAATCAGCCTTTCAACTTCTTTTGACAATTTCTCTTCTATCATTACTTCTTTTTCCAAAACACCAAAGATAC
>JGI2173J19968_10000894_pt1 | contig 11688 bp, 14 predicted proteins | sample DeeMarSWOR136_30_FD_19968 | JGI IMG/M metagenome (IMG submission 19968) | reverse complement strand
CGGGCCCGCTGGGATTTGAACCCAGGATCTCCGGCTTTCTCTCGCTTAGGCGTCCGGAGGCTTGCGCATTGCTTTGCTTGTGGCAATTCGGCGCCTTAATCCTGACTGGGCAACGGGCCCTGTTTTCGTCATCAAAGTCAATGCTGATGCATATATAAAGCTTGTAGGAATGAAAAGAGAGATTAGCAGACTCAACAGAGGCAGAGCTGTAATCTTAGGTTTGAAACGTTTTCTTTTTGAATGTTACGCACCTAAACGCCTACTAGCGTGCTTGTCTGCATTATCTCACGCAATTTTGCGCAGATTAGTGATTGCGGTGTCAAGTAACATAGAAGAAAAGGACATCTAGTGTTTACTTCATCTTGCTTGGTGTTCTTATTCTTCAGTAGACTATGATTGCTTCTAGTGCTATTATAATCATTGATAGAATGATTGGCGAGAGGTCCCATGAAAGGTTACGAACATGTGAATTAAGGTATTCTTATGGAATTCCTGCTCCTGTGAACATGTCATAGAGATAGCGGTTCCAGTCTTCACCTTCTTTTTTAATTATTTCAAAGATATCCTGCAAAATTCGATGATGTTGTATTTCATCCTCGATGATATGTTCTAAGATTTTCTTGAAATTCTCATCTTTCAGAGTTCTGCTGATTTCCTTTGCTCTATCCAACATCTTGCTTTCATTTTTGATGTGCGTCGTAAGCTCCTCAGTCATCTTCTTTCTGTCAATTTCTCCAAGTACGACACGTCGGTTTAACTCGATTAAAGTCTGATATATATCAGAATGTTTCATGGTGTCCAGAATTATTCGGTGAATAAATATTCTAACAAAGGGGTTTATCGCAGAATTGTATAATGGACTAAGTTTCTTAGCTGTCTCATCTTCGAAGGCTTTCTGCTGCTTCAATGCTTCCAGAGTCTCATCATCTACTTTCTCCCACAAACTTTCACCTCCGATTTCCCATTAATTTACAATGTGTTCAAACTTTGGTTTTATGACTTGTGGAAGAAACTAATCCACTGTTTAATCTTTGCATATTCCCAGAGTTTTTGACTAATTAATGGTTTATTCTTGTATTTTTTGCAGTCTTTGTTCTCCTTTCTACATTTCATTGTAGAGATATCCAAACCACTCAAATATTGTTAGTTGAATCATTCGCTCTCTGTTGCTTTCTGTTGTACGCTTCATCCTTTTCAATGCTGTCTTGATTGGTGCGCTGTAGAGGTCGTCAGCAATACTAATGTTTGTGAGTTTTCTGTGTAGGAGAAGGCCTGTTCCTTCAAAGAGTGTGTCCAATCGCATATATTCTTTCTAGCCATATTATCGCCTAAAAGAGAGGATCAAATGAGTTAGCTTAAAAGTTCTAGGAGACAAGTCTTTTACTTCATCTTATCTCTATTCAAATGTCGTGTTGCCATGGAGGTCAAATGCTTTCCAAGACTTTCAGAAGAACAACAGAAAAATCTGCCAAAAGACTACATTCGTCCCCCCATTGAAGGAACGTATTCAGTTAATGATGAAAATCCCGAGGGTGTAATCTATGTGTATGTAGGTTACTGTGATTGGGAAAAGAACTTTGACAATTGCTTAAAGGAATTTATCCTAACGATTTTCCATGAAGCCATGCATATTATGTTTCCTGAATTAGAAGATTACATCCCATATGCTGAGAAAATCTTAACTACCGTGCTCAACGATGAGTAAAAAATCTGAAATCCTCTCTTCCTTGTTGTTTTAATTTCAAGTTGCATTAGTAATTTAAGGAAGAATATGAGTTTGAATTCATAAAGCCTTTATATTTTATAGTATGAAATCTGAAATTGGTTTAGACAATGGCAAGGTCCAAGCTTGAAATATACCTTAGTATTTTGGAGGTTTTAGCTCTTCGTGGATCATTAAGTCTAACTCATATCACATACAAGGCAAGCCTGAATCATAACGTGGCAAAACGGTACTTGTCTTTCTTGGTAAAACAGAATCTTGTGGAAGAGAAAGTGATGGAGAAGAAAAAGGCGACTTATGCAATAACTAAGAGTGGATGGAAAATTCTCAGATACTTTTGGGAAATAAAGCAGGTGCTGCAAATCGAACAGAAGGGAGTATAACAATGTCTCCGAAGCAAGCAATCGGTTATTCTTGCTCTAAATGCGGCAGATCTTTCACCGAACCTATTGAGCTGACAGTTCAGGCAGACGGTTCTCATGAGACTTATTGTGCTTGTCCTCACTGTTTTTCCAAGGTGAGCGTAAAGGAGAGAAAGGTAGAGAGAACAGAAACTCCTCTTAATGCTTCAAAGAAAAGCAGTATGAATAAAACCAGAGGTATTGAACAAAATAAGCCAGCTGGTTGTGCACATTTCCTTGGTTATCTGAAAACTCGTCCAAAAGGGTCCCCAATCCCGGATGAATGTCTATTATGTGCCGCAATCATGAACTGTATGTAAACTCACTTCAGTTTGTGTGTGCTTAATAATTTAAGGAGAAAAGTTTCATATATTCGAGAGCTGAGGGATCAGTTGGCTGAGCAAGCTCGTCTCCAAGAAGATCTGAAAAAAGTTAGGAGAGGCATGATTTCTGGCTTGATATTCGCAGTAATAGGGGTCTTTCTTGTTGGATTCGGATACACACTTTATGACTCTGGACTCAGTTATTCAGGAATTTTCCTAATGATTATGGGAATCGCGTCAATTACGTTCGGCTTCACCTTGGTGCATTACAGTAGAAGAATAGTTTAGACCTGCGTTTCTTCACAGTTCACTATTTGAAGCTGAAAAATACCATACCGCAACATCTAAAAGTCTAAAAGCAGATGAAGAACTTCTCAAAGCAGGGTTCAAGTATGTCACAGAAAGAGATGGAATCAAAATCTACCGCAAGAGAAAATGAATGGCTCGAAATCATGAAGGAAGACAAAGATAATGGCGACTTTGTAGTCAGACATCACCCGACTGGAAACATTTCTTGTGTAGTAAATACATTCGCTGAAATGTTTTCTATGTGGGCTGGGCGGGTTCTAATCACTGCTGACACTGAAAAGTGGGCTTTAACAGCAGCGCAAACAGCAACAGGCTTCGCTGCTTCAATAATAATGTCTCCTGCAGAAGCAGGCATAGAAGGCACAGTGCCGCCCGATAAAACTCCAGATGGACGCTCAGCAGCGCTAATTCAAATTTATCATCGAACGCGAAGAGACTTGAAAACGCAGATGATCTTGAGAATTGGACAGTGCATAATGACCTGTCCTACAACAGCAGCCTTTGACGCGTTGCCAAAAGCAAAAAGAAGGTTAAAGGTGGGGAGAAGTCTCCGCTTGTTCGGCGATGGTTTCCAAAAGAGAGACGAAATGTATGGAAGAAAAGTTTGGCGAATCCCAGTTATGGAAGGAGAATTCACTGTCGAGGACCGCTTTGGTGCCATGCGGGCAGTTGCAGGTGGAAACTTTCTAATTATGGCTGAAAACCAGAAAGCTGGACTGCAAGCAGCTGAAAATGCGGTCGAAGCTATACGCAAAAGGTCGCAGTATTCAGTTTTGCCCTTTCCAGGAGGCGTTTGCAGAGCAGGCTCTAAGGCCGGGTCAATGAAATACAAACTTAAGGCATCAACATTTCATTCCTACTGTCCAAAACTGAAAACGCTGGTGTCAGATTCAGAAGTTCCAGAAAATGTTAACTCAATTTATGAAATTGTGATAAACGGCTTGGACATTGATGCTGTGAAAAGGGCGATGGCTGAGGGAATAAAGGCGACGGCAAGGGTTCCTGGCGTAGTGAAGATTTCAGCTGGAAACTATGGGGGCAAACTTGGACCCTTTAAAGCTTATTTGAAAGAAGTTTTAGGATCAGAATAGTTGGCGGAATTTTGCGGCTAATTGTTGCCATAACTGGGGCCAGCGGAGTTATTTACGGCAAACGACTCCTTGAAGCCTTACGAGAAAAGAAAGTTGAGACTTATCTAGTTGTCAGCAAAGCTGCGGAAAGCGTGATTGAACATGAATTGAAGACTACTAAAAACGATTTAAAGAAACTGGCTGTCCACGTTTGCGATGTAAATGACTTGAGCGCGCCGATTGTGAGTGGCTCATTCAGAACAGACGGCATGATTGTTGTTCCGTGCAGCATGAAAACGCTTGCGGGCATAACACATGGATACTCTAACAACCTCATTTTGAGAGCAGCCGACGTAACGTTAAAGGAGAAACGCAAACTAATTTTGGTTCCACGAGAAACTCCGCTGAGCGTGGTTCATTTAAGGAATATGCTAGATCTGGCAAGTCAAGGCGTGTTTATTCTGCCCGCCATGCCGGCCTACTATCATAAACCCGAGAAAATAGAAGACCTCATAGATTTCGTTGTCGGAAAAGCTTTAGATCTATTAGGAATAGAACATAAACTTTTCAAACGATGGTCCAGTTAAGGATAGTTTAGACGAGTTTGATGTATTCTTTGCCTTTTCCTTCTGGTGAGCCTACGAGGACTCTGTGATAATTCTGCTTAGTCCTCGTGTTGTGCACCTTTTCAAGTTTGCCTTTTACTAGTATTGTTTCTCCGATTTCTGCTATGTCGCTGTATAGGCCTTCGTAGGAGACAACCTCTCTAATGCTGGTTACTTGCGGTCCTTTGATGATTTTCAAATCCTTAACAAGATATACGCTTGGAAGAAACATGCTTTCGGCGTTTTCTTCAACAACACCACTCATGACAATTGGATCGACTGGTTCGTAGATTTTGTCAGCGTATTTCTGTGTAAGTTCTTCTTCAAGCTTAACTGGATGCACAGAGAATCTTGTGCCTTCGAAAACTCCGATGTTCCATCTGCGCTGATAAATCTGCCTAGTTTCGTCAAAGGTTAGAGGAAAAGATCTCATCTTGCTCCTACACCATCCTTTGAAGGCCTTGTCCTCAAATCTTTGAATTGCAGATTTCCAGGAGGAATAAGCATCAGTTAAGGCTTTCTTCACTGCTAAGCTGTTCTTTAATCCATAAACGGTTACGTCTAAGTCGGAAAAAGGCTGATGAATGTGAAGCAGTATAGAGCCCGTAACCCCGAAAGATTCCAGTGGAACGCCGCTTTTCTTGCTTACGAGAGACACAAATCGTTTCAATTTTTTCTGTAAGCCGTCTAAACGAGAGATCTGAAAAATTCGAGCAAGCTTTTCTTCAGGCTTGTAATGTCGTGCTATATATTCAAGCGGAACGGCTGTCATCAAAATGTTGTAGAAGGGCGAGTAAAACAGATAGTGAGGATAGCGCTTCTCTAAACGGTTAAACGTATTCAACAGGCTGGAAATGGTGTAAACCTGCATGGCTCGCCTAAATCTTCTTTTGCCTCTCCCCCACTTTCCCAGTTTACCTGGAACATATTTAACATAAGATATAACGCGATTAGGAGGATGAAACGGACCGACAACGCAGAAAAGGAATCCCTCGGTCGTACGCAGAAAATCATGGTCCCTGAACTTACGCCTAGACTTGCGCATAAGCTTACCTCTAACTGAGTTCTCTGTTATAAGTTATGGTGAGACTTCTCGAAAGGAATCCTGCCAAGTACATGTTATTCCACATGCAGAAGCTAACCCTTATATTAAGAGGCGTCCATGGGTGAAGGAAAGGGTGAAGCTCATGGGGATAGGAGACGTTCTTAGGCGAGAGTTCTCCTTCATTACAGGCAACTATCAGATTCTCGTAGTGAGCTGGATAATAATGGACTTAGCTATGGAAATGCCGGTCCCCAACTTTCAGTATTACGTCCAAGCTCTAGGCGGAACGGGTCTGGCCTTGGGAATAATAGGTCTTGCCAACTTCCTTGCTATGGCAGCCGTAGCCTTTCCTGGCGGCTACCTTGCAGACAAATACGGAAGACGTTGGCTCATAACGACCATGACGTTTGGAATGGCTTTGTCATTCCTGTTCTTTGCACTTGCCCCGACGTGGCACTTCATTTTGTTAGGGGCAATCGTGAGCAGTCTTTGTCTGATTTATCAGCCCGCATTGTTCGCAATGGTGCAAGATTCACTTCCTCCAGAGCGCAGAGGCATGGGCTCTTCAATCATACAGCTTATCCATGGTACCTTCAACACTCCTGGCCCCATAATTGCAGGTTTTCTGCTGCTACAACTTGGGCTGGTTACGAGTATGAGAATCATCTACCTAACTATGACAGCTCTGTATCTCACCGCAGCGGTATGGCGGCTCAGATTGAAGGAAACGATGACGAACGGAGAGTCAATGCACTTCAGCTATTTTGTCTCTTCATACCCGAAGGCCATCAAAGAAAGCTTCAGTGTCTGGAAAGCAGTGCCACGATCAATGTTCTGGCTGTTTATCGTTCAGACCCTCGTAATGTTAGGAATGTCGGTAACTAACGTGATCAATGCACTGTATGCAAGAGACGTGCTTCTGATACCCGAGGAACAATGGTGGTTTGTATTTATCCCGCTTTTATTAACCATCGTTGTGGTTTCTATCCCGATCGGTAAGATGGTTGACAAGATTGGAAGGAAGACTCCATTAATTCTTGGCCTATTCGTCTTTGGCGCGGCCACATTGATTTTTGTCAGTGGCAACTTCTTAACTGTCATGATTTCGATGTGTCTATTCGCAATTGGCCAATTGTTAGTTATGTCTTCGGTGATGGCGCTTGCAACGGATCTTGTACCATCCGCGAATAGAGGCAAAGTAGTTGGGTTCAGGAATTTCGTTGGATACATCGTGATGGGCTTCGGTATGTTGCTTGGAAACTATCTCTATGTAAGTTTCATCCCTCAACTGCCCTTTTACGTAACACTTGGATTGATCGTTACCGCGTTCCTCACCGTTCTGTTTCTTGTACATGAACCCAAGAAGCGAGTGGGCATGCAAACTGTATAAAGCTGAAAAAATCTAAATTATACGTTGTTGTTCAACTACGTAGATGCGAGGTAACATAAATTGAAGACTGTGATTCTTGCAGCTGGCTTAGGCACACGATTGCTGCCAGTTACAAAGGAAATGCCAAAGGAAATGTTTCCAATTTTCGCTATTGGACAAAATGAAAAGCCATGTCTGAAGCCTCTTCTGCAGGTTGTTTTTGAACAATTACATGATATCAGCTTTAGAGAGTTTTGCTTCGTGGTTGGGCGGGGGAAACGCGCTATTGAAGACTATTTCACGCCAGACAGAACGTTTCTTTCTTCTTTGCGTGAGCGAGGCAAAGGGATTCAAGCCCTTGAAATGCAGGATTTCTATCGCAGAGTCAACGATTGCACAATAACCTTTGTTAACCAGCCTGAGCTAAGAGGTACTGGAGATGCTGTTCAAAGAACACGAACTTTCACAGCTGGCGAGCCGTTTCTTCTCCACATGGGAGACGACCTTATTCTGTCCAATGAAAACAGCCATCTAAAACGACTTATCGAAGTGTTTGAAGAACGCAAAGCCGACGTCGTCTTCTTTGTAGCTAAGGTAGAGGATCCAACCATGTACGGAGTTATTGATGGAGAAAAAGTCGCTAAAGGACTGTATAAGGTTGAGACAATCGTTTATCAGCCTAAAAAGCCGCCGTCCAGCCTATCAGATGTTGCAGCTTACATGCTCAAACCTGATATTTACCATGAAATTAAAAAGTGGAACCGCTCAAGGAAAGCGGCGAAGTCAGCCTGATTCCAGCCATACAAGCGTTAGTTAACAAAGGAGGCAGAGTTTACGCGTTGGAACTTCAGCCAGAAGAGAAACGAATCGACATTGGAAACGCAGAAAAGTATCGGGAAGCTTTGAACATCACGTACAAGTACTATAGCGCTTCAGAAATAAGATAATTCATTCCGAAAACTTCTCATTGAGGCTGGAGGTGAACATTTTAACCAATGAATGCATGATTGTTGTGGGAACGCGTCCTGAGATAATAAAAATGGCTCCCATAATGCGAGCCTTAAAGAAAAGGTCACTACCCTACGTTTTTGTTCATTGCGGTCAACACTATGACTACAATATGTCTCAGCAGTTTATTGAAGAGCTGGAATTGCCAGCGCCAAACTATGGTCTCAAAGTCAGAGCCTACTCGCCAGGATTGCAGACAGGCAGAATTATGGCATTAATTGAACGCGTAATCAAGAAGGCTAAGCCTAAAATTGTACTGGTAGAAGGTGACACAAATGGTGTTTTGGCCTCTGCGTTGGCTACAGTTAAATTAAACATTCCTGTTGGCCATGTTGAAGCTGGTCTGAGAAGCTTCGATTTACGCATGCCAGAGGAACATAACCGCCGCTTGGTTGACCACGTATCCGCATACATGTTTGCACCAACTGAGATTGCGAGAAAAAACCTAGAGAGAGAAAGCGTTTGGGGCGAAATCTACGTAACTGGAAACACTGTTATTGACGCCGTGATACAGCATCTCCCAATGGCAGAACGAAAATCCAGTATTCTTGATAAGGCGCGTTTTAAGCAGTTTGCGTTGGTTACTGCCCATCGAGCTGAAAATGTTGACGACCCTGTTGTGCTAAGAAACTTCGTAGAAGCTTTCATTGAAGCCCCACTTCCCGTAGTTTATCCAATTCACCCAAGAACCCGAAAACGGCTACGTCAACAGAGACTTTGGAAGAAGCTGTCTTCGTCTACAAATGTGCAGTTGCTGCCGCCAGCTGGCTATTTCGACTTTTTGGTGTTAATGAAAAACTGTGAAATGTTGCTTACGGATTCGGGTGGAATACAGGAGGAGGCTACGGCACCGCCAATACGGAAGCCTGTTTTGGTAATCAGACTTTCTACAGAGAGACCTGAAGCTGTGGACGCGGGATTTGCGAAAGTAGTTGGTGTAGAGAAAGACGGAGTTCTAGCTGCTATGGAGAACGCTTTGGAAATGAAAGGCAAACTGCCAAAAGTATCGCCTTATGGAGATGGAAAAGCAGCTGAAAAAATAGTTGAGACTTTAATTGAAGAGGTTTTATGAAGATAGGCTAAGTGTGGGATTCTTTATAAGCGTGAAATGGTGACTTCAATGAAGAATATAAAAGCGGTTAGCATTATCAGTCTTGCTGGCTTTCCATTAGTGAAAAACGGAGACGACTTAGCTGAATTAATTGTTAAGACTGCACAGAAGCAAGGAGTTTCTATTGAAGATGGAGATGTTATAGTTGTTGCTCAAAAAATTGTTTCTAAGGCTGAAGGAAGAGTTTTTCAATTAGAGAATGTGAAGCCATCTGAGAAAGCTGAGAAATTAGCAGAAACTACTTTGAAGAACCCGGGTTTGGTTGAACTAGTGTTGCAGGCTTCTCGGAAAATTGTGAAGGCTTCGTCTTACATACTTATTGTAGAAAACGAGAACGGTATAATATGCATAAACGCTGGGATCGACAAGTCAAACGTTGAAGGCGATGACTCCTATGCGCTTCTGCCAAGAGACTCCGATGACTCAGCAAGAAGAATCCGTCAAGAAATAATGGAACTAAATGGGAGAAACGTAGGCGTGATAATAAGCGATACATATAGTCGACCATTTCGAAAGGGACAAGTAGAATTCGCAATAGGAATAGCTGGAATCAGTCCTTTCAAAGACTATCGTGGCAAAAAGGACCTTTACAACTATGTTTTGAAGGTGAAGAATATAGCCATTGTAGATGAAATCGCAGCTGCAGCCGAACTGGTTATGGGACAAGGAAGTGAAGGAATCCCAGTTGCCATCATAAAAAACCTTGACGGAGCCGAAATAACTGAAAAATGCTCCATCAACGACCTGTTCATTTCTAAACAAGACGACCTGTTCAAAGGAACGCTTTAAGAGTGGAGATATCCCCCGCAAATCCCCATTTTTGTCAACTTCTGCGAGAACAAAAGCCTTAATTGAGTTCTAATCTGTGATAAGTATTCTTTGCGGTTAGACAGGTTATGTTACATGAAGTGGATAGAGAAATTTAAAGAAAGCATTGACCATTTTGCTGGAGAAACTGTAAAAAAAGAAGTGATGGAAGCCAGCGGAAAACTAAGATCAGATGTCAGTCCCAGGGAAAAGGCTAAGTGGATCAAAAATGCAATGGAAAAGCTAGAGTCTCTTGTTGACGAAGAAAAAATGAAAAACATAATGATAGCCACATGCCCTCACAAGTTCCCTAAAGGACGCATTCAAAAACTGAGAAAACAATACAATAAACTCGGCAACATTGACAAACTCCTAGAAATCATGCGAAACGACCGCTCATGGAAAGGAACCTCTTACTATGATCACCCAATAAGAAAAGGAAACACCATCTACATGACAAAAGTCCCGCACGACCCTCAGGCTCACAAAAACGCAGATACCGAACAGCAAAAACAACTAGCCTACTGCCACTGCCCTTGGATAAAAGCCGCAATAACTGCCCATGAAAAAGTCTCACCTTTCTTCTGCTACTGCGCCGCCTCATGGGACAAGCAACTGTGGGGAGGCATTCTAGAAAAAGAAGTAAAAGCAGAACTAATCAAGTGCCTCCTTAAAGGAGATGATTGTTGCATCCACACTTTCAATCTTCCGACAGACGTACTATAAAGACTAGAGGTGATTAGAGAGCTGGAGATCTTGAATCCTCCCCTCAGTGGAGATATCTCCCGCAAACTCCCTGTTTTTACGTATACCCCATCTACGCTTTTTTGAACGAAATGATCTACCTAACCGGGCAAAACCAGTAGCCGTACAAGAGGAATACGGTCGCATGTCTCAATTATTCAGACTACAATAGCACATGTGTGCTTCTGCTTCTGTAAAGCCTTAGGAAAAACATGGGCGTTAAACTACTATGCTTAGTCATACTAGTTGAGAACATTTGGCGAAAATGTCATAAGGTAATTGTGAACATAGTAAATCTGGTGATAACGGTGCTCACTGAAAAGGATATTTCTCAAGTTTCGAGAGTTTCGAGTGCACTTGGTAACCCTACAAGGTTAAAAATAGTTGATCTCATAAGCGAGACTAAAAGACCATTGCACATAAAGGCTGTTGCCGAAATTATGAAGAAGGATTATGCCGCTGTCTATCGTCACGTTAAGGTTTTACAAGGAAGTGGCTTGTTAGAGGTCTACGAGGTGGGACGTTCACGTGTGTTATATCCAAAAAATGTGGAATTGATCAAACAGTTTATTCAGGTTGCCAATAAAATGATACAAGAAAAGGAATAAAAGTTGCGATGAATACATAGTATTTTGCGGAAAATATAAATATATATTGGCGCAAGGAGTATTTTCTCCGCAGGTGATGTGTCCTTGCGAAAGATAGGCACCAGAGAGATTGCTGCGGCCAGTATACTGAGCGCTCTTTCAGTATTGAGTGAGATAATTCCAGGACCGCCGTTTGACATTCCATTCCCACTTCTGCCAAAGGTTTCATGGGACATTACGGGGATACCCATGATGATCAGTCTGCTTCTTTATGGACCTGTAAGCGCCGTATACACATGCCTTGTCGGATGTTCAATCATATTCCTTCGCGGAAACGTTTATGGAGGCATCTTTAAGGTCGTCGCGGAGCTGGCGACACTACTTGCATTCGGTTTGCTCAAAAAAGGAATTATTGTCAACTCAGCCGCTTCGGTTGTGTCAAGAGTCGTTGCAATGACCATAGCTAACTATTACTTGCTTCAACTTTTCTATGGGATGTCAGAGCCAGTAGTGATCAGCCTTCTGGTCCCAATAGGGTTGTTTAACATGACGCAAGCTCTAATCAACATTATTCCCGCCTATATCA
>JGI2173J19968_10000893_pt1 | contig 11697 bp, 9 predicted proteins | sample DeeMarSWOR136_30_FD_19968 | JGI IMG/M metagenome (IMG submission 19968) | reverse complement strand
TTCGCTGTAATTTGGTGGCCGTTCGCAGCGGGAGGATGTGGAGTTATAGTTGCGGGCATATTAGTACTAGTGAAGGCCAAGCCGTTATCGCCAGTTTGAATGAAAAACTTGGCAGCGATAAAGTGCATTTCTATCCAGGCGTAAGCTACAGACACATATGTAAGATAAAGGGAAGGGAAGATACACTCCTAGCTAGATGTACACCACCACATGATATTCCCAACAAAGCTATTGCTGAACTTCTTCCCAAGGGGCCTGGGAGTGACCTGTTAAGGGAGCTTATGGCACGCTCTGAACCTGTGCTTCGTGACATCCTGTCAATATAGCACGAAGAGCACGCGGTGATATTCCCGCTACTATGATCTGGCTTTTCTGGGGTAGTGGTGAAATACCTGATATGCCAGCCTTCAAAGAAGTCTATGGACTTGATGCTGCCATGACATCCGGAGTAGATATTATGCGGGGCATAGCCCTAATGATAGGTATGCAGGTGCTCGATATTCCCGGTGTGACCGGGGATTTGAACAACGATTATTTGGCTCAGGTCACTGGTGCCTTGGAAGCACTAGAGGAATATGATATGGTGGTTATTCATGTGGAAGCAACTGATGAGGCGGCACATGCCGGCCTGATTAGGGACAAAATAGAGGCTATTCAGAGCGTGGATAAAGAAATTGTGGCTAGGCTTCGTTCCTGGGATAGGGAGGCCCTTCGTGTGCTAATTCTGCCTGACCATCCAACGCCGATCGAAGTTCAAACCCATGTCGCTGAACCAGTCCCATTTATACTGTCGGGGCCAGGATTTACAGCCAATGGGGCGAAGAGATTTACCGAAGCAGAAGCTAAAGGCACAGGCGTCTTTATCGAGGAAGGCTATAATATTATGGGCAAGCTGATAGAATAAATAAGTGTAAAGGAATGGCACTGATAGTTCAAAAGTATGGTGGCAGCTCGGTGGCTGATGCTGAAAAGATTAAGAATGTAGCTAGCCGTGTTGCTAAAGCAAAAATCACAGGAAATCAAGTGGTGGTTGTTGTTTCGGCTATGGGACACACCACCGATGACTTGATTAAATTGGCTTACCAGGTTAATGAACAGCCTGGTGACAGGGAACTAGACGTTCTTTTGTCCACTGGAGAGATAGTTTCCAGTACCCTTTTGGCTCTGGCTTTGGAGAGTTTGGGATACAAGGCAGTTAGTCTTACTGGCGCTCAGGCAGGCATCCAGACTGATTCTAGTTACAATAGAGCTCGAATTCTCCGTGTAGATTCGAAAAGAGTGGTCAGCGAGTTAGAAAAGGGAAATATCGTCATTGTGGCCGGATTTCAGGGTGTGACACAAGAAATGGATATTACCACTTTAGGTCGTGGTGGTTCCGATACGACGGCAGTTGCTCTCGCTGCTAGCTTGAATGCTGAAATATGCCAGATATATACTGATGTTGAAGGTGTCTATACTGCTGACCCAAACCTTATTTCTGAAGCAAGGAAATTAAAGGATATTGGCTATGAAGAGATGTTGGAGTTGGCTAGTTATGGAGCCAAAGTAATGCATAACAGAGCAGTGGAATTGGGAGAGTTGTATAATGTGCCCATCTTGGTGGCTTCTAGTTTTAGCGATAAGCAGGGTACAATTATTTGTAAGGAGGCTTCTATGGAAGTAAAAAATAAGGCAAGGGGTATTGCCTATGATACCAATGTATCCAAAGTCACCGTTGTCGGTGTCCCCGACCATCCTGGCATCGCGGCGGCGATCTTCGAACCCCTGGCTAGAGCGAATATAAGTGTAGATACAATTGTTCAAAATGCTAGTATCAATAATATTACCGACCTAACGTTTACGGTAGCTCGAAATGATTTAATTAAGGCGATGTCCATCGTAGAGCCAGTGGCTAAATCTGTGGGGAGTAAGCAATGCGTCACCGATTCCACATTGGCCAAAGTTAGTATCGTGGGTACTGGCATGCAAAATACACCGGGCTATGCCGCCAAAATGTTTAGCGTTCTTCATGAACAGAGTATTAACATTCAGTTGATTACTACTTCTGAGATAAGGATAACCTGTATTATCTCTGAGGATAGAGTTAAGGATGCTGTTCATGCGCTGCATCAAGCTTTTGAACTGGAGAAGGAAACTTGACAATCTTGGCATAACAACATACATATATAATTATGGAAATGTATATAGCATCTTATCAACAGGAAGGGGAAGAAAAGGCTCGATTAAGGCAACGACTAAGCACAGAAGCCATCAATTTGGCTCTTCAAGGTAAGTGGGAAGAAGCTGAAGCGGTAAACAGGGATATAATTGAGAAATTTCCCTCTGATGTTGAGGCCTATAATCGCATTGGCCGAGCTTTGACAGAGTTAGGAGATTTTAACCGAGCTAAAGAAGCCTACTTTAAGGCCCTCGAACTTGCCCCAGGGAATACTATTGCTAAAAAAAATCTTGCCCGTCTATCTAGCCTATCGGAATCTATGGAGGCTATAAGTAGCAACCATCAAAAATCTTCGACCCAGAAAGCACAAGCTCGGAGAGTTGCTCTTGACCTTTTTATCACTGAGATAGGGAAAGCTGGGGTGGTTAATCTTCATGACGTAGCTTCGTGCGATGTCTTAACCAAGATGGGGTTTGGTGACCAAGTAAAGTTGAAAGCCAGAGGGCAACACCTAATTGTGGAAAGCGAGGGCGGAGAATATTTAGGCGAGGTAGAGCCGAGACAAGGATTACGCCTCATAAAACTAATGCAAGGGGGAAATAAATACGATGCAGCAATTCTCAATGTAGAAAGGGATAAAGTGCAGGTAATTATTAAAGAGATGTATCAACATCCCAGTCAAGCAGGACATCACTCATTTCCTGTTAAAGCTTCAGAGCACCTGCACACGCGTATTAAAGAAAGTCTCCTCAGGCGAGGAATCATTACTGACGAAGGTGAGGTCTTGCCGGAGCTTGGAGATTTTGAGGAGGACGAATATCTTGGTCCCGAAGAGGAATCCGTGCCTGAAGGTTTCACCATCGTTGGTGAAGATGGTGAGAGATGGTGAGATAAGGAATTGAGATTTGATGGAAGCAGCAATAGTAAAGCCTGTCGATATTGAAGCGGAGATGAAAATCTCCTATCTGGACTATGCTATGAGTGTCATCGTCTCCAGAGCCCTGCCTGATGTGCGTGATGGTTTGAAACCAGTGCAGCGGCGTGTTTTGTACGCTATGGATGGCTTGGGATTACGGCACAATAGTCCTTACAAAAAGAGTGCCCGCATTGTTGGTGAAGTCCTGGGGAAGTATCACCCCCATGGAGATGCTCCGGTATATGAAGCTATGGTACGTATGGCTCAGGATTTCTCTCTGAGGTATCCCTTAATTGATGGACAGGGTAATTTTGGCAGCATCGACAATGACCCGCCAGCGGCAATGAGATATACCGAAGCTCGCCTTTCCGAAATTGCCGAGGAAATGTTAGTTGACATCGAAAAAAATACCGTCGAATTTGTCCCCAACTTCGATGACTCTCTACAGGAACCCTCTATCTTGCCCGCCAGGTTGCCTAACCTATTAGTTGGTGGTTCTTCAGGCATAGCCGTGGGAATGACGACTAATATCCCTCCTCATAACTTGGACGAGATATGTGATGCTATTGTCTATCTAATTGATAATCCCCAAGCTACTATAGAAGAACTGATGGAGATGGTCAAAGGCCCCGATTTTCCCACTGGTGGGATAATTTGGGGAAAAGATGGCATAGATAATGCTTATACTACGGGGCAAGGAAAACTTATACTCCGGGCCAAAACCAGCGAACTGACTAGCAAGGTAGGCAAGAGACAAATAATTGTTACTGAACTTCCCTACCAGGTAAACAAAGCAGCTTTGGTAGAGAGGATAGCTGAGCTTGTTAGAGTGAAGAAAATTTCGGGGATAACCGAGGTGCGTGATGAGTCAGATAGAGAAGGAATGCGCATCGTTATGGAACTCAAAAGGGAGGCACAACCTCGACAAGTACTTAATAACCTCTACAAGTATACCGCGATGCAATCTGCATTTCACATCAATATGGTTGCTTTGGTTGATGGACAACCTAAAGTAATTAATCTTAAAGAGGCGTTAACTTCTTACATAGACTTTCGTTTTCAGGTCATTACCAGAAGGTCCCAGTTTGAACTTGATAAGGCAAGGGATAGGGCTCATATCCTCGAGGGTTTCAGAATTGCCCTGAACAATCTGGAGCAGGTGATCAAAATTATTCGACAGTCTCAAACCGTAGAGTCTGCTCGTGCCAATTTAATGGCAGCTTTTACTCTGTCACAGATTCAAGCGCAAGCTATCCTTGATATGCCACTTCGTAGATTGGCTAAGCTGGAGCAAGATAAAATAACTGAGGAATATGCCGCTGTGATAAAGAATATTTCATATCTTGAGGATTTGTTAGCTAAACCCCGACAAGTATTTTCACTTACAGCCCAGGATGCTCAGGAACTTAAATCCAAGTATGGTGATTCCCGGCGAACTGTAGTGAAAGCAGAGGAAATTGAAGAATTTCGTACGGAAGACCTTGTTCCTCATGAGGCAATGGTAGTTACCTTGACTCACGGGGGGTTTATAAAAAGAATTCCTGCCAGCACTTATCGACTGCAACACCGTGGTGGAAAAGGCGTCATGGGAATGATAACCAGGGGTGGCGATACAGTGAACCACATCTTGGTAGCTGACACCCATGATAATCTTCTTTTCTTCACCAGCGCTGGTAAGGTTTACTGTATTAGATGCTACGAGGTTCCCGAGGATTCCTCCCGCATGGCCAAAGGAATAGCCCTGGTTAATCTATTACCTATTGACTTGAAAGACGAAGTAACTGGTTTGTTGGCCCTGGCAAACTTTCCTTCAGATAAGTTCTTATTATTGGCTACTAAGGGTGGCGTGATAAAAAAGACTCCTCTAGGTGAGTTTGCTACGATAAGAAGGAATGGCATTATTGCTATGGGGCTCAGAAATGAAGATAAACTTATCTCATCTGGTATAGTTACTGATGAAGATGAGGTAATGCTGGTGAGTCGAAATGGGCAGGCTATAAGATTTAAGGTCCAAAGCTTGAGGACAGCGTCTCGAACTAGTGGTGGTGTTCGAGGTATTCGTCTTGTTGAAGATCAAGTTGTGGGCATGGGAATTGTCCTTCCCGATGCTTATGTGCTAACAGTGACTGAAAAAGGTTTCGGCAAGCTGACCCCGATAAAAAATTATCCTGTTCACAATAGGGGAGGCAAGGGAGTGAGGGCGTATAGGGTTAGCTCGAAAACGGGTGATCTAGCTGTATCCAAGCTTGTCTCCCCGCAAGGCTCCCTGGTGATGTTATCAGCTAAGGGCAATGTGGTAAACATTCCTATGGACCAGGTCTCAATTCAGGGCAGAGGTGGTCGAGGAGCCAGACTAATGGGCTTAGGCGAAGATGATAGCGTGGTTTCGGCCACGTGGGTTTTTCGGCGGGATGAAATCTTATGAGCAAAAATTACCCTTCGCTTCTTATCATTCTGAGTATAAGGAAGAATCTAGCCCGTGCAATAATGCTCAGGGTGACAAAAAGCCTTAAAGGGCTATTGACATATCTGTAATATATGATATAAATCTAACGTAAGGAGGTAAATATGTTCTGCTCTAAATGTGGTGCAGAAAATCCTGAAGAAGCTAAGTTTTGTTCCAAGTGTGGCACCCAGCTTGGCGCTGTGGCAACGCAAACTGAAGATGCAGCTAAGCCCGAAGGGGAGAGTAGCACAGGGCTTGCGGCCAATGTAGCAGGGTTGCTTTGCTACGTTCTTGGTTGGGTGACGGGAATAATTTTTGTGGTGCTGGAACAGAAGAGTACCTTCGTTAAATTCCATGCCTGGCAATCCATTATGACCTTCGGGGTATTGTTTGTGGTTTCCCTTATCTTATCTTGGATTCCTATTATCGGTTGGATTCTCGGGACACTCATTGGAGTTCTGAGCTTTGTTCTGTGGATTATACTTATCATTCAGGCGGGAACGGGCAAAATGTGGAAGGTACCCGGGGCAGGTGACTGGGCTGAGAAGCAAGCCAGCAAGTAAAATTTTTCAGGAGTCGGCGCCTCACGCCTGCTAAAGCAGGAAACTACCGCTAGTTTCTTACAGTCGCTGATACAAAGCTCTGTCTTGTGAAACTTTGCTTGTATTATACCAATGAGGACGCTCTGGCGTAGACAAGTACAGACTACGACTTACTATTAGTTGAAGGCCATCACAGCTGGATACTCACCAATTATGCTTTGCGATTATAGCTTCTATTTGCCATTAATTTACAAATAATTCCATTGTGACACAGGGAGATTCATTTTGGTGAAAATCTAAGGCAAAAAGTACTAGCATCGGAAATAGCATTCTGGCAAAATATAAAGATATTAACTACGCTATAGTTCAGGATGGCTTCAGCATTATCAAAGGGACCATCATGGAAAACCTTGAGTTCTGCCCGATTGGAAAAGCTGAACTGTTACTAAAGGGTGTAAAAGAACATTAGTAAAGGAGGACGCAATGGCAATCAAAACACCGGAAGAATATCTAGAGAGCATAAGAGACGACAGGGTCATCTATTTTAAGGGAGAGAGGGTAAAAAATGTAACCACGCATCCTGGAATGAGGCGTTTGTTGAACGTATGCCTTGCTGATTACGCTTTGGCACTGAATCCCCAATTTCGCCACCTTTTAGTGGCAGAAAACAAAGAAGGAGAGCCAGTCCATTTCGTTTTCCTACCACAAAGATCGATAGAAGATCTGGTAAGGCGGAGAGAATGTATTCAATTAATAGCCCGTATATGTCATGGTTCGCCAGGAGGTGCCAAGTTCACAGGTGTTGATGGATTGAATGGTCTGGCTGTGGTATCTAGCAGGATGGATAGGACTCTTGGCACCAATTATTCAGAACGTGTAGAAGCTTATCGAAAATATTTACAAAAAACCGATGCCGCGGTTGCTCTGGCTATGACTGACGTCAAGGGAGATAGAAGCCTTCATCCGTCAAAGCAACAGCTCCACCAAGATTATTATCTTAGAATTGTGGAAAAACGGGGTGACGGGATAGTAGTGAAAGGGGCGAAGGTACATATAAGTAATGCACCCTGTGCCAATGAGATAGTTGTGCTTCCGTGCCGAGCTATGGCTGAAGAAGACCAGGAATATGCGGTTTCCTTTGGCATATCTCCTAATACCAGAGGTATTATTCAAATACCCAACGACAGCACTGGCGCGCATTCACTGCTGGTTTTCGACGATGTCTTCATCCCTATGGAAAGGGTTTTTCTTGCTGGCGAGTGGGAATTTGCTGGTGAGTTGGTGTACATGTTTGGTAACTATCACCGACTTAGTGCCGATGCCTATAAATACCAGCAACTTGAAATCATGGTGGGACTAGCTGCTTTGTTGGCAGAATACAATGGACTCGAGAGGTATTCTCACGTTCGAAATAAGCTGGCCTGGTTGGTGATGTACGCGGAGGCAGTCGATGCCTTGGGCAAGGCTGCTGCTCAGAATGGTGTAATCGATCCCGAGTCAGGTTTTGCCTACCCCAATATCACATATTCAAATGTAGCCAAATTCTTCTTTGCAGATAACTACTATCAAGCAGAGAAGTACCTTCAAGATATCGCGGGAGGCATTGTATCTACGATGCCTTCTTTCGAGGATTTTGCTAACCCGGAGACCCACCACCTTATCGAAAAATACTTGGGTGGGAAAGCTGGCATTCCCACTGAAGACCGGCTACGAGCAATAAATCTGGTACGTGATTTAGCATCCTCGGATCATGGTAATACTACCATACACGCGGAAGGGTCTTTAGCGGCACAGCAACTCACCCTCTGGAATACAGCAGACTGGGATAGGTTCAAGGCTGCTGCCAAAAGGGTTGCTGGCATCAAGACCGATCACCCTGATTTTGCACAACTACCGGCTTTCCCCATGGTTCAGCTCTAGCAGAATATCACCACTGTGGACCTGTAGAGGGGATACCATGAAGGATTATCGTGTAGGCTACGTGCAGCAGAAAGGAGTTAGGAGAATGAATTTGAGCAAATTAAACCGTTCGGTGGCTGGGCTGGTCACCTTTATTACGGGGGCAGGTAGTGGAATAGGAAGGGCTACAGCGCTCGTCTTTGCTGATGAGGGAGCTCGTGTGGTTGTTACCGATATCGGCGAAGATCGTGTGCAAAAGGTAGTTGCAGAGATACTTGGGGCAGGAGGTTTAGCATATGGGTGGGTCCTGGACGTGACCGACCCGTCAGCAATCATCAGAGTTGTCAACGATGCAGCGGCACATTTTGGCAGTCTCGACGTTGTTATCAACAATGCTGGCATTGGCGGACACTGCCCAATTGATGCCCCTGAATACGAAGAGTATTGGAAGACTTCGATAGACGTTATGCTCACGGCGCATATGCGTATCATACGTGCCGCGCTGCCACACCTGCGAAAGTCGAAGTCGCCCCGCATCGTTAACATCTCTTCAATCGAAGGATTGGGAGCGGCGAGATATAATTCTTGCTATTCGGTTGCCAAGCACGGAGTAATTGGGCTGACTCGTTCCTTGGCGGTGGAGTTGGGACGAGAGGGAATCACCGTGAATTGCATCGCGCCTGGACCAATACGAACAAGGATGACTGAAGCGATTCCAGAGGAGAAAAAGAATATATTTGCGGAAAGACGCACTGCTCTGGGTCGTTATGCAGAGCCAGAGGAAGTGGCACACGCCATTGTGAATTTCTGCATGCCGGCAGCGCTTTACGTGACGGGGACAGTACTGCCCGTTGATGGCGGACTACTGGTCAAGAATGATATCACAAGGGGTGGAGTGGCTAAGAATCAAGCTCAGCAGACGTCTTAGATATAAAGTGTCCAGCGGGGCACTATCACCCAGCTGATTATCACCTTGTAGTCTTTGGGCTTCCTTATCCCTTAGGTTAGACTAATCACCCGTAATACGTAAGTTTTTCTGGAAATTCAATAAATATTCTCGCCCATCAGTTTAGTCCAGATAGGATCGGGGTCAGTTGATTGGTATGAGGGTAGGGGCTGAGCCCTACCACCGAATCTGTTGGTACTTCTACTAATTTGGTCGACTTACCGCTAAACAGCTCAGAATGGGCGACTTTCACAGTGCATGGGTGATATACTATTGATTACAATCTAAAATCTGAGACAAAACTAAGTTATTATCTATAAACTGAGATTTTACCAACATTGATGTGTTACGTTTCATGAGGGTATTGTGTACTAATTTAAATGAGATGAGGAACAAATGATAGCTCTAGAAGGTATCGAAATACTTGACCTCAGTTATCAGGGGCCAGGGCCTTTCTGCACTACTATTCTCAGCGACTTAGGAGCTAACGTTACCAGGATTACTCCCCCTCCTAGCGCTGGTGCCCGACAGGTAATCAGGGAAATGAGCACCAAACAGGCTGCCTACTCGGCTTCCAACAGGAACAAGAAGAGTATCCTGCTTAATCTGAGATGTGAAGAAGGCCGCCGCATCTTCCATCAACTGGCTGCCAGGACAGACGTTGTCGTTGAGGGGTTCAGGCCAGGAGTGGCCCAGCGTCTGGGAATAGATTACGAAACGATAGCAAAAATAAACTCCAAGGTAATCTACTGCTCCGTGACCGGTTATGGGCAGGATGGTCCTTACCGCAAGTTACCCGGGCATGACGTCAATTATATTTCTTTCGCTGGAGTTCTGGGTATGATTGGCGAAAGTGGTCGGCAGCCTGTTATTCCACTAAATCTGATAGCTGACTATGGTGCAGGAGGTATGAGTGCTGTTATCGGGATACTCAGTGCCATTATCGCAAGGGAGAAAACGGGCCGGGGGCAGTATGTCGATATTTCCCTGACCGATACCGTTATCTCGCTCCTTACGCAGGTAATATTGGACCCTTATTTCGCGACTGGTCTTGCCCCCCAGCGAGGTGAGCATTACCTTAGCGGCGCTTATCCCTCTTACTCTATCTACCAGACCAAAGACGGCCGGTTTATCAGCTTGGGCTGCCTAGAGCCCTGGCTATGGGCAAATCTATGTCGGGAGATAGGTAAAGAGGAGTTCATACCTTACAATGTGACCCGGCCACTCGTACAGGAGGAGAAGGAAAAGTGGCAGGAAATAAGAGATTATCTGATAAACTTTTTCCTCACAAAAACGAGGGACGAGTGGTTTGAACAGATGAAGGATAAAGATATCCCTATCGGTAAAATTCTTTCGCTGGAAGAGGTCTTTGCCGACCCTCAGGTGCTCCACCGGCAGATGGTCATGGAACTGGACCATCCCACGGAGGGAAAAATCAGACAGGTAGGCATTGGGATCAAGCTTTCAGACACCCCTGGCAAATTCAGGAATTTCGCATCCTTAACAGGCGAAGATACCGATGAGACGTTAAAGAGACTGGGCTACAGTACCGAAAAGATTGACGAACTACGTCAGGCGGGGGTGGTATAGTAATAAGCGATACACATAATTTTCTTTGCTCAAATGTTCTGCCCGAAATCCTTGCCGCGAGAGAGTTCGAAGCAAGAAAAAAATAGAGTTGACCCATATGATTAACAAGAAATAGGTTATAAGTGTAAGGAGATTGAGAATTTACGACAACAAGATGTAATATATGAAAGGAATTAGATTATGACAGATGAATGTATTTTTTGCCGCATTGTTGCTGGTGAGACTCCTGCCAACATTGTCTATGAGGATGAATATTATCTAGCCTTCAGAGATATCTTGCCCAGAGCACCTACACATGTGCTCATTATACCTAAAACTCATATTACATCTACGGCGGAACTTACTGAGGAACAGCAGGAGATTGCTGGGCGACTTATAATCATAGCTAAGAATCTGGCTGAGAAGGAAGGAATAGCCAAGAAGGGTTATCGCTTAGTTATCAATTGTGGCACTGAAGGGGGACAACTGGTGCCTCATCTTCATCTACACTTGATTGGCGGCAGGAAGCTGGATGCCAGGCTTGGCTAAAGATTATAAAGACCGCAGTTTGTCTATTAATTCTTCTACAACTTCATCTGGGGTGGATGCTCCGGCGGTAATGCCAACATGATGCTTACCTACCAGCCAGGAAGCATTGACCTCATCTGCTGATTCTACCAAATGAGTTTCCACCAAAGGAGAGCATATTTCAACAAGGTGTCTGGCGTTGGCACTATTGCTTCCACCTATCACTATCATGAGTTGACTACTGCGAGCTAAGCTTATAGCAGATTCTTGTTGCCCCTGTGTTATTTTACATAAAGTATTGACGATGCGTATTTCCTCAATCTTAGGCCCAATCATATCTATTAGCTTTCTGGTGAATTCAAAAAAGGCAGATCGAGTTTGGGTTGTTTGAGAAATAATGCCCAGGAGGGACGGTGATTTACCTGAGCTGTATAGTTGCTTCATGTCCAGAGCAGCTATACCTTTGTCTCCTGTCCAACCTAGCAGTCCTTTGACCTCCGAGTGGTTTGCATCTCCAAATATGAGGACATCAAAGCCAGCCTCGGCTAACTCAGCGGCTGATTTTTGGGCTTTGCGGACTATGGGACAAGTGGTGTCAATTATATGAATATGATGGACCCTGATCTCAGATAATACCTCCGGGCTTGCACCGTGAGTGGTTATAACCAGGATTTTGCCTTGGGCCTGGTCTAG
>JGI2173J19968_10000885_pt1 | contig 11733 bp, 11 predicted proteins | sample DeeMarSWOR136_30_FD_19968 | JGI IMG/M metagenome (IMG submission 19968) | reverse complement strand
CGATAGTGAAATTGCCGAGGATGGAAAAACATGAAATAGAGCAACTTATTCGGGAACAAATGCTTTGTCGGATAGCTTTCAAGGGAGCCGAGTACCCATATATTGCTCCGTTTCAGTACGTTTTCATGGATGGAACCCTTTATTTTCACTTCACAGATTACGGCAAGAAAATGAAACTGCTTGAGAAAGATAAACGAGTCTGTGTTGAGATAGAAGAGTACAAGCCAGATCTGAGCGAATACAACTTTGTTGTCCTAAGAGGAACCCTACAGGTCGTCACCGATCCTCAGGAGAGAGCCATGGTTATAAGAAGAATGGCTGAAGAGGGGGGACAAAAACTATCACCAAACTTTCTCGCTGCTCACGGTTTCAAAAAAGAGGAAGGATGGTCTTCATTTACTCCGGAAAAACCTTTGGTTGTAGTTAAGCTCGAGAACGTAGCCCAAGAAATAGGTTTGAAGTCTCCCTGATTCAATGCTAAGATTTTACACTAATATCTTCAGTCGCAAGAACCCTCGCCCGCTCAAGTTAATTACACCCTAGTAAACATGCGTTCATATCTTTCTCCACATCTCGAGCAACGACTGATAAGTTGCTTAAGATTCTTGTCTTTGTCTATAGACCCCAACATTCTGGCTTGTTTCCATTTCTTACTTATTGGGGAGTCATGTCTGTAATTTCTGCGTTTCATCTCTCTAACTAGCTCATCGTGACGATTATACAAACTGTGAACTTCAAGCAGTCCCTTCTCTAAATAGCCTTTAACAGAATTCCCACGACTGATAGTTCCGATAAACATGTGAATTTCTGCATGTTCCCCTAGCAAATGCTGTCTACACATTATTCTAGGGTCAACCATCCACATTCTCATAGTTTGTTAACCAACAGATCCAGCATTTTAAGTTGTTGTGTGCAGCTAGAACTATTTTCCATTGCATCTTACATTGTGCAAATTAGATAGCTGTTAGTGGAAGAAAGAGATATCCCAAATCAGATTGAGGACTTCGGGGGGATATCTTCCAGGCGTGCCTTGAAAGCGGGTTTTAGGCAATTTTTCCGGCTTTTAGGGACTTGTTTTCCTCAGCTACTTACGTTTCCTGAAGAACACCAATCCATCTTTTTCGCAGACGTATTCAAACCCTATGCGCGCGCGTATATTTTAATAGAGTGTTGATGAGATTAGAGATGTTTTGGAGTGTTTGGTTTTGGCTGAAGATGAGATGGTTTGGGACCTCTCGCAACTAGTTGAGAGCACTGCCCCTGATGCAATAAAAGCAGAATTGGAATCCAGAGTAGCCGAAGCGGAAAAAATTCGGGACAAATATCATGGCAAGATTATAGATCTTGATGCTCAAGGCCTCCTAGAATTTCTAGAAAGGAAAGACGCTTTCACTCTTAGGTGCGAAGGTGTAGCCAAATACTCTTATCTATTGTACTCCGCCGATTCCACTCTTGGTGTGGCTAAAGAGCTTCACGAAGCTGCCCGGAAGGCTCGCATGAGGCTCGACCAAGCATTGGCCTTCATAATTATCGAGTTGGGCAGACTTCTTGCAGAAAATCCATCTTTGATCCAAGACCCACTGCTAGTGGAGTACAAACACTATCTTGAAAAGACACTGAGAAGAGTACCTCACATTCTCTCCGAGGCCGAGGAGCAGTTGATAATCACTAAAGATAAAAACGGTATCGCTGCGTGGCAACTGCTTCAAAGTGATTGGCTCTCCACAAGAACCTTCGACATAGAAATTGAAGGGAAAAAGAAAACACTCCCATATGGGAAGATAATCGGTCTGTATCAGAGTCCAAATCGTGATCTGCGCAAACTAGCTAACCAGACAGTCTACGAGAATCTGGGAAAAGATGAGATCATCTGGGCAAGCGCTGTCCGCGCTGTATGCGACGATCATCTGCAAGTGAGCAAACTGAGAAAATACCCGACACCCATGACCCAGAGCTTCATCACCAACGACGTCACCAAAAAGACCATTGACAGCCTTATGAAGACAATTGAGAAAAATGTGGGTCTATATCAAAGATATCTGAGGCTGAAAGCTAAACTTATGGGTCTAGAGATGCTGGCCAGCTACGACTTGGTTGCTCCTCTGCCCAACGCTCCCGAAATGAGGTACAGCTGGAAAGAGGCACGCAAGGAGGCAGTAGACGCCTATAGCGAATTCGATGAAGAGGTGGGCGGTTGGGTTGATGAGATGTTTGAAAAGCGACACATCGATGGAAAGGTACGGAAAGGTAAAGAATCAGGGGCTTGGTGTGCGTCTTGGATCACGGGAAAGAGCGCCTACATATTACAGAGCTTCAACGAGAAGATAGGTGACCTCTACACACAAGCCCACGAACTGGGTCATGCTATTCATGCATATCTCGGTTCAAGGAATCAGAAGCCAAGCAATCTCGAGATAGGAAGCTGCATCGCAGAAACAGGAAGTGTATTCGGCGAACTCCTCCTAACAGAACGACTCCTCAGCAAAGCCAAGACTAAAGAGGAGAAGCAAACGATCCTCGTCAACTTATTGGACGAATTCGGCATGGCGGCTTTCCAAGTTTCCGCGAGAGTCTTCTTTGAACAAAGCTTGTACGATGCCATAGAGCAAGGCAAGTTCTTAGATGGAGAGACTGTTGCCAAATTGTGGGTCGCAGCGCGGGAGAAAATCTACGGCGACTCTGTTGATTGGTTGGACGTGATGAAGTGGGAATGGACAATGAAACCCCACTATTACATGGCTAACTACCGTTTCTACAACTATCCCTACGTGTACGCCCAACTGTTCGTATTTGCACTATACAAGCTCTACAAAGAACAGGGAAAGGCCTTCGTTCCCAAACTAAAGAAGATATTGGCTGCAGGTTCCAGCAAGTCTCCCCGCGACCTTGCCGCCGAACTGGGTTTCGACATAACCAAAGAAGCATTTTGGGAGAAAGGCATGGAACAAGCCAAAGAATTCGTCAACATCCTTGAAGAAACCATCTGATCCCATGCGCTCGCATGAATTGTGAATGCGTGCGATGGAATGCGCGCAAAGCAATTTGTCACTACTATGATTAAGGCATAATGTTGCTTTTCTCAAAAAAAGAGTGTTTGGTTTAGGAAGTTAGATTCTGAGCGGTTTAGGTTGGTAGATCAGGTTCTTACCGAGTCTAGATGTGTTTGATACACACGCTTAGAGACAGCCCTTCGAAAAGTTTATAGGAGGCCCCTTGCTTTCGCAACGAGTTTGACAGAAGGCGAGAAGACGAAACGAAAAATACAGAATATAACTAGGTGCCAAGGAAAAATCAGGAATACTTTTCGGGGATGAACTGAGTAGTGCAGATAATTGTAATAGCACCGGTAGTCCTAATATTGGCTTTTGTGCTGGGTGAACTTTTTAGAAAAGCCAGTTTGCCCTCTGTTATTGGACANATTTTAGCAGGTATAATACTTGGCATNCCAGTTTTAAAGCATTTATTGTTCAGTGATGAATCATCTCTCTTAATAGTTGATTTTCTAGCTGAGCTTGGAATAGTGTTTCTTCTGTTTTTAGCTGGGCTGGAAATAGATATTGAAAAAATAAAGGAGGCTTCGAGAGATGCAGTTCTCGTATCTTTTAGTTCAGCTCTTCTTCCATTCTTTCTTGGCTTTATTTTTATTATGACATGCTTCCCCGAATACGGTTTCTTAACAGCTCTAATATTTGGTGGTGCCCTTATGGTCACATCAGAAGGAACCAAGATTAAGGTGCTTATGGATTTAAATTGTTTGAACACTCGTTTAGGAGCAGTAATGCTATCTGCCGGAACAATTGACGACATATTTGAAGTTTTATTCTTATCAATTGTTGTGGTGATGGCTCATGGTGGAGGTTTCGGTGGGCTAGTAAGAATTCCTTTGGAACTCTTGGTTTTTGCTGCAGTTGCATTTATAGCCTTTAAAGTAATCTCTAAAGTGCTTCCCTATCTCGACAAGAATGGTAGTAAAGACGAAACTGAGCTTTTCGCTGTGATGATGATTTTTGTTCTGGTTATGGCCGCGTTGTCTGACGTTTTGCAAATAGGTTATTTGATTGGCGCTATCATAGGAGGCTTCCTCTTGCAGATTTCAATGAGAGGTATTAGCAGGCGACATAGACGGGACATGGTTAAAGTTACTAAGCTCATTACTTTGGGTTTCATTGTTCCTTTTTTCTTTGTGAATGCAGGTTTAAGCTTTGATTTAAATACACTTTTTTCCAATGTTACTTTGCTGATAATAACTGTCACCATAGCTTTTCTCGGAAAGATTGTGGGTACTCTCATAGTAAAACCCCTCTCAAGTCTAAACCTCAAACAACTCTACTACGTGGGGTGGGCAATGAACTCTCGAGGTGCAGCTGAGTTAGTGATTGCTTTAATCGCAATTCAATATGGTTTAATTCCTCTTGACATCTTTTCAGCTCTGGTGGCAATGAGTTTGATAACTACCCTCACTTTTCCACCTATTCTAGCTAGAGGAATAAATAAGAATGCNGGACTTATGAATGCAACTTCAGCCAAGTCTCGCGAGAATTTAGCCGACCGAGAAGTGAAGTAAGTTTTATTTGGTNGGTGAGTTAAATAAAATGTGCATGGCGATGAATGGTAGAATGAAGATTTTGGTTGGGATCGACGGTTCAGGTCACTCTAANAGGGCACTCACAGAAGCTATTAACNTTGCTAAAAAATTTTCGGGTTTCATAAAGGTAATTACCGTTTATAAACGAGAGATGGAGGAGGAAGCTGAAAAAGTTCTGGAAGAAGCAGAACAATATTTGAAAAAAGAAAAAATTGATTATAGCTTATCATCAATTCTCGGTTCCAATCCTTCCAGAGCGTTGGTAAATGTTGCTAGAAACGAGAATTTTGATCTCATCGTGGTTGGGAGTAGGGGCCTAGGACGGGCAACATCCTTCTTGTTGGGAAGCGTCTCCAGACAAGTAGTTTCTAAAGCTCATTGCAACGTTCTTGTCGTCAAAAAGTAACGCGTGCGCAGTACTCGTCATCAACTCAAAGCAGTGACGTGCGTGCGACTGCGCGCGCATACAGTAGATACGTCGCAACTTCAGAATAGCGCGCGTATATGTTGCTGGGCTTAGAATATTTTTCTAAAAATACCAGTTGACTAATGTTGCGCGCGCGCCAATGTGTAAGATTTTAAGCCGTGTAGCAATTAAAGTCAGTATAGGTGATGTGGTTGAGTTTGTACAGTTTGAGCGAGATTCCTGAGGAACGCGTGAAGGACAGACTTTATCGAAAATTGATTATAGGAAAAAGAGTGATGTTGGCTCAAATCATTCTGAAAAAGGGGTGTCCCGTTGTTTCACACAAGCACGAGAGTGAACAGATTACGTTTGTTATCGAGGGATTGTTGGAATTCACACTGCCAAACGGAAACGTCAGGGTTGGTAAAGGCCAAGTTCTTGTTATCCCATCGAACTTGGAGCACAGTGCAGTGGCGCTTGAAGACACTCTAGAATTTGATATCTTCAGCCCCATCAGAGAAGATTGGTTGACGGGAAAGGATCACTACCTTCGAAAGGGATGAGGCGCGCGCATGTGAAAGGTTACAAGTTTAAGCTGGTGTACGTTTCCAGAACACGCGTGCAGTGTCGCTAGAGATTTAAACTTCGTCGAAAAATTGTAGGTTTTCACAGGCTACACTGTTGTTGTAAGAAATGGATTTCTTGTTCCTGCAAATCTATTCTGGCATTTCTGGGAAAAGTATCTTTTTGGTGTTGGCTCTGCAATTCGGGCATTCTTGCTCGTTGGGCGAGTAAATTGTGTTGCAATAGGGGCATTCGATTCTCATCATTTCATTGAAGTGTTTGTCTATTATTTCCATCTTCTTTTTTTGAAGCTCTTTTTTGCTTTCTACTTTCGAGGAGGAATGTGCGAACCATAGTGCGGCAATTGTGATTCCCATGAACATGAATGAGAAAATCGCGACTATTTGCCATGCCTCTGTTCCCGCCAATTTCTCTAACACCAGCAATTACAGTGATTGTTTCAAGTAAATGCGGACTTGAACACGTTTTCTAAACTCGTATGTTTGGCCTTCATGGAGACTTAGCTTTTATGAATCGTAAATCAAGACTGGACATCAGACCTTGTCCACGTTCTCCCACATTTTTCGCTGCGCGCGCAAGGTGAAGTCATACTGCAAGCTTTGGGTAAAGGATTAATCTGAAAAGCGTTACAGTGTAGATTGATGGACAAAACATGCCGTTTACGCCGTTTCATTTTGGTCCAGCCCTAGGTTTGGGGCTTCCCTTCAGAAAATATGTGCATGCACCTACGTTCATAGTTGCTAACGTGATAGTTGATGTTGAGCCTTTCTTGGTTCTTCTTTTGGGATTACGATATCCTTTGCATGGGTATTTGCATACTTTCCTTTCGGCTTTCCTCGTGGGGCTCGCTCTTGGTTATGTCATGTTTCTTCTTGAAAGAGTTTTGCATCCGCTATACAAAGTGTTCTTACTAGAGGCAGATGATGGTTTGACTCTGAAATCTTTCGTGGTTGCAGGCGTCTCAGGCACTTGGCTCCATGTTTTATTGGATTCTCCATTATATGCCGACATACGTCCATTTTATCCAATAACAGCAAATCCGCTGCTTAACCCNGCCATAACACTAGCAGTGTATAGTCTTTGCGTGTGGATGGGNATCGCTGGAATACTATACTACGTAGGCTTACTAGNCTTCTCTGCTTATGGAAGATTGCGAAAGAAACGAGAACATGCATGCATGGTTCAAGTCTAGACATTGATGAGAACGAACAGAGGAATTATTGGAATTAGGACAGAAACAAGAATATCCAGATCTTTTCTATTAGTCTTTAAGAAAGGAATGAGGAAAGGCACTTGACTCCTATAGTCGCTAAAAATCTTTCCATAATTTCTGGATAAGAATAGTTCTTCTATGTGTGCTAGGAAAATGTAAGCGAACAGTTCAATGAACCACACACATATAGTTTGTGATGGACTCAGAAATCCAGCACCAAAAGTGTTGTTTAGGATCCAGACGCTCCAGCTTGTTAGCCCAAGGGTTGTGAGAATCATTCCCAAATATTGGGGATGCCTGATCAACCTATATGGTCCTGAAGTAACCAATCCCACTTTTCTCTTTATCCTGAGGTAGGCTACAGAGTAAACAAGGAGAAAGAGACCGATAATGATGAATGCTCTTTCTGGAATAAGGATAGGGAAGGGTGCAAAGAAAGCAGACAACACGTCGACAAGACTAACTGGAAGATTCATGAAAAACATAATCAAATACGTGGCGAATGGTAGAGTCATCAAACCCACCCAGCCACCAAGAGCCGGTAGTGATTGAACAAATGGAACAAAGTAGCCTGCAAACCTCAGGAACCACGATCTCATTCTACCCAGTGGATTCACATTTCATCTCCCAATTTCCGTAAGGCCTTGATTATTCTTAAAACTAGGCTTTAGAACAAGCTGTTCTAAGTTTTCGAACAGATTCAAAAAAGGGGAGGAGTGCGGGGGACATCTCCATTTGTCCGGGGTTCAAATCCCAGCGACTCCATTACAGTAAACCTAGGATAGTTACCACAAGTCATAAAACTGAAGGTAAAGAACTTCAAGATTGTGGGAAGCTTGGAAATCAAGAGTATTGGTCGATTAGCATGTGTGGTGAGCTTCATTGGGGTAGCGCAATTCTTCCTTTTGACGTTTCTAGCAGCATTTTTTTACCCAGGAGGTTTTGACTACCTAGGATATTATTTTAGCGATCTGGGAGCAGTAGTAGCCAAAAATGGAGAACCGAATTTAATATCATCAACACTGTTTTCTGTAACGGTGATAGCAGTTGCCATAACCCTCATTCCATTTTGGCTGATTATACGTTCACTGTTTACTAAATCAAGACTTGAAAAGGTCTTGAGTATGCTAGGATCTGCCCTAGGTCTGGCAGGCTTCCCTTTCCTGATTGGAGTCGCTATATCCCCAATCGACACTCAATTGGAAACTCACGTTCTCATGACCTTAATCTTCTTTTCACTCTTTGTGCTAGCTACTCTCCTTTATTCAATAGCTGTCATATTGAATCGAGATTACCCAAACTATTCAGGACTTGTAGGCTTGGTTTTATTTGCGGTCTCCCTTGTGATTCTTGTCGACCCTCTTGCTACCTACGTGTCCTTTCTGCAAACAATTGTCCTCTACGGCTATTTTGCCTGGGTGCTAATACAAACATCCCTTAATTGGCGTCGGAAGAAATGGTGAATGGTGAATTTATGTCCAGAGATTTGTTGTCCGAAATAAATCGAGATCATTTCAGAGAACGATTGAGTAAGTATACAAGAAAGGCCTTTCAGATGCTTCCTGAATTGGACAGACCCCGCATACTTGATGTCGGTTGTGGTTCAGGTGTTCCGACCCTTTTGTTGGCAAAGTTGAGTAAAGGCGAAGTAATAGGAATAGATGTAGATCAAACTCTCCTCGATGAACTGAATCGAAAGATTGAGGAAGAAGGCCTTGCAAATAGCGTTACGACCAAGAAATGCTCATTGTTTGAGATGGATTTCCCAGATGAAAGCTTCGACATCATCTGGGCTGAGGGTTCAATATGGATAATCGGTTTTGAAAAAGGTCTCAAGGAATGGAGACGGTTACTAAAACCGAACGGTTTCTTGGTTGTCCATGATGAGATTAAAACNGTATCAAATAAACTCAAGAAGATACCTAGCTGTGGCTATAAACTCATAAATCACTTTTCGCTACCCGAAGGCGCACATTGGACAGAATATTATAGACCTTTAGAAATTCGAATCAAAGAGCTATTCATGAAATACAAGAACAACTCGGAAGCTCTTAAGATACTCAAAAAGTATCAAAATGAGATAGATATGGTCAAAAGGAACCCCAAAGAGCATAGTTCAGCATTCTATATTATGCAGAAATCATAAAATCANGATGCTTCAATGATTNCCTACAGCTAGGTTTAAACTATTTAGCCTTTAATAATAAAATGGGAAGAAAAAATGACTAAGAAAAGTCTTTCTTGGATAGATTTTGTTCCAGTAACCTTTGTAAGCATTCTTTTTATCTCACAAATCATCGTTGGTATTTATATACTATCTGATGTTTCACAGATTGAAATTTTAGCATACGTTGGAGTGGGGCTTTATGTTTTTTCGGGCATAGTTTTTGGCATGCTACCAGTTATGGAGTTTCGTAAAAAAGGTAGAGTGAGAAAGGGAAAAAGCTATATTCACACCACTAAACTTGTCGATACTGGAATCTATTCTATTGTTCGCCATCCACAGTTTGTAACTTTTATACTGTGGGCAATTGCTGGTATGCTGCTTTTCCAGCACTGGATTATCATCATATTGGGGATTCCTATTATACCGTTGACATACATTGATTTAATCAGAGCAGACAAAGACGCTATTGAGAAGTTCGGAGATGACTACAAAGCCTATATGAACAGAGTTCCGAGAGCAAACTTTTTGCTCGGCATCATACGGTTTCTACGACGTAGAAAGAAAGAACAACAAACTACAAATGTGGTTTAGAGATTGTGCGCGCACAAAGCATAAAAAAGGGAAGATAAGGTTTTGTTTTTTGTCAGTGATATAGTGTCTCGTATTCGTAGTATATTGTTGAGGTTTCGCCGTCGTCTACTTCAATGGTCCATGTGATGGTGCTTCCCTTCACGGTTGCCTCCGGATTTGATGAGAGAAGGTTGCTGCGATAGGGTAAGCTTTGTTGAACAACAATTAGGATCTTCGAGTCTTTGAAGTTTCGAATTGTGATCTGGATGCCCCATACGTCGCGATTGTATTCGTGAACCTCTTTCACAGTATCTCTCTGAACCTTGATGTCGTATGCGTAGTTGACGATGACCATGCTCTGCCCTTTCACAGGGGTGTATTTCAGTTGGTCTTCTCCTCGCCAGATGTTGTTTCTGTAGATCTCGATGATTCCTGTTGCCAGTGGCTCCGAGAGCGTGTTGTTGATGTGGTACTGGTTCACCACTTCTCCTCCAGACCAGAAGTATTCTTGGCGCAACTTCACCGTGCCTTCAAACAGTGGGAGCTTCGTTGTGGTTCCTCTCTGGAAATTGACTTTCCTGTCGAGGGTGTATTCATGGTATTCGTCCATTTGTGTTGGTGTCCATTCTTGGCTGGCGGACATCGATTCAGTGTTGTATTGAGCGTCAAGAAAAGCCCTTGGAACCAGACTGCGGTAGACTACGTGTGGTCCTCCTGAAACTAATGTCAGGGTTACGTTGCCCCAGTTTTCCACGTTTTCTATGACCGCCCAGCATTCTAGGTGGGACGTGTTCAAGTCGAGGTGGTATACGGGTCTCCACGCTGGGCCTCTGATCAGGTATGAGACTTCGATCGTGTACTCGCCGGGTTCAGCGTCGGTGAAGACTTCTACTAGGGTTTGTGGGCCTTGAATCTCAACGACTTTGTTGAGTTCTATCGCTGTGATTCTTTCCGGTGGGATCTGCACAGTCTTGTTGTCGATTTGTATGAGAAGCCACCTGTCCCAGCTGATGTAGGTTCCGGTGTAGGTTTCTTGTTCAGTGTGTACAGTTATTATGTCCCCCTTCTCCACAAGCGGGTGTGTCTCTTGGCTGAACCTCATCTCCAAGATGCTGATTCCCTGTACCCTCAGGGTTTCTGTCAGCGCGCCTGCGGGGAAGTAGAATTGAATGAGTTCAGTTTCGTTCCAGATCTCCACGGTCTTCCGGTAAGTTACGAAGGTGAATCCGTTCTGGTATATCGTCACGGTGTCAGCGTGAGAGGCTGTCTCCGAGATGCGTATAGAACGCGGATTGTTCAGGATAACCGTCGCGAAAACAGTGAAAGTCAAGGAAACCACAATTAGGCCAAGGATAGGCACCGCTCTCTTTGTCGTTAACTTCCCAAATCTCACTTTTCAAAATCTCCAAGAAGAGATGCCTTTCCCTCTTTATTATCCCACTTTTTAGAACAGGTAGTACCAGATCTTAGAACACGCGCGCATCGAGCTCCTGCATACATGAGAAAATGTAGAATACTAGAAAAATCTTCTATACACACCTGTTTGCATAACCGTTAAGAAAGCCAAACAACATCTAGATAGTGGGGCGCGCGTGCAACCACAGTTTATAAAAACCGTTTAGTTGCTGAAAGAGAAAGGAGTTCTTCTTTGGCGCGCCCCCAAACCTCTTTACAAACGCCATATTTAAACTTTAGCGCACAAAAGTGTGCGTTACACATGCGCGTTTGAGTGGGACCCGACCCCACACCTAACTCTCCCTTCTTTTAACACGCGCAATATCTTCCACCAGCTCCATTACCTCATTAACAGTCACATGCCTTATCGAATACACCAATCTTAACACCGCTTTCACGTATTGCCATTATGTTTGCGCACAATATAGTTCCATGCATTAGAACAAACTGTTCCAATTCCTGGACGGGCTCTGCAAAGTCTTAGGTTGCGCGCGCGTAAACGTGTCCAATCAGAATATGAGTCGAAATGTTTACTCAAACTTCATATGGCTTAAAGGAAGAAGATCAGAATTTCATTCAGGGAGAACTCCATGAACATCAAAGATGTTATGGTTAAGGAAATAATAACCGTTAATCCCACCAAAAAAATTAGAGACGCTGTGGAGCTGATGAACAAAAATCAAATTGGTTGCTTGGTCGTGACGAGAAAAGGCAAGCCTGTAGGGATAATGACTGAAAGAGACGTTTTGAAG
>JGI2173J19968_10000882_pt1 | contig 11748 bp, 8 predicted proteins | sample DeeMarSWOR136_30_FD_19968 | JGI IMG/M metagenome (IMG submission 19968) | reverse complement strand
CCGATTGAAATACCTCTCCAGAAATCACCTCGTCTCCTTGGCGGCATTCTCCAAAGAAGAAGATAAGGAATACATCCCGACAGTGAAGCCTTTCTGCCATGATCTCCAGCTCGTATCCTCTCCTCCTCGGCGCTCGACTCTGAAGACCGTACGGGATTTTTTCTTCTCACCCATCCCCCACTATTTTCTCCGAGTCCATGGATCACAGCAAATGGCCGCAACCATTGCTGACATGGTCCGGAAAGACAGTTACGATTTCGTCATCGCTGAGTACTCGGTCATGGGACAGTTCATCCACCACAATCCGCTGCTTCCTCCGGTCCGGCGGGTGATGTCTGTCCATGAATGCTACTATCTGGCGAGGCGCAAAGCCTTCCGCCACAACGCCTTGGGGCCTGCCAAGCTCAAGGAAGCCATAAACCTCAAAGGATTGAAAAAATACGAATTCGAAATGTACAGGAATGCGGATAAAGTCCTCACCCTGACTCCCGAGGGGAAAGATGAGCTTTTGGAAATCTGCCCAGAACTGGACATCTCTGTCGTCCCCCACGGCGTGGATGTGGAGAATTTTTCCTTCTCCGAGTTCACGGAAAAAGAGAAAATCATCGTCTTCGTCGGGAATTACCTGCACTATCCCAACGTGGACGCCGTCCTCTATTTTTATCGGGAAATCTGGCCGCGAGTGAGATCCCGGCTTCCAGATGTTCGGTTCATCATCGTCGGTCAAGCTCCTCCTCCTCAGATCCAAAACCTTTCCAAAGATGAGGCCATCACAGTGACAGGCAAAGTGGATGATGTCCGTTCTTTCCTGAGAAAGGGGCGGATTTTCATCTGTCCGGTTAGACTCGGCGGGGGTTTTAGAGGAAAGATCCTGGAAGCCATGGCCATCGGGCGCCCGGTGGTCTCTACCTCACTGGGTGCACAAGGGGTTCCCGTTCATCAAAGAGAAAACATCATCATCGCTGATACTCCTGATGAATTCGCCCAGGGCGTCCTGGATGCGATGAATGATGACCCGCTTTTCGACCGGATAAGGCTAAAGGCCCGAAAGATGGTGGAAGAGAATTATGCCTGGGAGAAGGGCGTTCAGATCATGGAGGAAGCCCTGGAAAGGATGCTCAAGGAAAAGCCTCTTGCCAAATCAAAGGAGCCACGAAAATGAAAATCACGATGGTCATCCCCAGCTACTGGGGCCGTAAAAAATCCAAAGGCTGGAGGAGCTCAGATTCTGTCTACGATCACCCCACTCCCCTGGATGAAGAAGGGACACTCGAACGGGCCCTGAACAGTGTCGCTAATCTCAAAGACAAAAATTTTAACCTTGTTGTCCTCGGCGTTTCCGCAGCGGAGGATATCCAGGCGGAGGTCGAATCGAGAATCACTACAATCGTGGCCAACTCAATTCCTGGAGTAGAAACACTCCTTCTTTCCTATTCCCATCTGGCCACGATCCACCATTACCTGACCGAACATAAAAAAGAACGATTCATCCCTCTGCTTCAGCTCGAAGGCTACTCCAACGTCCGAAACCTCTGTCTCTTTGCTGCCCATCTCCTGGGTTCAGAAGCTGTTGTGCTTATCGATGATGACGAGATCTTCGAGGATCCCCAATTCATGGAAAAGGCTCAGGAGTTTATCGGAAAGGAATTCGAGGGTGATGAAGTGCTGGCTGTAGCCGGCTACTACATTAACCCGGACGGCGATTTCCTCATCAACAAGGAAGCTTTACCCTGGATGACTCACTGGAACAAGGTCGACTGCATGAACCGCGTTTTCCAAGAGATAATCGGCAAAGAGCCGAGGCTAAAGGAGACTCCTTTTGTCTTCGGGGGAAATGCAGTCATACACCGCAAGCTCTTCATGTCAGTCCCGTTCGATCCTGCCATCACTCGGGGAGAGGACATTGACTTTTTGATCAACGCCAGGATGTTCGGTTTCAAATTCTTTCTGGATAATCAGCTCTCGATCAAGCACAAGGCTCCTCCCAAGCCCCATCCTGAGTGGCGGAAAGTGAGAGAGGACATTTTTCGCTTCATCTATGAGAAACGAAAACTCGATGCCCAGGAGCCTGTCCCGGGAATGACAGAGGTCACGGCTGATGAGCTCGGCGTCTATCCCGGGGAATTCCTGAAGGATGACCTGGAGGAACGCATCTTCCGTTCCAACCTCATGCTGGCTGCGGATTATCTGATCAAAGGCGAACCAGAGGGTGCGGCAGAATGCTTGAAAAACATCCATTTTGCCAGGACCCCGCCCTTCTCTGACCTGAATCCTTTCCAGAACTTCATCAGGCTTCAGAAAGAGTGGAAAGATCTGATGGAATTTTTCTCATCAGAAAAAGTATATAAGGATTTATGCAGCCAACTTGGCTATCCGCACGATTGAACCTCCAAAGGTTCCTTCTTCGCCAACGATCAAAAAAGCGGATCCAAGAGGAAGCATTTTATTCTCGATTTTTGACAAAGCAGAGTTGCTTTCTATTAACTGAATGAGATTTCTGTAATATAGATTAAACAAATTCAGCTTGGGGAGGCAAAAATGGAATTGGTCTCGAATTAATCAAACTTATTCTCTCTTTTTCTGTGATTGCAGAAGCTCTAATACACTAGAATAAAAGGTAAAAATAGGACAAAGTAGGAAATAATAAGACATTTCATTAAAATTACTTTACAAAATATAAGTTAGCTTTTATATTGTCATAGACGATGGGATAGACTTCTATGAGTNAAAGAGGGGCAAGATGGATTCTTTTATTAACCTCAGTAGTCCTTTTAAATGTAATTGCTTGCTCAGAAGATGATGTGAATTTCAAGTCAATATTTAGCATCAGGCTTTCAGGTGGAATGAATTACCTGCCGCTCGAAGATATCAATAAATGCCTTAGCTCGGTGAATAATAACAAAACATTTAAGTATTGGCGAGAGAATGATCCATCTCGCATAGACGGTAAAATTGCACAGCTGAACAGCTGGCTTCCTGACTGGGAAGCAGAATTGATGATTAATATCAATCCAGTAATTGGCGTAGGTATCGCGACATCCGGGGCTTTTAATAGGCAGAACGAAAGTTCTCTCACTTACACATACGTGGGCTCAGCCGGGAATCAGATTACCACAATGAGTTATGAGCCGGAAATCCAAGTATCGATGCCCATTAAGTTAAGTGTCTACTATGCATTGCATCCACGAAAAAGTAGAAACATCTTCTTTACGGCAGGAATCGGATATTATGAAGGAAGAATGAAGCAGTATTCTAAATATGAAGTGACTGATCCTTCCGGAGGCTATGGCTGGTCCAGCCATTATTGGGAGACTGATCGTAAATTCTCTCTCGGTTTTCATGGTGGGCTAGGAATGGAATATATTTTAACCAAGAATCTAGCTTTGGTTATAGAGGCACGCGGAAGATATGTCAGGATAAATGATTTCAAAGGTAGAAGACGATGTGAGTTTAGTGATTCATTATTAATAATAGAAGAGGCGGGTAGCCTTTATTATTTCACCAGGTTTGATTCAGGAATTGGCGCAAGATATGCTGATTTAGAGGTTTGGGAGACGCCTCCTGAAAGTACTACTTGGGATTTGGATGATTTAAGAAAAGCTGCTTTAAATCTAAGTGGAGTATTACTAAAAATTGGCATAAGAATAAAACTATTTTAGAAGGGAGGTGATAGAAAAAATTATTGAAAAACTAAGAAAAGATTAACAAAAATACTTTCAGAAAAAACCTTAAAAGGGGGGAAAAATGAAAAAGTCGCACTTATTAATTTTATTTGTCTCGTTATTTCTTTCTATAACTTCTTTGAACATCAACTCTAGGGGCACTCAGGATACCTATGATTCTCAAGACGGATATGTTCCAAATGAGGTATTAGTGAAATTTCACAAAGAAGTTGGCAGATATTTTATTCAGAGAGCTGTTGATTCTGTTTTAGGAAAGGTAATGACCTATCTCGATGAAGAAATTAGCCCTTTTGCCTGGAATCCTGAGGTTTCTTCCCTCAGGTCATTTCTTGCAGATCCTTATCTTCTGCACATAAAAGTTCCTAAAGAAATTGGCACCGAACAAGCAATATACATTCTCAACTTGAATCCAAATGTAGAATACGCACAGAAAAATTTTATATACTCTGTTGTTACTATTCCTAATGATACGCATTTTCTAAACTTTGGGGAATGAGAAACACTGGTCAGACAGGGGGAACGTCAGATGCAGACATTGATGCTGATGAGGCCTGGGGTGTTTTTACTGGGAGTTCAGACGTTGTCGTAGCTGTAATTGATACTGGGATCGATTACAATCACGATGATTTGGCGGCAAATATATGGACAAACCCTGGAGAAACAGGAAGCGGTAAAGAATCAAACGGAGTTGACGATGACAGCAACGGGTACATTGATGATTGGCGGGGTTGGAACTTTGTGAACAATAATAACAATCCTATGGATGATAATTACGATGACAATACATACCACGGAACCCATGTTGCTGGCACAATAGGGGCAGTAGGAAATAATGAGACTGGAGTAGTTGGAGTAAATTGGAATGTAAAGCTTATGGCAGTAAAGTGTTTTAACTGGGAGGGGTCTGGCACTACCGTAAATGAAATTAAGGCAATAGATTACTCAACAGATAACGGCGCACATCTCTCAAACAACAGCTGGGGTGGCGGTGCCTACGACCAAGCGTTGTATAATGCCATTAAAAGAGCAAGAGATGCGAAAAAGCTCTTTGTTGCTGCTGCCGGAAATTATGGAGATAGTGGAAAGAATACGGATAATGATCCATTTTACCCAGCTTGTTATAACCTTAACAACATAATTTCCGTACTTTCTACTGACCATAATGATAATAAATCTGGATTTTCTAATTACGGCGCCAATTCTGTAGATATTGGGGCTCCTGGTGGAACAAACGATGGATCTGTAAAAGATATATACAGTACAAAACGCTACGATGCCTATAGATACTTAGCTGGAACATCAATGGCGGCACCTCATGTGACAGGCATAGCTGCTCTAGCGTGGGGAAAACTTCCTTATCCTCCTTTCACATATACTCAGCTTAAATCGAGAATATTAACTAAGAAGGATAGTAAATCTTCATTAAGTGGCAAATGCGTCTCAGGTGGAAGAGTTAATGCGTACAAAGTCATTTATGATTCTTCCGTCCCTAGTGCTCCTAGCAACCTAGGTGTAACAGCGACTGCATGGGACTTGATAAGAATAAGCTGGAACGATAACTCAAGTAACGAAATTGGGTATGAAATTCAAAGGAAAGCGGAAGGCGAGTCCAATTTTTCATATTATGCGAGCGCCAGCGGTTCTTCCTACGATGACTATAACGCTACGACTGGAACTACTTTTTCTTACAAAGTAAGAGCTTATAATATGGCTGGTTTAACTTCATTCATTGGGCCTCTCAGTGATGAAGTACCTGACGAAGAACCTGATGCACCAAGCGGACTAAACGGTTATTTCTCTTACGGTAAAGGTGCGGTCATACTTACTTGGAGCGATATGTCGGATAATGAACTAGAATTTGTTATTGAAAGAAAAGACGAGTGGTGGCCTTATTGGCAAGAAATTGGCAGGATTGATTTTAATACTCCTACTTTCGAAGATTACGAAGTTTATGCTGATACATTTTACTGGTATCGGGTATATGCTACCAATCCAAAAGGCGACTCTTCTCCTTCTAATGTAAAGCAAGTTTATGTTCCGCAGTATTAACGTAGGTGAAGGACTAAACGAAAACAGAATTTGATAAAAAATTTGTGCAGTAAACACTCATTAAGGTGAGTGAGCGAGGCAATTCCTGATGCCAATTATTGAAATATCACATTATCCATTAAATATCGCCTAATATAATCTAACAAATCAATTTGTGGGAAGTAGCTGAAGCGGCCAGAGAAGATTCAGCGAATGGAGAATGGCGCTAAAAAAATCTGAGTGAGAGCAAAGCTACTTGCCAAAGCTTATACTTATAATATCAAAATCTCAATCATGGAAAAGAGAGGCTTGCGATTCAGGGTAATCTCTTGACAGGCAGGTATACTTTGGGCCGGGGAAGGATGTTTTCCGGCACACCCAGGGCAGAAGCCAGCTCGCGGAGTTTGTCCTGGGTCTTCTGGATATTATCAGGGCCCATGCGAAGAAGATATTTCTGGGCCTCGCTCAAGTTCTCCAGCCCCGGATCAGCGATGGCATAGGATATAACTTTTTTATCCAGGAGCATATCTCCCCGGACCATGGGCACTTTGAGCAACTCGACTATGGCCCCGAACAGTGCCTCATCAAAATCCTGATCAGGATAGCCTAATTCCCCATAAGCTTCCTGGATAAGAGGCTTGGCTCGCCTGTAAAGAGCTACGGTCTGTGCGGCATCCAGGGAGCTGAAGACATCTGCAACAATGTCATATCGCTTGTATCCTGCTGGATCGACGTAATAACGCCGGTTCCGGACTCTGACCTTGAATTCCCCTTCGGGCTTGAAAAAGTCAATCTGAGGACGGGGGCTCAATCCGTTGGCTATGTTATCGACCGCCGCTGTAAACCTTCGGATCAATTCCTTGCTTCTTAACCAGGACTCCAGTTTCTGGTTGGCAGAGAGTCCTCCAGCTAAACTCCGGATGATCTCATCGCTTTTATCAAGCTCGACCTGAAGGGGCTCTCCGGCCTCTTCTCCGGCCACGGGCTCTTCTTGCACTGCTTGAATTGCCTGTTCCTCGACGACCTCCTGAACAGGAAGCGCTTCCTTGGCCCTGTCTCGGATGAAAAAATAATAGACAACAACGACCAACGCCACCGCTACAATGACCAGACTTCCGGTAAGAATGACCTTTTTTTGTTCTTCCATCCGGCTTCTCCCTTTCTCAGTCAAGCCGACTCACATTCCCTAGGGCGCTTTTTTTTAACAGCTAATAACAGTGATACTTGATATAAGATATAACATTATATATACAGAAAGAAGAATTACAACCTGTATTATTCCCTTTCAGCCCATTCTATTTGAATTCCTTGATATGAATATCCCCCGCAGCGGAGTATAAGGAAATATAAGTTCCTCCTTCTCCAAGCTTGAATGCGGTTTTTCCCGAAGAAGGGATCTTGTCTGGAAAAAAGGCATTGACTATCTTCCCCGAAGGCGCATTCGCTTCCACACTCGCCCCAACGACGCTCTCAAGATAAAGAACTATATCCCCTTTCTCCATGGATATCCTGACTTCGTCCTCTTTCCGAAGGTCCACAAGGTCTGCCTCAACATATCCCTCGCCTAAAGATACAAAAAGAGAGCCTGAAAAATTCTCAACCTTCACACTTCCTTCCATTAACTCGATGACAATCTCACCGTATAAATCAGCGACGACAATATCCCCTGCTCTGGAGACGATATTTTTCAACTGGATATGATGAGGAACATTCAGATAAAAGTCATAGGCAGGACGGTTTTCACTCCCTCTCCCGGGCTGGGCCTTTATTTTAATGAAATCCTCGAACTTATCAAAATCTATCTTTGGAACCACACGCCACCACGGCTGCCATCTCATCTGCCAGGAATAGGAGCGGGTGAAGCTTCTTTCCACATACATTTCCAGCTCATTCCTGTCCCACCCGACAATCTCCACGTTGCCGCTATCATTCTCCAGAGAAAGAGTCCCGCCCGGCTTTAAGGCAACGGATTTATGGTATTCAACCCAAGAACGGCCAACCTGATAGCCAGGATAATCTCCCAATGATACGATACACGAACACACAAAAGGAAAGGCAGCCATGAAAAGGATGGCGATGTGAGCCAGCCGGCATATCCTTTGTTTCATTTTGAGTATAATTATACGGATTTGGCGGGACGAAGTCCTCTAAAATTTGCTCGTCCTCACTTCAAAAAAGATGAAATTCTTGATTTCTTCGACTTTCTTCTTGAATCGAATCCTGAAATTTGTCATAGTTTATTCTCGAACTGCAAATGATCTTCGCAAACTCTTATCGGTCCTGCAAAGAGTGGCGCCTTCGATGACTAAATCCATGTTTTTCTCAGGCGTCAGGAGAAAATCATTTGCAGGAAATATCACTCCCCTATTCCCCTTCACCGGTTTTTTCCAAGGAGGATAACATGGGCGGTTTATTCGGTGTCGTTTCCAGAGAAGACTGCGTGGACGACCTTTTCTTCGGAACAGACTATCATTCTCATCTGGGCACGAAAAGAGGCGGGATGGCCGTCAAGAATCCAGAAGGATTCATCAGGTATATTCATAATATCGAGAATGACCAGTTCAGGTCAAAATTCGAACAGGATATCCAGAAGATGAACGGGACCAAAGGGATAGGAGTGATCAGCGACTACGATGACCAGCCTCTGCTTATTCGCTCTCATCTGGGAAAATATGCGATCGTGACAGTCGGCGTTATCAACAATACAGATGAATTGACGAAAGAAGTGTTTGACAGAAGGATGATCCACTTTGCCGAGATGGGGGGTGGAGAGGTCAATCCTACCGAGCTGGTCGCAGCCTTGATCAACCAGGAATCGAGTTTCGAAGAGGGAATCCGCAGCGCCCACGAAGCCATAGAGGGCTCATGCTCACTCCTCCTGCTGACTGAAGAGGGAGTCTATGCGGCAAGAGACAGGCTGGGAAGGACTCCGGTAGTTATCGGCGAAAAAGAAGGGAGTTACGCCGCCACTCTGGAAACATGTGCCTTCCCCAACCTCGGGTTTGAGATAAAAAAATTCCTCGGACCCGGAGAGATCGTTCTTATGACCGAAGATGGCGTGGAACAGAAAAAACCGCCCGGAGAAAGGATGCAGATCTGCGGCTTTCTCTGGGTCTACTACGGATACCCGGCTTCCACCTACGAGGGAATCAACGTCGAAAGCGTAAGAAACAGATGCGGAGCGATTCTGGCAAAAAAAGATGACATCGAGGTCGACATGGTCGCTGGCATACCCGACTCAGGAATCGGACACGGCCTGGGCTATGCCAGCGAAGCAGGCATACCTTTCAAAAGACCTTTCGTCAAGTACACTCCCACCTGGCCGCGGAGTTTTATGCCTCAGGACCAGAACATCAGAGACCTGGTGGCCAAGATGAAGCTTATCCCGATCAAAGAGCTGATCGAGGGGAAAAAGGTGCTCTTCTGCGAGGATTCCATTGTCAGAGGGACCCAGCTCAAGGACACCATCCAGAGGCTTTACGACTGTGGTGCCCAGGAAGTGCACATGAGGCCCGCCTGCCCCCCTCTCACATTTAAATGCAAATTCCTGAATTTCTCGAGGTCAAAATCAGAACTGGACCTTGCGGCCCGAAAAGCCATAAAGGAGATAGGCGGAGATGACAGCAAAGACTTAAAAGAGTATTCCAAAGCAGACACAAAAAAATATACGGCGATGGTGGAAAAGATAAGAGAAAGGTTAAGACTCACCTCGCTCAAATATCAAAGACTCGAAGACCTGGTAAAGGCCATCGGCCTCCCCAAAGAAAAAATATGTACTTACTGCTGGGATGGTGTCGACTTGAAATAAGCCTGCAGATCAGGGTAATCCAATCCGAGAAAGGGGCTTTTTACTCAAAAAAAGATGTCTTCTTGAATTTGAGGAGCGCATCTGTTTCCTGTTTTTTTTCGTCCGATTCCACTTCTTTGTATTCTGCCTCAAGCTTAATTTGTTCTTTCTCTCCATACAGCCTGAGTTTTATTTCTGTTTTTTCGCTGCTCCAGAGTGAATTGTACTCCAGGTGACCAAGGCTGAGGGCGAGTCCCCACTTGGAGTAGTCCTCTTTGTGCTGAGGGTTGAGCCAGTTGATGTTATCCAGCGGCGGTTTCCCATGGATCTCGGTCAGGTATTCCTTGACCTTTTTATAGTCCCTGAAATAATCATTCTTGTATTCATGCTTCACAAAAAAATTGTATTTGCCCTTGATCAACCTGTCCTTGTCGAAAATGTACTCGATAAAGCAGTCCATCTCCTTGATCCGCTCTTGGTACAACATCATCTCCAATTCACCCAACTCAACCATCTGGTCAGGAGCGCCTTCCAGCCTGATGACCTCCTCTCTACTCATCCCCCATCTCGCCTCTCTGAACTGCTTCTCCTGCTTATCCTCCTCATAAAGAGTGGCGATATTGGTCACCACAAAAAGCCTTTCCACATCAGAATCGTGGACATACCCCGCTTTCGTTCCCGATTTCTCTGAAGTAAAAATGACCTGGTTCCAGACTCTTTTAAATTTCCGGGTATGGCGCAAGGTGAGGAGGGTTCCCTTTTCAACGGTAGCAACGATGGGGCTGTTTTTATCCGGATTGAGGTAGATATGGGCTGTCTCGGAAGATACTCTCAGTAGCTTCTTGTCAGCCAGGAGTGGCCCGGTGAGGAAGGAGAGAAACAGGGTCAAAAGGATGAGGTTGCGGCCGATCACTCTGACTGAGTTTGAAGTCTTCATTTATCCAGAGTCTGCCTTAAAAACAGGGTTGTTAACATCCGAGAGACGGGCATCCGAAGAAATTACTCCTCCGAATCCCCGTACTCTCTCCCGTTGCTCAAGAATAGGCTACCAAGAGGCATTGAATCTGACAATCCCCTTTTGGGATGATTTTGAAAAGGAAATCTTATCACCCTTAAAGGTGTAATATTGGGGACGTTCCCTAAGGGGACACCTTATCTTTCGATGATGTTTAAGAAGTCAATGGAATAAAATAAGGTGTCCCCTTAGGGAACGTCCCCTTTAATTACATCATGGAGTGCTTCAAGCCCTTTGGCGACACCGGTCTTCAGGTTCACCCGAAGAACTCGCCGATCCCGCTCCCTGAGAGCCCTGCCATCTCCTTCAGCCTGAGCTTTGATCAAGTTTCCGAAATCATAACCGGTCTCAGGAACGGGCAGCCCCATATCGGGCTCATCGATCAGCTGCAGGAAAAGGCCCGCATTCTGTCCTCCTTTGTGAAACTGTCCGGTGGAATGAAGAAAACGGGGACCATAGCCCAGGGTTGTGGCCAAACGAGTACGATATAAAAGCTCTTGCCTGATATCTTGAAGAGCCTTTGTCATCTTTGGCGTCGGAGCGAGGTAAGCCTGGAGAGAGATATAATCACCAGGTCGGGCCTGGCTCAACCACTCTTTTAAGGAATGAGCAAGCGCTTCGGAATCGTCTATTGACCAGGCATCAACAGCCCTCCCTTCCGTTTCTTTGCCTCTCTTTTCCATAGCCTTTCTGGTGAAATCCTTGGCCAACTGAACGTCGGGTTGATTGAAAGGATGAATCCCGAGCACAGAGCCGGCAGCAGCCACAGCCACCTCCCAGGAAAAAATCTCCCTTCCGAGGTCGAATTTATCCTTCAGCCAGATCTGGATCACAGGATGGCCGGCTTGGTTTAAAGCATATATCCGCTCTTCCACCTCCTGGTCATCCTCTCCCTTCAGAGTCAGGAAGACAAACAGCCTGTCCTGGCCATAATCTTCAGAGGGAACAGAGGGTTCGCCAGCCACCGGCAATATCCCTTTCCCGTCCTTGCCCGTGCTTTCAGCAATCAATTGTTCCAGCCAAACGGGAAAGCTGCTGATCGATGAAGAAGCAAAAAAGGTCAGTTTATCCCTTTTTTTTGCGATTTCACCCAGGGCCGCTCCCAGGATGAGGCCTGAAGCTTTCTCCTCCGAGACAGAGAAGGCACAATTCTCTGATGACATCCGCGCCCGGCCAAGCAGCCTCTGGATATCCATTCCTATCAGGGCAGCCGGGACCATCCCGAAGCAAGTAAA
>JGI2173J19968_10000877_pt1 | contig 11798 bp, 11 predicted proteins | sample DeeMarSWOR136_30_FD_19968 | JGI IMG/M metagenome (IMG submission 19968) | reverse complement strand
TTTTAGTTTATATTACAGCTGGATTTATTATAAAGTTATCATCTAGCAATCTATCAGATATGCTACTAACATCACTTCCATTTTTCATAAGACTGTAAAAGGTTCCAGTATTTCTGATAGTTCCTATAAACTGAAGTCCCAAGATTTTATTGTTTTTTAATATTATCTTTTTAGATGTGCTAGGAGTGAAACGTGATAATATCTTACATTTACCAATTTCCTTTGATGTACGCCCCATAGCAACAATAGNNGTGTTAAATACATCAATAACATTTACAACTTCTGCACCTATATATTCAGTACTTTTACCAGCGATATTTAAACCAGCAATTCTCCCTTGCTCAATAGCATTTGGCCAGATGGCAAATGATCCTTGTTTTCCTTCGATTTGTTCCCATACTTCTGCTATATCCCCTGCAGCAAAAATATCCTTTTGATTTGTCTGCATTTTGGAGTCAACAACAATTCCCTTATTTGTTTTAATTTTAGTACCTTTAACAATCTCAATATTTGGTGAAACACCTATTGCAAGAACCACCATATCGCAAGATATTTTCTTTTTATCCAGGGTAACGCCTTTAACTGTTTTTTCTCCATTCACACTTTTCAAGGTATCATTTAAAATAAGTCTTATACCATGTTCTTTTAATTTTTCTTCAACCTTTATAGACATATCAGTATCTATCATTCTTGACAGTATATGAGGAAGCATTTCAACAATAGTTACATTTACCCCTTTCATTCTCAGCATTGTTGCGGTTTCAACACCCATAAAACCCCCACCTACAACAACTGCTTGACTGACACCTTTTTTAATATGATCAATTATTCTTAAGGTAGAACCAAGTGTGCCCATTACATGCACACCGTTGAGGTCTAATCCACTGATTCCTCCAGGCTTGATAGGTTTTGCACCGGCAGCAATTAGCAATTTGTCAAATTTTATGGTATTTCCTTTTGTATCTTTTATTTCTTTACTATTTGGAAAAATCCTTATTATCTCAGTATTTTTCACAAATTTTACATTCAGGTTTTTATAAAACTGTTTTTCAAATCTAATAACTGTTGGTTTGTCCACTTTTCCGCCTATAAGATTTGGTAGAGAACATGGAGAGTAAGCAGGATACTTCTCTTTTGAAATAATAGTTATATTTGATTTATTATCAACAGAGCGTATTGCTTGAAGTGCACTGATTCCGGCACCGCCATTACCAATAATTACATAGTGCAATAAAATCCCGTCCACAAAATTTATGCACCAATATATTCTGGAAGTTCAGATCCTCTTATAAGAGATACAATTGTTGAATTAATTGGAGTTGGAATACCCTTTACCTTTCCATATTTTACAATCATTCCATTGATAAAACCTATCTCTGTAGGATTCTTCTTTTCAATATCAACATGCATTGAGGTTCTGTGATGTCCTGCTTTATCTAGATAATTCATACAAAATTCCAAGAAATCATCCCTAAAATGATAACCATTTGCTTCAGCAACCTCTATTGCCTCACGCAAAATTGCCTCTGTAAGAAATCTCGTTTCCTTACAGTTCATCATCTGTTTCATAGTTCTTCTTGTTAAAGCACAAACTGGACTTAGAGCTGCATTTAGAATAATTTTTTCCCATTCATATTTTTTAATGTCTGGTGTGAAAGTAGTTTCCAAATTTGATTTAGAAATTAAATCTGCTATTTCTTTAGCTTTTTTTTCAGCTTTGGTATCTATCATTCCAATATAGTTTGGGGCATTAAAAAATGACATTCTAATTTTACCATTATCTATTAGATTTCCAGCATAATTAACAACAATTCTTAGGGTGTTTTGTTTTCCAAATACTTTTGCAATTAAATCTTCATTGTCAAGTCCATTTTGTAAACTAACAAAAGTCATCCCTGGTTTTGTAACCTGTTTAAGTAATGGTAAAATCTGATGAAGTACAGATGCTTTAACTGAAATAAATAAAATATCTATTTTTTTATCACCCAGCTCATCTATACCATAACATATATTATTCTCAGAAAAAGGGACATTCATCTCCCTAAAACCAGTAATAGTAAGACCATTTTTCTTTATTTCGTCCATATGTGCTTTTAGTATATCTACAATTATAACATTATGTCCTGCTTTTGCAAGATGTGCAGCCATAATAGAACCGACAGGTCCTATACCAACAATTCCAAATCTAAATTTATCCATCTTTTTCCCTCACAGAGTTATAACGTTCTCTAAGAACCCGATGAAGTATTTTTCCAGTAGGAGTACGAGGCATATCTTGATCTTTTATGAATATGACCCTTTTTGGTCTTTTGTATCCACTTATTTTATTACGACAGTATTTTAAAATCGTATTTTCATCTAATTTAGATTTCTCTTTTGGTACAACCACTGCAGTAACCTGTTCACCCCATTTTTCATGAGGAAGACCAATAACAGCAACATCAAAGACATCTGGGTGGGTAACTATTATCTCCTGTACCTCAGTTGGATAAACATGCTCTCCACCGGTAATTATCATATTATCTTTTCTATCAACAATGTAATAGAATCCATCCTCATCGCGAGTGGCCATATCACCTGCAGAAAACCATTCACCTATAAAAGATTCACTTGTTTTCTCAGGCATCTTATAATACTCATCAAACATCATAGGCCCTCTCGAATATAATTCCCCTACCTCATTATATCCGACTTCATTACCATTTTCATCAAGTAATTTAACACAATCTGTTCCTAACGCTTCATATCCTATTGAACCGAGTTTACGCATTTGATCTTTTGGTTTTAAAAGAGTCACTAAGCCAGCCTCAGTAGAACCATATGCCTCATAAAGCTCAACACCTGGAAAGAATTTCATAATCTCCTTTTTCATAGTTTTTGTGACAGGTGCTGAAGAACAAAGTAATTTCCTAATTGAGCTTACATCACGCTTTTTTGCATCCTCAGATGCATTCAATATTAGATTATAATGAGTTGGAATAAGTGAAATATATGTTATTTTCTCCCTCTCAATAATCTCCAATATTTCTTCAGCCCTAAAATGACGTGCTGGATGAATATATGCGGTTCCTCCCAGATATAAAAATAGAAAGGTGTAAAAGGTTGAATTTACATGATAAAGTGGCATTACATTTAGACATATATCATGCTCGTTAAATCCAAAATCAACTGCGTTTATTAAAAAGAAAGCAATGTAGGATTCATGAGAACGCACAACTCCTTTTGGTGTACCAGTTGTACCAGATGTGTAGAGAATTATCCATGTATCCTTGCAATCTACATCTGTTTCAGGTTCTGTATCCTGAGAATCCTTAATAAATTCTTCATATTCAATGTAACCCTTTTTCTTTTTTCCAACAACGATATATCTATCTGATGTTACATTTTTCAAATCTTTTTTTATTGGATCGATAATAGGGACAAACTCATCGTGTACAATAAATGCTTTTGCGTCTGAGTTATCCATAATATTTACTATTTCCCTACCAACAAAACGGAAATGAACAGGTACAATTATAAGGCCTGTTTTTGCTGCAGCAAGATAGGCCTCGACAATTTCTATACCATTTTCCAATAGTACAGCAAATTTATCTCCTTTTGTAAGTCCTAGGGAAAGAAGGCTATTGGATAATTTATTTACTCTCTTATTTAATTCAGGATAGGTAAGACCTCTTTCTTTATCTTTTAATGCATATGTTTCTGGGAATTTCTTTGCATTCATTTTTATCATTTGACCGAGGTTTAACCAGCAGGTCATTTTTAGTTCCTCCATTTTGATTTATAATTATTATTTATTGCCTTCAAGCTGTTCGATAAAAGCTTCTATATTTGTTTTAAATTGTTCATCTGATAAACATCTTAGGTCATTTAAATCTCCATTCACAACTAGGCTTGGTATACCTGTTTCATCTTCAAGCCTTTGGGGCATACCATAACGGCTATTTGTATTGTATGAACAGGTTTTCGAGTCATGAAAAATAATGCCATCAACCTTAAAAAGCTCAATCATTTTCTTTAAATATTTCTCCTTTGATTCTTCTGCTCGGACGATAAAAAGTTCAGTGTATGCTTTTGCCATGCTTCTAAATGGATCATTTGCATTAAAATCTGTAAAAATCCAACTGTTACAATAAGTTGATGCAACCACACATGCTCTCTGAGCTGCAAACAATTCAGAGTGAGCTCTTAATCTTCCCCAGATAGGCATACCATCCCAATATAGTCTGAATCTTTCATTATCAATTGCTCCCTCATTATTTTTTATTCTTTCTTCTAATTCAGAAAGTAATAATTTATAATAACCTATAGCTTGTTGTGTTCCTCTCAAAGCTACTGCAGGTCCCATCTGAATACTTCCATCAAAAAACGTTAATGGAGAAGGTATTGCAGATGCAGTATCTAACACTTTTTTCCATAGAATAGAACATTTGCGAGAAAGAGATAGTACCTTTTTTAGCTCAATTTTATTAAATGTATTACCTGATATTTTTTCCAAAGGGTCAATTAAACCTTCCATTTGTTGGGTTATGGATTTAATATGATTGTCTCTTATATCATTTATACTTCTATGTGTAAAAACGCCTAGTATTGGGACATTAAACTCTTTAGCATAAAAATCAAACCAGTCTTGAACATCTCTACATTGATTTGTATTAAAAACCAAGACATCAGGCTTGGGTATACTCTTTATCCCATTATATGCTTTTGAAAGTGGTGTTATTTTTTTTAAGTATGCACCAATATCAGAAGTTAAATATGAACAAACCTCAGGAGAATAACCAACTGCATTTGCATATGGGATCATCTCAGTTGCTATTCTGCTAGAACCAAGCATGGCACTATGATTTTCAGGAAAATAAACATGAAAACCAAGACTTCTTAATATTTCAGCAGGACCAACACTCGAGCACCAAGCCACCTTTTCATTATCTGTTTTAGTGGCAGAATCCAGATTATAATAATAATCAGCCATAATCTGTTTCATCTCTTTTGTTGCTTTGAACTTTTTACGTGTTTGTTTTTCCTCAGCGATTTTTATCTCCCCCAATTGTATAAGAGCATAAACAGATGGCAAATCCAAATAAAATATGAACTTAATATTTTTTTGTGTTTTTTTTAGGTTTAGAGCATCAATTGATGTTTTTACTTTTAATTATTTCTTTACCTGCTTCACTTAGCTTATTAAACAATATTAAACTTTTTACACCTTTTTTAATTAAACTATAATCTCCATGTTGAAAAATAGTAAATATTTGTCTGAGAATATAATTGGGTCTAAAGTAAAAGGATTTGAATGCATTAGTTGTATGTTCAATTAATTCTTCCTCAGTAAATTTGCTTAGATTATGACTTGAGTCAGCAAGTAATTCATATTGATTTGGTTTTATTTTTTTATTTTTAACTGCCTCAATCCATAATGATGAACCCATTCTATAAATTAAAGGTACAAAATTTACACGATCTAGTGGTAGAGAACAAGCAAACCTTATCGTATTTTCAATATGATCTTTTGTTTCTATTGGAGCGCCTAATATAAAGGAAGCACCAATAAAAAAATCCATTTCTTTTGCTAATGCTGTCGTATTTTTAATTTGTTTTAAATTGATATTCTTATTATAAAAATTAAGAACATCCTGATTCCCTGATTCTATCCCATAAAAAATATATTTTACACCTGCTTTCTTCATTTTTAAATATAGTTCTTTATCAGCTGTATCCACTCGTGCTCCCATTATAACAAACTCAATATCAATGTTTGATTCTAAAATCATATCAAATATTTTATGAGCTCTTTTATTATCTGCTAAAAAGTTATCATCTACTATTACAACTGATTTATAGTTCCCATTTATCTCTTGGATTTCACTTACAACATTTTCTGCAGATCTTTCCCTAAACTTCCAATCTTTTATTATATTACCATATCTACTGCAAAAGCGACAGTGAAAAGGGCAGCCTTTACTGGTAATTAGATTTGTTACTTTTTTCTTGAATTTGTATCCAAAAGAAAAAGTACTGTAATCATATTTTTCAACAAGATGACGTGCTGGAAATGGTAAATTGTCTAAATTTTCTATAACCTTTAGAGGTTTTCCAGAAATAATTGAACCATTTTCTTTATAATAAATGCCATGTATGTCTGCTAGTTTTTTATTTCCCTGTAAATTTTCCGCTAAATCAATAATTACATTTTCTCCTTCACCTATAACACTAATATCTGCATAAGATATATCACGCAAGGATTGTTTTTGAAGAAATGTACAATGCGGACCACCAATAATTAGAGGAATCTCGGTATCTATATCTTTTATTAATCTTGAAATTTTTAGTGCAGGCTTGTAATCATTTGTGTACACAGTCATTCCAATTGCATCAGATGAAATAAGTGAATTTTTTAATTTTTCTTTTGAAATGTTTTCTGCATAATAATCAAGTAATTCAACTTGATGTCCATCTTGTTCCAAAGACGCTCCTATGTATAGTAAACCTAGAGGAGGAAGGTTTTTAGAATTTATAAAACCTGATTTATTTTTTTCTTCTTTGTATGCTGGTCTGAGCAGAAGAAACTTCATCAACTTTACTCCCCTAACTAAATATTACCATAAGAATATTAGCTATATACTTTTTGTTGGAAATATATTAATTATTGTTTTACAGGAGGAGATTTCTTAAAGAAATGCATTTGATTTTTCATTGAAAAAAGAAGTTTTAGTCCAGAGTACAGTAATCTAGTGTCATTTCGTAATAGATTTCTATAAATTTGACCAATCATATATGTTGGCCTGTAATAAAAACGTTGAAATGCATCAAGTGTAAAATCTATTAATTCTTTTTTTGTAAAATTCCCCAGGCCAATATCTGAATCAGAAAAGTAAAAAATTTCCTTTGTATCTTTTGGTATTTTATTATCTCTTACTGCTTCCTCCCAAAGTTGAGAACCCTTAATGTATCTTAAAGGCCCAAACCCAGCGAAATCAAGTGGTAGAGAACAAGCAAATTTTATAGTATTTTCAATATGCTCTCTTGTCTCAATAGGAGCTCCTAAAATAAAACTAGCCAATGTAATAAAATTCATTTTCCTACTTAGTTTAACTGCTTTTCTAATTTGAGATAATGTTGTTTTCTTATTATAAAAATCAAGAACGTCCTGATTTCCAGATTCAATCCCAAAAAATATGATTTTTACACCTGCTTTTTTCATTTTTTTATAAAGCTCTCTACTTGCAAAATCAACCCTTGTACCATAAATCCATAGATCGATTTCTTTTCCCATTTTTATAAGTCCATCAAAAATTTTATGGGCTCTTTTATTATCTGCTAAAAAACTATCATCAACAATATTTATTGTACCATATTTTTCATCAATTTCCTCAAATTCTTTTAAAATATTTTCTGCTGACCTTTGTCTAAATTTATATCCATCTATAAAATTATTATATCTTGCACAAAATCGACATTTAAAAGGGCATCCTCTACTTGTAATCGTCGAGCTTACAATCTTTTTTAATTGAAAACCAAATGCGAAATCACCATAGTCATATTTTTCTACAAGATGTCTAGCTGGAAATGGTAAACCATCTAGATTATCAATGATTTTTATAGGTTTACCAGACTTAATTGATCCATTGTTTCGATAATAGATACCATTTATATCCTCTAATTTTTTTATTCCCTGAAAATATTTTACTAAATCAAGAATTACATTTTCTCCCTCACCTATAACACTAATATCTGCTAATGGAACGTCATATAAGGATTGTTTTTGGACAAATGTACAATGCGGGCCACCTATAATTTGTGGGATATCAGGATCTATATCATTAATCATTTTGGAAATGTCATTATAGGGATTAAAATCTATATCACTGCAGATAGTCATCCCAACAGCATCTGCTGACAAAAGAATATTTTTAAACCTTTCCTTAGAAATATTTTCCATACAAAAATCCAGAACCTCAACATTGTGGCCCTCTTTTTCTAATACTGCTCCAAGATATAACAACCCTAAGGGTGGCATTGTAGATGGATTAAGCATTAAATTTTTTGAATTTTTCTTGTAAATTCCTGGTTTTAGAAGAAGAATCTTCATTTATTCTATTAACTCCCTTAATAGCAAGATAATAGTTTGTTATTTAAATGTTATATATTGAATTTTTTTAAAAATAAACTATTTCATCATGAATTACATACAAAAAAAGTTCAAGTAATATTTTTTCTCCTCTCATTATTTTCTGCCATCATTAACAATCTTATTTAAGTAGCAATTTTTTTTATATTTATATCATAAAATGCCAACTATGAAATACATCTAATTATATCTATTTTATTAGGTTGTCTTTTAAAACAAAGTGAGATAATGTCAAATGAAATCTACTTTGCCGGTATAGATGTTGGGACCTCATATATAAAAGTAGCAATTATAGACAAAACCAACAAGATTAAAGGATCATTTGTTGATAGAACTAGTTCTGATCTTAAAAAATCAATAAAAAATGTCTATGAAAAAGCTGTTTCTTCTGCAAATATTTCAAATAATGATGTAAAACATATTACTGCAACAGGTTTTGGTAGGTATAACGTATCCTTTGCAAATAATGTGGTAACTGAAATAAGTTCTCATGCTAAAGGAGCTTATTGCTATTTTCCAAAAAAGATAATAATTGTTGACATCGGAGGTCAGGATACAAAAATTATAAAATTAGATGTTGAAGGTAAAATACAAAGTTTCAAAATGAATAGAAAATGTGCTGCTGGAACTGGTTCATTTCTTGAAGAAATTGCCTATAAACTTAATATTCCAATGAAAGAGATGAACACTCTTGCTTCAAAATCTGATTGTGAGACTGCACTTAGTAGCTTTTGTACAGTTTTTGCATCTACTGAAATAATTACCAGAATTAAAGAAGGTGAGAGAATTGAGGACATGGTTAAGAGTGCATTTGAATCGATTGTAAGAAGAGTAATAGAAATGGACACATTAACTTGTGATGTAGTAGCCACTGGAGGTGTAGTTGCTTACAACGATGTCATTCTTAAAATACTTGCAAAGCGAGTAGGAAAAGAAATTTTTACTCCACCAAATCCTCAATTGAGTGGTGCTATTGGTGCAGCATTATTTGCAATAAAAGCAAAAAATTAAAATTTAGAATTTTATCATTTTGGCATTTTACCAGGTTAGTTTTAAGTATGATTAATTTTAAAAGATATATTGGGTGATTGGAAGGTGAAAATAAAACTATTTATCCCAATAGTTATAGTAATGATATTATTTGCATCCACTATTGCAATAGCAGCAAAACCATCTGATCTTCCAGATCAAGCATTTAGCAAGGGACCCAGTCTAGATAAACAAATGTCCCGTTATTTCCATCTTGAGGAAATAGCTTTTCGACTTTGGTTAGAAAAAGGATGGGTGCCACAGGGGTTAATGAATGCTATGGGTAGCACAGGTAGATAGATTATAAATTAAACTCAATAAGTAAGATTAACTCCAACAAATTCTAAAAAATTCTTTTTTTTTTTAAATTTTTTTCAACCTAAGGAAAAATTAAAATCATATTTTCTCCTCTCAATATTTAAAATGTCGAATTATAATACATTGGATTACGATTATCCTCCTTATAGACCACCAAATGAAGCAGGATCTGCACTTATTCGAGCTTCAAGAGGTTGCCCTTGGAATAGATGTCTTTTCTGCACAATGTATAAAACCCTTAAATTCCAACCAAAACCAGTTGAAGAAGTAAAAAAAGATATAGATAAAGCATCAAGAATCTATGGAAATGCAAAAACCATATTTGTTGCAGACTCTGACAGTCTCACTATGAAAAATATTGAGGATGTAATCAAGCATATAAAACTACGTTTTCCAGATGCAGAACGAATAACTTCCTATGCCAGGGCAAAGACCTTGATGAAATTAGGTTCCAAAAGATTGAAAAAAATAAAAAATGCAGGTCTTACAAGAGTTCATGTGGGTTTGGAATCAGGAGATGAAAAAACCTTAGATTTTTTAAAGAAGGGTGCAACCCCTAAAGATATGATTGAAGGCGGTAAAGCAGCAAAAGATGCAGGTCTTGATCTTTCATTTTACATACTAATTGGTGCTGGTGGAAAAAAAAGATTTAAAGAGCATGCTATAGAATCAGCAAAGGTTTGCAATAATGTAAATCCAGACTTTATCCGTCTTAGAACTCTTGTAGTTCAGCATGGCTCACTTCTTGAAGAGAAAATGAAAACTGGTCAATATACACCTACAAGTCCTATTGAAAAGTTAAAAGAAGTTAAGATTTTTTTAGAAAACCTTGACGTTGATAAATGTGAACTAGCATCAGATCATTTCACAAATTACATTTGGGTGAATAGTAACATTGTTTACAGTGGAATTTATGGTATACTGCCTGATGATAAAAAAGAAATGCTAGATATATTAAATCAAACCTTAGAATTTCTATCAATAACTGATGGTGAAATATTAGATGCAACAATTCTTTACGAAAGAGGTATGATTCATTCTTTGTAAAAAATCTATCCACCGCTAACAGGAATAAAAAATAACAGATTATCACCGTTTTTAAGCTTTGTATCTAATAAACTTAAAGCAGATATTGGTTTATCATTTAAGAAAATACAAACATATTCTGTTAATTCATCTTTTTTTGTAAAGAATTCTTTTTCAAGTTTTGGATATTTTTCTATAAGAATTTCTAGTAAATCTTTAAGAGTTTTTAATTTTATTTCCAGTTCCAGCTCACTTTTTCCTATTATCTCTTTAAATGGTCTGAGAAATTTTAAGGAAAGCTTCATAAAATATTCACCAATCAAATTTGATATTATCAGACGTTTCATTCTTCAAAATCATTTTCTTCTGTGGAGATATTTATTTTTTTTGTTTTAATAACCTTATCTTTTATTTCCTTCAGCTTTAGATATAAGTAATAATCACTTGAAATAATGAATGGATGCTTTAGATTACCTTTTTCAAACTCCTCTTTAAATCCATCTTTTATTTCCTCAAAAAGTAGATCTGTAGTTTTACTAATTACTAGATCGACAAAATCCTCTATAAAAATATCATCTTTTACTTTTTGTTGATTGTACCATTCAACTACTTCTTTTAGGATTTTATCTTTCATATATCTCTCCGATCCCACCAGATTCTGTATAGACTTTGTGCTTATAAAACTATTATATTTTTATCAATATTTACTGTGCTTCTTTTATTTATAATCCTATATCATATGGTTTAAGTGCAGGTCGCCAGTCAAACTGAATTGTTGGTAATAATATAAACAATCCTCCTCTAATGGGATAGGGAAGCAACCGTGGTTTATCCCAATAGTTACGAAACCATATATTGGTAAAACGCTGAAAAATGGGTTTACTGTAGATAAATTGAGAATGCACCTCGTTATTTATGAAATTATTACGTTTGACGGAGTTGAAGAACTCATATATTTGAACGCCTATACTATTATCCTCAAGGTGGTTCCCAATTATTTTATTATTACTACCTGCCACGTCTATACCAAACCTACTGCATCTCATAATCTTGTTACCTGTAATGGTGTTATTATTTGAATCCCATAGTAAAATACCAGTTGTTACATCTGTTATAACATTATCAGATATTGTAAAGTAACTGCAATCATGAAAATTAATCCCTTGTCGTATTTGACATTGACTTATATTATTATGAAGTATTTGAATATTAGTAGAATCCTGAGAATAAATTAATCCAGTAGCTGCATTATTAATATCGTTATTTGAAAAAATACAATTCTTAGATTTGTAAATAG
>JGI2173J19968_10000876_pt1 | contig 11799 bp, 12 predicted proteins | sample DeeMarSWOR136_30_FD_19968 | JGI IMG/M metagenome (IMG submission 19968) | reverse complement strand
CCCTAATCAAGTGGCAATTGCCCGAGAAGCTGTGAGTATGCTAATCAAGGGAAGCCTCCACGGAACAGTGTACCGTTTTCTGCACAAAAAACGAAGAGAACTCAAAAAACAGAGGCTGCAACTGTGGGAACCAACATACCGAAGCCCGTCTGAAAAGCCTCTGTAGAAGGGCACAAATTAGTGAACCTTTAAATTTTACAAAAACATTGAAATAGTTATCATACAGAATTATGAATGAACCTACCATGTTGCTACATACCATACAATGTCATTCTAACGCGGTTTCCAGTCCAGAACATCGCCAAGGCGATGCAAAAGCAATGGGAACCCATCTTTCAAGCCTCGGAATATCAAAGTGTGGTGGGAACTAGCTTTGGTGACCTTTCAAGAGATAAGCCCCGCAGACTTTTTCTACCGGAACCGAGACATAGCCGGTTTCACCAACCCTTCCCGGGCAATCTTTGCATCCGTTAGGGAGCTGGTGGAAAACTCTCTCGATTCCGCTGACCAAATGAGTATACCTCCAGAAGTGTACGTTCGATTGTCCGAGGAAAACTCCGGCACTGCAGCTGAATCAGGAAATGGAGTATACAGGCTAAAGATTATGGACAACGGCTCCGGAATCTCGGCTCGCCACATTCCGTCCGCTTTCGGTCAGGTTTTGTTCGGCTCAAAATATACGCTCAAGCAGGCAAGGGGAACTTTCGGTCTTGGAGGAACCATGGCTATTCTTTACGGGCAGATCACCACCCACAAACCCGTTCTCGTAAAATCCAGCACAGGCACATCCAAGATTTACGAGTACAAGATGATGATAGACATCCAGCGGAACCGCCCCCTCATCTTGGACCGCAAGACCCGGAGAAACAAGGAGCAGTGGCGTGGAACCATCGTTGAATATTCGCTGGAAGGGGACTACCTCAGAGCCATGTCCAAGATTCTGGAATACCTGAAACAGACTGCCCTAGTGACACCCTACGCAGACATCAGATTCGTTGATCCTAAAGGCAGACTATACATGTTCAACCGAGCCACAAAAAAGATGCCTCCCCCACCAACAGAAACGTTGGCTCACCCCTACGGAGTGGACGTTGAAACCATTCAACGCCTCATACGAGTCACCAATTGCCGAAACCTGCTGGACTTCATGCGGAAACACTTCCACCGCGTCGGGCAGGGCACTTCCCTAAGTTTTTTGGACTTCGCGGGGTTCATCAGAACAGCTACTCCGCAGAGGCTGAAACCCGAAGACGTTACCCGGCTTGTAGAGACAATCAACAAGCATAAGAAATTTAGGAAATTTTTTGGCCAAGTAAGCGAAGAAGAAATCAAGGCTTCATTAAAGAAAACCAAAACCCAAACCATGATCGAATTCATGAAAGCCAGCTTCCCGAATGTGGACAGAACAATTATTCTTCGTTTGCTTTCAGCCGCTGGTTTTGTTAGGACAAAAAACCCGAGGAAACTGAAGCCCAGCGAGATTGTGCGGCTTGTTCGTATGATGAAGAGATTCCCTGACTTCCTTCCTCCGGACGCGAGTTGCTTGTCTCCGTTGGGGGAGGATTTGTTGAGGACTGGGATTCTTAAAGAGCTGAAGCCTGAGTTCATAGCGGTTTCTCAGAGGAAGCCCTCCACCTATGCGGGTCATCCCTTCATTGTGGAGGCAGCTATAGCGTATGGGGGAGACATTCCGAAGAAGGATGATTTTGTTGTTTACAGGTTTGCGAACAGGATTCCGCTGTTGTATGATGAAGCCAGCGACGTTTCGGTGAAGGTTATCCGGTCTATAAACTGGAGAAGATACAAGGTTTCTTCGGGCATGCCAATAGCCATTCTCGTTCACGTGTGCAGCACCAAGGTTCCCTACAAAACCGTCGGCAAAGAGTTCATCGCGGACAGGCCAGAGGTGAAGAGCGAAATTTTGAATGGCATCCGCGAGGTGGCTCGTCGTTTGCAGATGTTTTTGGCGAAGCGGGAACATCGGGCGAAGGAGAAGAAACGTTTATCGGTTTTCTCCAAGTATCTGCCCAAGATAGCCCGGTTTTCCACGGACTTGGCTGGAAAGGAGAAAGAGCCGGACATTGAATTATTGTTGAGGAGTGTGAGTAAATATGAAGAGCAAGGAGCCTGAGAGTTCAGCTAAAAAGAAGAGTGAAAAGGTTCTGATCGACCTGAGGGGGTTTGGCAGTAACCTTTATGGTCAAATGGAGAAAGGCAAGTTTCCCTGGGTGGAGATGCCGAGTCGTTCCACTGAAAACATCTTCTACAGTCCTGACGTGAGGCAGTATATCTTAGGCGATAAGAGTGTTAAGCGCAGTGCCCGGAATATTCGGCACATTAAGCCGTTCACTCAGATGGTTTGGGCGGGTTTCTTCGCCAGCGAACTTGTGAAGAACAGGAAAACTTCGACTCTCAGGGATGTCTATTACTCGGCTCAAGCCTACGAAATGTCTTTCAAGGATCAGCCGGAGTCCAACAACATCATCACCGACCTGGAGACGGCTACGGGCTTCGCCAGAGAAGACTTCAACGTCTTCCCTGAGGAGCGTTCAGCCATCTTCGGCGACCTAACCATCGAATACACTGTTCCCGGCTATGAGGGAAAACAGTTGAACTTGACCTCTCACCCTGACGGCGTTATGATTGGCCCATCCCTCGTTTCCTCAGAGTTCGCCAAAACTGGCTGCGACAAGGTTATCGCCATCGAGAAAGGCGGCTTGTTCACTCGGTTTATTGAGGAGCGGGTCCACGAAAGATTTAATGCTCTTCTTATTTTGACTGCTGGTCAGGCGCCTCGGGCGACTAGGCACTTCATTAACCGGTTGAACCATGAGTTGGAGCTTCCCGTGTTTATCTTCACTGACGGAGACCCGTGGGGGATGCACATTGCCATGGTCATCATTTCTGGTTCAGCTAATGCAGCTCATCTTAGGGGTTTGACGACGCCGGATGCTAAGTGGGGCGGAGTCTACGCCACTGACATTGTTGACTACAAGTTGCCCAGTGATCCGTTGACGGATATGGATGTTAAGCGGCTTCATGAGTTGACTAAGGACCCCAGATACACGGGAGACCTGTGGAAGAGGGAGATCAAGACTTTCCTGAAGATTAAGAAGAAGGCGGAGCAAGAGGCTTTCAGCAGATACGGTTTAACTTATATTGTTGACGAGTATTTGCCGGCGAAACTGGAAGAAATGGCTGATTAGGCTCTTTCGTTTATATGAGCTTGGTTTGAGCTTTTCTTCTTGGGTAATCTTTGGGTAATCATGAAGTGTGTGCTCATAACCAGCTTATTGTAAATGTGATTGACTAGTGTAGAGAGGGGTGAAGAATTTAGTGCCCTCCATGTGCGCAGCAGCGTTAGAGACTACTTTTCTAAACTGAGGTAGGTGTAAACTTTACGGACACTTTAGGTTGAGTAATCTTTGGGATAGGGATATTGGCACTAATTCCTAAAGCATTTATCTCAGCGAATTCTAAACCAATTTCAGGCATTTCCATATTGATTTCTCTAATTTCCCAGTTTTTTTCTCTTGCTAATTTTGCGACTTCTCCAATAAATCCAAACATATTTTCGATCAGCTTCAACTTAAACTCGTTAAGTTTTTCACCAATAAACTTCAAAGCAGCTAGGAATTTTGGAAGGACGGATTGTTTAAAGAAGTTTTCCATTTTTTTAAATGCCTTTTTCAAGGCATCTGATGCCGAACCTATCACGTACTTCATTCGGTCTATTATTCCACTGATTTTTGTTTTCAAATCTTCAATGAAAGTTTTTGCCTTTTCAACTTCAAAGAACTGTTTTTTTGCATCAAATTTTTCTTCTGTACCTTTATATTTGTTTATTTCAAAACAAATCTCTTTAATACTTTCGGAAATAATAGACAGGTCTGATAAACTGCTTATGTAATTTAGTAATCGGTTACTCGCTTTCTTAACAGTCATTTTTTTGGCAGCCAATTCTACTGCTTGGTTAGTTTCTTTCTCGATCTCTTTGAGCTCATTTATGTTAAATTCTAAGAGAGCACTTTCAGTAAGTTCTTTTATTGTGGTAACTGAATCATAAAAAGTAGCGTGGCTAATAAAGGGACCACCAGCCTTTCGCGAGGTTATAGCAGCATTCAACGTAGAACCTATATTAATTAATTCTTTGATTTCATATGATCGGATTTTTTCTTTTTTCTTTCCAAGCCTCTTTTCAATATTGCCTAAAGACTTGGAGAATTCTTCAGAAAAACTAATGTAAGGACTTATAGCCTCCCCCATTCTCTCTATCCTCCTGAAATAATCTCTACACTACTGCTTATAAATGTTGGAAACATTTTAAGTTCAAGGCTGTTTGGGTTTGGGGCTAAAATTTAACCGCTAATAGCAACTAATTAGCATCTAAAACTACTATTTCTTCCAAGATTTTTACTCATTTATTGGGTGCCTTCCTTAAATCTTTAGTATAACCTGAAGACATCTGTTAGCATTAGTTCAGTTTGGTGTGGGGTGAAAAAATGGTTTTCGAGTTGAGATTCATGGAGGGTGGTGCTCTGATAGAAACTTGGAGTAAGACGGATTTTGTTCCGCAAATAGACACTGTCGTAACAATGAAGAATGGGATTCGTTACAAAGTGAAAGGGATAGCAATCTATAGACCGCCAGACGATTATCTCCGTTTATCTTCTTCCGTGAAAATTGTAGTCACAGTAGCCAAAGAAGAGTGAAGCTTCCTATAAATTTCCACAAGCATTCATCAACCATTAGAATGTTAAGGCAAAAGCCTCAGTTTAGCATGGTTTGCCCCAGTTGACTCTTTCCCATAACCGTTCATGGATGTAGTATAGGAACAGTTGGATTGTCTGGAACGTAACTGAAATGAAAGTTGTTTGACCCAGATTATGGGTAGCGTACCACGTAATCATCATCAAAACTATGAAAGCTATAATCCTGTAAGTTACGCTCTTGACCAAACTTCTTAACTTTTTATCCAACTCCCATCCCCGCTATCACTTCGTCGCAGCTTCCAAATAATTTTTGTTGCAGATGGTGTGTGAGCAAAACCAGTTACTGCCAGTCTATCGAAAAGAGTGTTTTGTCTTGTTCAAATCCGTTTGGATTTGATTTCTTCATTTTTTTCTCGCATGAAGATGTAAGATCAGCTGATCGTTTGGGCAAACAGCAGCTGATTTTTCATAGTCAGTACTACCTATTTTGTTTGGTTTTTAGTAAGATTTATTACCTTCTATTGTTTTTTTGGGAAGCGTAGTACCCCAATCTGAAACTAGCTTTATCTCCCCCTGATGGCTCAGTTTTATTTTGGTTGGGGTACTACTTTCTCTCTATAACCCCTTGTAGACGATGCAAAATCTTTCAAAAAGAGTTAATGCATGCTTAATTGGGGAATGTTGGTAGGAAAGAAAAAATAGTTGAGTGCAGTTAGGGATATGTCTTGCCGGGTATGTTAACTGCTGATGTTTTGTTTAGAGCGAAAGTTGTTTACTTGATTCTCTCCAAAGACACTGAGGAGGCTCTCGAATTGCTGAGCCAACGCTATGAGGTTGTGAAGCCGAAACTTAAGGTTGGGATGCCGAAACGGTACTCAAAGAATCCTGCATGTTACGTGGGGAAGAACAGAACCATCCATGTTTCCCGCAGGGAGATTCTGTGGAACCCCAAAATAGTTCTCCACGAGTTCTATCATCACCTCAGAAGAGAGACAGACGCGCAGGGAGGCATAGAAAAATACGCAGACAAATTCGCGGAGAACTACCTAGAAGCCTACAGAAAAACAGCAACACACAAAACATAAAGAATTCATGATTTAATTGGGCGAGGGTCTGTTTGGATAAAGAAGTTTTTGTTGAACGTGCTGTTGTGGACAGCATTTTGAGTTATGCGCAGACGCTTCATCCCAGAGAATCGATTCTTCTTTTGAAAGGAAAAGTTGACAAACACAAAATTGTAGTCAACGACACCCAGATTCCGCCGTTTGCAACTCATGGAAACACCTTCTCCGCTTTCCCCTTAAACAGGCTTCCAATCGATTTCTCAGTTGTTGGGGTTGCCCATTCCCACCCATCAGGCGCTCTGCGCCCCTCAGCCACGGACTTGAACAAGTTTTATGGCAGAATAATGCTCATAACCGCCTACCCATACCAAACAGAAAAAAACATGGCAATATTTGACCGCCAAGGAAAACCACTGAAATACGTGGTCGTTTGATCTGGCTCTTTTTAGCTGCTGAATGGAAGATTATTACTTCAACAAAGCAATGAGTTTTGATGTTTTGGGATTGGATTATGTTCCACCGAAGGAAAAGGAATAGAATTCTGATATGTTGAGTTTGAGTTTAATTTTTAATTTTTCCCCAAGTGTTAAATTTTAACCTGAAACCCAAAGCCAAATTAACGGAATAGAGACTAACAAATGAACATGAATAAATTAATGGACACTATCTTCATTTGCTCCTCTGTTATTTTCAATATTTCAGTAGGTGCTTTATACATTGCTACAAAACTTGGCAACATGATACTCGTGCAGGTGTGTGGTGGTACTGTCATTTCTTTGATAGTTCCTTTTACTGTCACATTGTTGGGGTATGTGAGGGAGAAGGAGAAAAAAAGGACGATAATATCTCATGTAATTATTCTTTTCTATCTCTGTCTGGAACTATTATTAGATTACATCCTTAAAATCCCATTCAGAGAAATATTAGCAATTCATGTTCCCTACATCATACTCTTCTATGCTGCTATGTTCAGTATGATAGGTGTTTCCTTCGACAAAAACAGGAAAATCGGATTTGTGGTGCCAATAACATTCCTGATATTGATTGGGTGTCTAATATACTATCTATTGCCTGTCTAAAATTTAGAGCAACTATAGAGTTACCTTAATTTCTTCCACAAGTCATAAAACTGAATGAGTTGGTTAATGAAAGACTGTGAAGTGGGGTTATGAAAACTAGCAGTGTTGGCCGATTGGCTTGTTTAGTAGCCGTCTTTGGTGTGGTACAATTCCTTCTTCTAACGTTTTTGGCTGCGTTCTTCTATCCTGGGGGCTACGATTACTTTGGGTATTACTTTAGCGATTTAGGAGCAGTAATAGCTAGAAACGGAGAACCAAATCCAATTTCAGAAATATTATTTTCCGTGGCTTTAGCGATAGTTGCTATAGCCCTAATTCCATTCTGGTTGATATTACGTTCAATCTTCGAGGAATCAAGACTTGGAGGAGTATTGAGTACACTCGGGTCCATGTTAGGTTTGACAAGCTCCCCCTTCATAATCGGAGTTGCCTTATTCCCGATAGACACTCAATTAGACACTCATATCTTGGCAACCCTCATCTTCTTTTCACTCTTTGTATTATCTACCATTTTTTATTCGATAGCCATAATACTAAATAAAAATCACTCCAACTATTTTGGACTTGTAGGTATTGTTCTCTTTGTGGTCTCTCTTGCTATTTTTGTGGATCCGCTTGCTCCACATGTAGCCTTTCTACAAACAATTGTTACCTATGGCTATTTTATCTGGGTGCTACTACAAACATTCCTTGTTTGGCGTTGGAAGAGACTATGAATAGTGAATCTACGTCCAAAGACCTGTTGTCCAAGATAAATCAAGACCATTTTAGAGAACGCCTTAACAAGTATACCAAAAAAGCATTTCAAATGCTTCCTAAAATCGAAAACCCTCACATACTTGACATTGGTTGTGGGTCTGGTGTTCCAACCATTGAATTGGCAAAGTTGAGTAATGGTGAAATAATAGGGATAGACATCAACCAATCTCTCTTGGATACTCTGAATAGAAGGGTTAAGGAAGAAGGGTTATCAAATCGTGTGAAGACTATGAAACGCTCTTTGTTGGATATTGATTTCCCAGACAAAAGTTTCGACATCATCTGGGCGGAGGGTTCAATATGGATAATTGGTTTTGAAAAAGGCCTCAAGGAATGGAGACGATTGCTTAAACCCAGTGGTTTTTTGGTTGTCCACGATACCATCAAAAACATGTCAAATAAACTAAAGAAGATACCTGACTGTGGCTTTAAACTCGTGAATCATTTTCAATTACCTGAGGACGCTTGGTGGACAGAATATTGTAAACCTCTAGAAATCCGAATCAAAGAACTACGTATCAAATACAAGAATGACCCAGAAGCTCTTAAGATACTCAAAAAGCATCACAGAGAGATAGATATGGTTAAAAGGAACCCAAAAGAGCACAGTTCAGCATTCTATATAATGCAGAAGTCCTGAAATCTTGATTCTTTAATATTTTGGTCTCAGTTTGAAAAGAATAATTATCGTTTGGAGGTTAAATTTTAACCCTCTTCTTTATGGTGCCCTTTTCTTTTTGGTCTAATTCTCCAGACCAAGACTGCCAAAGTTGTTATCACCAATAAGAGTAGAATCATCCATGATTGGAATTCCGGAATGACTGTTGTATGGACTTGAATCTGGCTTGAATCAGCAGTTAAACCGCTGAAGTCTATGACCCTGACTGTGAAATAGTAAACTGTTTCACTTTCGAGATCATCCACTGTGCAAGATGTTACAGTCCAGTCACTTATGTTCTGAACAACATTTCCCAATGTCCCCTCAGAAGAGGACCCGAAAATTTGGTACATGCTGAAATCTTCGTCCAAATTCTGGGTCCACCGAAGAGTAGCCGAACCGAAACTAACGTCTTCTAAAGAGGGAGTCTCTAGAACCACCGGGTTCGGTGAGTGGTTATTTATGTAAATAGTTGTGCGGTTCATGCCGACGTTACCAGTGGCATCATACATTCTGCCCCTCAACAGATAGAAGCCATCATGAATCTGAGTGGTCTCAACCGGAATACTCCAACCATCAGAGGGGACAATATCTTCTCCCAGGGGTACATATTCGACCTTTTGAAGACCCCACGTATAATCGTTGTTAGGGCTTACTTCCCAGAAAGCCAAAAGATACCAAACTTCCCCGTCATCCTCTTCTCCGTCACCATCCTCGTCAAACCATATTCCCTCAAAGCCATTGTTTTTGGGAACCACCTTCACTCTGCCACTCTTATCTTTTGGTCCTTTGGGATCCCTGACCGATACTTCTCCACCTCCCCCCGGATATGGATTCGCATCTTTTCCCGTTTCATAGTGCCCAATATCATCTGCAGTTCCAACTACTCCATCAGCCCCTGGTCTAACTTTTAGAAGAATCACTGCCTCACCTTGCCTCAAAGCGCATCCCACACTACTCCAAAACGGTCCACGGCCTCCTTGTTTGGGGATATGAGGTTTCACAGTGTAATTGCCATCCAAATTGCGTTTCTTCAAGAACTTCCTTAGACCAGCAGTCATATCATCGGTGGCTGTACCACTAACTGGGTCAGTGCTTGTGTCATTACCAAGCTCTTCCGCCATTTCTATTGCATTATTAAATTGACCACCTCCAGAGTTTCCCAGTAAAGCTGGATCATTCTGACCCAAACGCCACAGAGCGTTAGCGGCAGAGGTGGGACCACAAAAATTGTTCACGTCATCATCTGTTTGGGGGGTGCCATTCGTGTTTGTTGTACCAACATTTTCTTGGTTAGCATTTCCTAGACCTTGCTGATCAATCTGTGGTCGAGAAGCATTGATGTAATCCAGAGCGAAGAATGCCGCATCTTCATCCAAGGTTGTGGAATTGAAATAAACTAAATCCTCTAGAGGTCCCAAAATTCCCTCGGTAATTGCTGGGTCAGAATCTAGGGTCAGAAAGGGTGGTGTGGGATCAAAATGAACCATGATTTCTGTTGTCCCTTCTTGTCCCAAATGATCAAAGAGGGTTGCCCTTAACAGATAGTATCCTTCTTCGAAACCGTCTGTCTGCCAAAGAATGTTCCATCCAGTTCCGCCCCAACCGTTAGTTGAAGCTTGTCCTCCATCTCCATTGAATTGAATTCCCTCAAAACCATTATTGTGGTCTTCTCCAATTGGAATCCAGTTTATCCCGTCAACAGAAAAATCAAAGACTGCGTGGGTTATGTCATCTTCATCAGTGAGGTCAACAACCCTCAACTCTACTTTGCTCTCGAACACCTTCACTGTGTTTGGCTCCAAAGTTGACATGAACTCGTCATTTGATGGAGAAGTGAAGTAGGGGATTGGGTGTAAATCGGTTTGGGATTCAACTGTACGCACAAAACAATCAGAAAAAAGCACAAAAACAAGAATAATCAGTGACAATTTAAGGGTGAATTTCGTTTTTCGAAGCCACAACATATTAACCCTCTCTGAGAATTCATTAAAACTTCTGATTGAACAACTTCTTATATAATATGAAATTGAAATATTGATTCTTGCTTCTCTCATGATGCGCACGTTTTGGTACATTCCCATAAAAACACCAAAACGGAGAAAAATGTCAAAAAGTCTAGAGCTAGAATAACGCTTTTCCGTCAGTATTTTGTCAAAAGAAGCTTATGTACGCCTTAGCTAAACTAACTCAAACTCAGATAAATTAAAATAAGTCTTGGGACTGTTAAGTTAAGCCTTGAGGGTTCCGGCATGAGCGAGGATGTGCCCATAGGATTAGCAGTCGCCGAGAAAATATTCGGTTTGATACTCATCATCATAGGCGCGATAGTGGCATTCTACTCCAGTAATCCCCCAGCAGGCGACGTCAGCCACTTTTCAGGCATCTTCACAGCGGTCGGCTTGGTAATCGTAGCGGTAGGAATCTTTCTGGTTATAGCCAAAACCGAATAACACCCAAGCAACGATCATATTAGGAGCCTAATAACAGCGTATTGTTGAAAACAGTCTTTTTTCTGAAAAACCAAGCATCAACCAACCATCAGTTGCCTAGAGCATACAGAACAGCTAAGAAAATGTCCGAAAAGAGAAAAAGGCAAAAAAATACCCAGAAAAACGGTTGCAACTTCAAGTCCTGTCAGCCTAATCAGCATTAGTGAATCTTAACATTTATATGCACCTTATTGACCTCTCAGAGGTTAACCGAAAGTTTCTATGCAAACTTACGACTGGGGACACCGAAACAGATGAACCAAAGCCAGAAAAGCTCTGTCATGCGCATCGTCAAAAGAATCGCAGACACAAAACTCAGCGGCGTCGCACTTCAGAAGCTGGAGCAAGTCGCCACCAAGATGGGCGTAGAAGAAAATGAGCTTCTTCGACTCTACGTCGAAACCAAGAACCGTTCTCTGAAAGAAAACTTCGCATCCACACCCTACAAAGAAAGAATCCTGCTGCTGCCTCAATGCCTCCGCTCCAAAGATTGCCCCGCAAAACTAGGCAAATACGGCTACGAATGCCAAGAATGCGGAAGATGCAACATAAAAACGATCAAGCAGACAGCCGAAAAGTTGGGCTATAAAGGCGCATTCATCCTACCCGGAGGTAGTTTGGCGCAAAAGATTCTCCTCGAACTGAAGCCAAAAGCATCTCTGGGCGTTGCATGCTCCAAAGAACTTGTCCTCGGCAGCTTCCTCTGCGAAAGAATGGGAGTCATAGGCCAGGGCATAACACTGCTTCGAGACGGTTGCATCAACACCCTCGTGGATCTGAGAACCCTAAACGACGCCCTGACAGTTAGCCAATTCTAACTCCCTAACCAAGAGACGTGCTGCCTAACGCTTCAAGAATTTTCTTCGGCGAGAAGGGAACAAGAACAGCGGATTTAAGGTAACGCCCCAGCTTCGGAATCAGCCCCACAGCATCAGTTCCCAGCTTGCAGACAACAACCTGCTCAAGAACACCCAAAGACTCAACCCTGATGATGTCCCGAAAGTGCCTCGACAATTTCACAGCCCGCTCAACGTC
>JGI2173J19968_10000875_pt1 | contig 11802 bp, 15 predicted proteins | sample DeeMarSWOR136_30_FD_19968 | JGI IMG/M metagenome (IMG submission 19968) | reverse complement strand
TCTATCTTTTTTTCAATATCATCTCTAGTTGAATCAAAAAATTTATCAAGACCAATGATTTGATTTTTTGTCATATTAAGTTCCCCCACTAATTTGGGATTTCAAATTTGTGGAAAGTCTATATATCTAATATTATTATTTTTTATTTATAATACTTTTGTTTTTTACTATATGTAATGTTTTATCTCTTTATTAACATATGTTAATGTTGTAGATTATATTAAACCTTTGTTTGCAAGAATTGAACAACCAAAGAATTATTTTTTCAAAAATTTTGCTATTATGTATATTTCTGAACTGGTTTTACGGGAGGCGGGAGGGAAATAGCGTTTGACAATTCGGAATTTTTTATTTATTTTCTTTACAAAGTCCTCTAAATCCTCACCTGTAAAAACCTTGCAAACAAATTTACCATTTAATTTAAGTATAATCTCAGCTGTTTTAAGTGCTTGTTCATTTAAATATAAACTCCGGGCATGATCAACAGAATAATTACCAGAAATATCAGGAGACATATCTGAAATTACCACATCTGCCTGCTTGCCTCCAATTAAATTTTCCAGTTCGCATAAACTAGATTCCTTCGTCATATCTGCTTGTAAAAAAGTAACACCAAAAAGAGGACGAATCTGCATAAGGTCTACACCGATTACTTTCCCATTTTCTCCGACTATTTCTTTAGCAACCTGACTCCAACCACCTGGTGCTGCTCCTAAATCAACAACAGTGTCGCCTCTTTTTATAATATTAAACTTTTTTTGAATCTGTAAAAGTTTAAAAGAAGAGCGGGCTCTATAACCAACCCGCTTTGCCTCTTTATAAAAATGTTCTTTCTTCTTTTCTTTATACCAACGAGTCATACAACTACAATATAATGTCAATATCCAGTCTTTCTGCAAGTTCCTTATATCTGTTTCTTATAGTAACCTCTGTTACACCTGCAACATCAGCAACTTCCCGCTGGGTTCTTCGCTCACCACATAAAATAGATGCAATGTAAATAGATGCTGCCGCAACTCCAGTTGGTCCACGACCACTAGTTAGTTCTTTATCAGCTGCATCTTTAAGAATTTCAATTGCTTTTGATTGAACATCTCCACTAAGTTTTAACTCACTACAAAACCTTGATATATAATCCTGAGGTGAAGTAGGCATAAGTTTAAGTCCAAGTTCTCTAGCAATAAATCTATAGGTTCTTCCGATTTCCTTTCTTGATACACGTGAAGAACCGGCTATTTCATCCAAAGTTCTGGGAACATTACATTGTCTGCATGCAGCATATAAGGCAGCGGCGGATACTCCTTCGATGCTTCTTCCACGAATAAGGTTTTTAAGAACAGCTTTTCTATAAATCATGGCTGCTGTTTCTCTAACATTTCTTGGAAGCCCCATACCTGAAGCCATTCTATCAAGTTCAGATAAAGCAAATGCAAGGTTTCTTTCTGTAGCATCAGAAATTCTAATTCTTCTTTGCCATTTCCTAAGCCTGTATAGTTGAGCCCTATTTCTTGTTGGAATCGATTTACCATAAGAATCCCTATTCTTCCAACCAATCATTGTAGAAAGACCTTTATCATGTATAGTATAAGTCATAGGAGCACCAACACGGGCTCTTTTTTCGCGTTGATCTGAATCAAAAGCACGCCATTCAGGACCATGATCTATAAAATCTTCATCAATAACAAGCCCACAATCCTCACAAACTAGTTCCGCTCTAGAATAATCTTTTGTTAAATGAGTGCTGTCACATTGTGGACATCTAGTTATTTCTTCAATACTTGGTTTTTCTTTTTTCTTTTTTGCACTTGGCATCATGTGATATTTTTCCCCCTTTTATTTTTAAACCTTTCGATATACTTTTAAACAACAATAAAGAACTTATATAAATATTTTTCTATGCTCTAGATTTAGATCGAAAGGGTCTATCTAATTAGACAATATATCTTGTCTAATGAGCAAAAGCTAATTAGAAAGCAACAATAAGATTTAATAAATTTTTGTTATCAAGATTTTATAAAGCTTTTGATGGGAGGGGCTTTGCAGGTTCTGTTGATTTGGGGAGTGTTGATTTTTGAGTGTTGAAAAAGGAGTGGTAATTTCTGGTTTTCAAAAAGATTATGAACTCCAGTCGTGGAATGAGCAAGGAGAGATAACAAAAATTGAAGGCATGTTGACCATTGCTTTTTTAGTTGTTTCTCCTTGTTCCCATATAGACAACAGGAAACAGTTATATCTCATTATGGAGATTCCTTACATGGTCGACATGTCTTATTCATCTAAAAAACAATTTCATGTAGTTAATTTTAATGAATATGCTGAGTTGAAAAATGAAGTTCCTAAATTGAAACAAAAAATCAAAGAACTTGAATCTAAACTCGATAAATTAAATTCATTTTTAAAAGAGGTAAATAGTGTGATTTTTCACAAAACAGGAGGACATGCATGTGGTATAGGACCGATAGAAACAGCACATCGTTTATTAGAAAGAGATAAAGAGAGAGATGAACAAATATGTCAATTTGAGAATGAAATTAAAAAAATAAAAGATGAAAACATTGGTTTAAAAGAACTGTTAGGTAAAAATACTTCTGGTTGGGAAATTATCGGCGATGTTGCTGTTGGGATAAATCCATTTACTAAAGAAAAAGAACATTTTGGATTTCCAAGAGATTTTGATGAAAATAAATCTCGTAATATTCATTTTACTGATGAAAATTACTATATGTGTCATTTCAAATATTTTTATGATGATGAACGACCTTGGCCAAGTGGTCTATCTGTTGAATATGATATGCCAATTACTCTCTATAAGCATTTATGTAATATAAGCAAATTATCAAAACAAAAAACATTTGATATTCATGAGCTACAGAATGAAGAGAATATTAAGGATTATATTTTGTTTAAAGGTGGAAATTTAAGAGGTACATATCCTATTAAAGTTATTAAATTCATAAATAATACTCGGGGTAAATCATTTGATATACATGAGTTTGATAAATATTGTGGATTTAAAGATAATAGAGAATCACGTAGACAATATATTAAAAAATTAATTGAATGGGGATTAATTAAGCCAACAGAAAATCAAAGAATATATCAAAATCTAATTTAACAGGTATAAATTTGACAATTAATTGACAAAAAATTGACATTTTCTAAATTTTTAATGACTAATAATTTACTATTAGTTTTATTTTATTTACAATATTTTTACAATTAATAAATATTAATGGACACTTTTATGGTTTTATTCAGCCGTGTGCTTTCCCAACTGGGCTTTAATTTGAGGGATGAAAAATCCCTCATTCCCAGTCAAGGTTGATATTATGCCATTAAAACAGTCTTTAAGGCCAAAATATTTTCCTGCCCAACAGGAGTACTTTCAGCGACCTTATAGGAGAGTATATAAGATATGCAACAGATATAAAATTGCAAATATTACTCTTGAAGATTTTGGTCTAAAAATAAATAATGTTGACCAAGGGAAACGGTGGTCGCTTCCCAAGGTCTGGAGCCATGATAATATGACTATCAAAGCCCCGAATGAAAATATAAAAGAAGCAGTTGATAAGCCTTTTTGTTGTACTCATTGTGGAAGTGAAAACTATATCAAATACGGTAAGAAAAACAGTAAACAAGTCTATATGTGTAAAAATTGCAAAAGAAGATTTGTAGATAACCTTTATTTTGAACGGTTAAAAGCTGAACCTAAGATTATATGTGTAACACTTGATCTTTATTTTAAAGGTATAAGCCTTAGAAAGATTGCTGACCATCTTAAACAATTCTATAATCTTAATATTCATTTTACAACTTTATATCATTGGATTAGAAGATATATCATTATCATGGATGAGTATGCCCGTCAATTCAAACCACAACTTAGTGAGGTTTGGAATGCTGATGAAATGATGATTAAAATTGATGGTGACTGGTTTTATTTATGGAATGTAATGGATGATGAAACACGTTTTCATCTAGCTAGTGTGATTAGTAAAGAAAGGAAAACAGTTGATGCACGTAAGGTTTTGATTACTGCTAAAAAACGTAGTCATGGTGAAAGACCTCAATGTATTATAACTGATGGTTTAAAGATTTATAGTCAAGCTATTAATGAGGAGTTTCACACCCTTAAAAGGAACACTATTCATATTGATAATGTTGGTATCCGTGGTAAACATTATGGTAGGGATTGTTTTGATAATAATATTGTTGAAAGACTTCATGGTANTATTAGGGAACGTAATAAGATTCAANGTGGTTTAAAAGATGAGTATTCAATGTTTATCCGTGGGCATCAGTTATATTACAATTTTATAAGACCACATGAAAGTCTTAATGGTAAAACCCCATCTGAAGAAGCAGGGATAACAATTGAAGGAAGTAATAAATGGCTTACTCTGATAAAGAAATCTGTTCAACATCAGAAAATAAAATCATCTTGAATATTTAAGATGAGGTAAATATATATCATAAAGAGTAAGGACTGATGAGATGGATGTTCGGAATAGTTGGATAAAATACAAAAGAAAAATTGGGAAACAGATGCAAGATTTAAAATGGAATGTGTTAGCACTATATCTTGCAAGAAAAGACTCAAGGATTCCTTTGAAATCAAAAATTATTATTGCAATCACTGTAGGATATTTATTAAGTCCAATTGATTTAATTCCAGATTTCATTCCGATATTGGGGCAACTCGATGACCTAATTATTGTACCTGCCCTGCTAAGTTATGCGATTAAATCAATACCTGAAAATCTATTACAGGAATATAGACAAAAAGCTAAGATAGAGTTTAGAAAAGGGTCTCCCAAATCATATAAAGCAGCAGCAATAATTGTGTTTTTCTGGTCGGTCATTTTGATATTTGTAATCTATTGGATCGGTAAAATGTTCTGGTTATAATATTATTATCACTACTAATTTCCCACTACAAAATTCCCACTACGATATTACACAGTACCTTTATTTAGTAAATCAATCTTTGAATTATAAAAGAAATATAATTAAAAAATCTGAATCAGCGTTTTCCCTTCCAAACAAAGGAACGAAACAAATTATGCAACTCAATAAGGAAAAATATCTTGAGCAATTTCTATATATTCGAATTTGGTATGAAGATTTATTAAATAATAAATACTTTGCTGTATTTAAGAAAAAAAGAGATGAGTTAACACTTGTAAATATAACGATAGGCTTATATTAAAATAAGATTCAATAAATCTATTTTTTGTAAAAACTTGTAAATTCAGCACCTTGATTTGAATACTACTTAAACTTGTTGATTTTATAAAGAGATTGTCAAAAAGCTTTCATCGAATCACTTGGAGTTATTTTTTCTTCTAAGATAAGAATTAAATCTTTTTTAACTTGTTTTGGTATTTTTAATAAAGCATTTTCTAAAGAATCTTTTATTTCATTTTCATTAGCATCTTCATGAATTGGTATATAAGAAACATGAAGTTTTGATCTAATAGTATCTTCTTTACTCAATTCCTCAATTTTGTCTAAAATTACCATAGCAATTTCTTTTACTTCTTTTTTTGTATNATCCTGTTGAATTATGAAAAATAACTTTTTGACATGCTCAGTCAAATAAGCATCTATTACATTAGCNACNGTTCNATCTTTATGTTCCTCTTGACTATCTAATATTTGAAAAATATAATAATGNCCTTGTTTTGTTATCATTACAAAGTCAGGGTAATATATAATTGATTTTCTAGGAATTGTGGGATGATTTATTTCAATTTTCTTTTTTCCATTCTACACTCTTGCACTGATAAGTATTATCATAAAAGTATTAACTTTTTTGGGAGGTTTTTATAATTGATAAATAAAAAAACAAGTGATTATTTAATAATTTTTTTCTTTGCGCTTAATGCAACGCTTAATGAAAAAAATGTAACGCTTAAAATTACACCTAAAGCACCAATAATATATGGTATACCAATCTCATATATTTTTATTGTTGTTGGCCAAATCTCTCTAATACGGTATCCAAAAATACAAGATATTGCAGAAATGATAATGAGAATTATTCCAACTATTAAAAATCCCTTTTTTGTATCCATTTTCTATACACTTTCAAGTATAATTAATATTTTAATTACTATAAGATTTTCCTCTTTAATATTGAACAAAATGAAAAAATATCCTTTTTTTTCTTTTTTTCATTTGATTTCGAACAAAAACTATTGTTTTTTTGGAGGTTTTTCAAATTGAAAACAAGTGATTATTTATTCCGCTTTTGTCGAAAAACTAACAACACAATAATTAAGAAAATCACTAATACAAATAATATTAATAGAAAAAAGTCAGGTATTATAAAACCAACACAAACTAAAAATAAGGCAACAACTACAACTATTAATGTTTCAAGAAACTCTTTTTCCCCAAATGGTTTACCAGATTCATCTTTCATTTTAACACATGATTATTTAGTTTTTTTCAAATATCTTCTACCTAAAATATATACAATAAGAAAAATTACAATCAATACAATAAGTATAATATTTGTCGGTGTATTACATACCATTTTTTAAAATAAATATATTAAAAAGTAATATAAGAACGAAAAGGAAAAAGTATGCAGTAAAAACAACTGCAAGCAATTGTTCTTTGGTTTTAATTACTACTGGAATAATTGGCAATAAAATACCTAATAATAAGTATCTTTTGTTTTATTTTAACAGTTTTGGAGGATTAAATAATGTCATGTAAAAAAACAAGTGATTATTTTCCTCTTGTTTTCAATTCTTTACCTGCTAAATATGCTCCAATTATGATTAGAATTAAACCAAGCACCCAACCTATTATTGCATTTAGTTGTACATCAGTGGTAGCCGCATACCAAAATCCAATTAAACCACAAATAATTAAAACTACACCAGTTAACACAATAGATTGCTTCATATCAATCTCTCCTCAGATTACAATATCGATTGAATTTAATAACATTTTGGAAAATACAATTCTTGTGCAAAACAATGATTTTTAGAAAATATTGCTATTTATTGTGCAAAGCCGATGGGAGGAGCTTTGCACGTTTATTCAATTCTGCACCTTTATTCAGCATCTTGCACTTTTATTCAACATCAACAAGAGAAGAAAATTTTTGATTTTAGGTGCAGAACAGTTAATTATAAATAGACAAAAAACTGAGTATTTTTTGTAACAATGGAAACTGTTCTAAAAACCTTTGAAACAATGATCCTGTTATCATTTTGGTTCTTGGTATATTTATTTCTAATATTCCCCATTCACTCTCTGCATTATACAAATCTTTTGCTTTACATCTAATAGTGTAGTTACCTTTTACCCAAACGTTTGATTGCAAATGAGGCGTCCCAGAGCTAAATGGACCCATCCATCCAGTATTTGTTCCATCTCCCCACTCTGTAAAATACCAGATATCATCTCCATCAGGATCTACAGTTATAAATGTATATTCATAAACATTTCCAGCTTTACCATATGTCTCACCAGAAATAACAGGTTTATTTGGCGGTTCATTTAAAAACTTAATACCCTGTTGCAAACGAGTTGTATTAACTGTTGTCCCCATATAATCTTCTAAAATTGAACCTGGACAACCCTCAAATTCAATTTGATATGTTATATCAAAAAAACTGTCGATATTAAAATTTCCACTAGGCATTTTAGTCAAGATGAACTGACCAGGACTAGNTAGACCATAATCTGAGCCTGCCTTTATCCGAAACATACAAAAATCTGGATCGCCAAATAACTCTCCGTCTAATTGAAATATTTCACTTATAAAGCTTTGAACAGGATCACCTGGAGTTCGAGGTGCAGTATTTATTTCAAATGAGACAGGTACTGAAAGATACCGATTGAATCCAGTTAAATCACCAGTACCAGTTACAACTAATTCAAGGGTAGCATCAAATTCAAGGATTTCACCACCTAATGGTCCACCAGGAGTCCTTACAATATTATAAAAATCATTAAATATCGGGTCTAACTCGATTGTAGTATCAGGTGGTAAGCCATTAATTATATAGAATGGGTCTTCAGACGATTCGTAAGGACAATCAGCAGGGAGATCAGCAGTACCACTTCCATTATCAGGTTCGATACATTGATCTATTATTAATAAAATTTCTTTAGTTTCATCTATTAAATAATCGCTCTGAGTTAATTCTTCTTCAATTAATGCAGATACAGATAAACTTGTAATTAATAGCATTATACAAATTATAATTCCAATTTTTTTATTTTTCATATTTTTCCTCCCGTATAGTATTTATAATACTGTTATTAGTATATAAATATGTACACAATTTTATAAGTAAATATTAATAATAAAAATAGGTTTTGCCTCTTTGGTCGTTTTTGAGTTCAAAGTTGTATTTTATAAAAAGAAGTTTTTGAAATAATAGGTATCGTTATAAAAACCTCAACAATGATGAACTAGAGATTGCTTTACATTTTCGTACGTCATCATTAGAATCTGTTTTAAATAACAATACATCTTCTACTAACTTATTAGATTTAGAACCTGTAAGAATGAAACCTCCATCGTTTGTCTGCTGACCTGAAAAAGTAATTTCAACACCAATTATATCACCATAAGTTTTACTCCACACTTTTTTACCATTACTATTCGTCTTAATTAATAATGCATCGCAGCTTTACACCTGAATTCGATTTTGCACCTAAGCTTTAAATCTAAATTCAAATTTTTGCATACAAATTATGCAAAAAAACCGATTAAAGTTACAAATCTGCTTAGAACATCTGTTATCAATACAAAAAGTTTATATTTGGTTTAATAATATATAATTTGAAATATTGATGAAATATTGAGGGGGAAAGTATATGAAAAAAGTAATAATTGTAATTGGAACAATAATATTATTTTTTGGAGTTAGTGTAATACCCAGTATATCTGCAGTAAACAAACAAAAGACATTAAATATCGCGACAATGCCGAATATTTGGTATGTTGATGATGATGGTATTGACTATCCTACTCCTGATTATTATAAAATACAAGATGCCATTGATAATGCAACTGGCGGTGATGAAATAAGAGTTTATGCAGGTTATTATCCTGAAAATGTAGTCGTGAATAAGAGATTAGAATTAATCGGAGGATGGAATGGTACTTCTACTATTGATGGTGGTGGAAGTGGTAATGTTGTCAAGATAATGGGAATTGCTTCTGATGTAAAAATTGAAAATTTTACTATACAGAACAGTGGAAATTATGAAGCAGGTAAGGTATTTGATGCGGGTATTCATGTATTGTCTAGTTTAAACAAAATAATTAATAACAATATTTCAAATAATAAAGGAGATGGAATTTACCTTTCCAGTTCAGCTGGAAACGAAATAAGCGGTAACGTAATAATAAATAATGATTATGATGGCATTGGTCTTTTTTCTATTATATCAGGGGGAAATACTATCTCTGGAAATACAATTGAGGATAACGGATATGATGGTATATATCTATATAGAGGACATGGTAACTTCATCAGGGAAAATAATATATCAGGTAATAAGGGAAATGGAATTCATTTCCAAAGATCCAGGTTAAATTTAATAGAAAAGAACTATATCGGCAATAGTGATAAATATGGTATTTATTTTGAGTTTTTTTGTATTGCAAATTCGATAACTTGGAACAATATTACAGGAAATACTGACCAAGGATTATTTTTTAAATTCCAATGTGATGGTAACCTTATGACATATAACAATTTTATAGATAATGATGATGCCAAAAAAATTTTCTACACACCTCATGTAGGCTTTCTTTCATGCTTTTTAAATGGGTGGAGAGAAAATTATTGGGATGACTATAATCCAATAATTCCTAATTGGTGGTATCTTATTTGGGGAAGATGGGGATTTATACCTTGGCCAAACTTTGATCTATATCCGGTAGCTGATCCTTACGATTGGCCTCCAGCATAGAACCTATAATATTTGAAATCTAAAACAACTTATCTTAGTTGGATAAAATAAGAAAATATTGGAATCTATGACTTAATCATTGTTTATATTTAACGAATTGAAGCATTACTCTACCTATTTCAAGATAACGACATACCTTCTTTATGAAAACATAGACTTATTGTTCTAAATCCATATCTTGAATATATTTCTATGGTTTTTGTGTTTTATTTCTGCTGCTACAACATCAATAATATTTTTTATGATTTAAATTTCATTTTAACTTGTTGAATAGCTTTGCAACGTATTGGATTTGCACAAAAATTTTTGTTTTAAATGCAAAACATACTCCACAAAAATTATTTTATAATATTTACAAATATGATATTTAACAATGGAAATCGAAGAAATACCATATACAGGGACAGCTAATCCTGTATTTGACTACCCAAAACATGTTGGTCGAATAAGATTATTTTTCAATTCATTTGTTTGTCATATTTGTAGAATTATTCCTTTTATTGAAATTAAAAATTCTATGTATCGAATGATAGGAGTTAAAATTGGTAAAAATGTAATAATTGCAGCTTATACGATAATTGATCCTTTTTTTCCTGAACTAATAACAATAGAAGATAATGTTATAGTGGGTGTTGGAGCAACAATTATTGCACATGAATACACTCAAGAAAAATTAAAGAAAGGAAGAGTACTAATAAAAAAAAGAGCTCTTATAGGGGCGGGAAGCCTTATTCGTTGTGGAGTAACCATTGGTGAACACGCTGTTGTTGGAGCTAAAAGTTTTGTGAATAAAGATGTACCAGATTTTACAATAGTAGGTGGTGTTCCAGCAAAAATTATTAAAAAAAAGATTAAAAAATAATACTGTATTTTCAAAACCATATTATTACAGGTTTTATGATTTTAATCATTAAAACATATATGTTGTTTGTACATACATTTAAATATCATAATTTCCATGAGATATTGCCGAGGGAGGAAAATAAATGAAAAAAATTGCAGCTTTAGTTATAATAATTCTTTTTGTAATAACAAGTTTCATAACATTACCAGGTATATGTTACTCAAGTAATGCAGGAAAATTAAATAATATAGTATCAAAAGATTTAGAGTTTCCAAATACATATTTAACCCTGGGTAGTCCACCATTACCTCCTGTTATATGGACAGAAGATTTCATCACTTTTTATATCTCTGTACCTCAGGATGGTGAAAATGACCAAGTTTACTATTGGATAGACTGGGGGGATGGAACAACTAGTGAATGGATAGGCCCATATGAGCCTGGTCAAACAGTTTACATGTCACATGTATGGAGTGAAGATGGCGTATATAAAATAAAAGCCAAAGCAAAGGACAAGGATGGTGAAAGTAGATGTGCAAAATATACTTTGAGTTTATTCTGATTTCAAATTCTTCGGAATAGAAACTGGATTTGTAAACATAACCTATACATTTACAATATATCTAAAGCAACAGGAATATTTCATTTATATAGACTGGGGCGATGGTAACTATGATGATTGGTTTGGCCCTATTTATGAAATATGGTTATTTTACCATTCATGGAGTTTACCTGGCAAGTATGTATTTATGTTTAGAATGAAAGATATATACGGAAATGAAAGCGACTGGTTAACTGTAATAATAACAATACTACCGATTAAAAACAGTGCGCCAAAGGCACCGATTATAAAAGGTCCGACAGGTGAAAAACCAGGAGATTATGAGTATACATTCCAATCAACTGATCCAGATGGAGATTTAGTTAAGTATTTTATAGATTGGGGAGACGGAAGCAATAGCAGTTGGATTGGTCCATATTCCTCAGGTGAAGTACTGAAATTG
>JGI2173J19968_10000866_pt1 | contig 11845 bp, 2 predicted proteins | sample DeeMarSWOR136_30_FD_19968 | JGI IMG/M metagenome (IMG submission 19968) | reverse complement strand
TCTCTTCCTCTTCCTGCGAATTATTTGTTTGACTTGGTGGCTTGAACTGACCAGCAGTCAATTCAGGCTTTTTCTGAATATCTGGGGCTTTGTCGCTGGGTGCAAAAGATAAGTCTGGAAATAATAAAAAAATGATTGCAAAAAGAGTTGGGAGTATAATTATTTTTCTCATTTTTCCCCTCAATATCCATCTATATAAAATTCATAGTTATAAGCGACACTGGTAAGACCAATACACAGCATAGACTTTTTCGCGACTACTTTTTTTACTATTAGTTTTGGATTATATTCCCACCCTATCCTGCTCTAAGGCCGCGAGCTAATTACTCAAATAATCAATTTCAATTTGTTTTTTATGGACACTAAACCCCCTTTATATATGCTCATATATATATTTTTTGGCATCAAAAAACAAATACTAATTTCACTATTCTTTGAAATCCACCTGCATTCTCTTCTTCATCTAAAAGATTAACATTGCATAACTTACGGAATCCTTTAGCATCTAAAATGAGTTATCCTCAAATATAAAAACTCATCCTCTCTGTCAGATATAAGCTATATCCCCCTTAAGGCTTTATCATTTGTAACCGCTATCTATATAAAGAAATTAAATCAAAAAATTTTCTTTTATCATCTGAATGTACTATTTTTATTTTCTAATTCTTATTCTTTACATTCTTGCTCTGCTTCTGAAAAATCTGACACAGGAAATCGAACATATAAACATCAGACTAATCAGTACTGCAGTACTGATTGCTCCAAAACGAATCATTAAGTAACTAACGACCACAAAAGGCACTAGGCTTTTCTGGACTCCAATTTTCAACACTCTGTGCCTTTTAATAACATCAGCAATAGATGGGGAATATTTGTAATACATAGCGACGAACTTGCGTCCCAGCGCATTGGTCATCAAGTATTTATCTCTGAATTGTCGAAGAATATCAATATGCGGATGCAGCGGCGAGCCGTAGGCGGCTGTGGCGATAAAGCAGCCTCCGCCACCGCCATCACCTCCGTCATCTCCTCCGCCACCGCCACCTGGACTATCAGAAGCAAAGCTGGCGGTTATGGATTTATTCGAATCCATTGTTATCGTTATTGTTTCTGTTGTTCCCGAGGCATCTCCACTCCATCCACTGAAATGATAACCGCTGTTAGGTATGGCTGTTACGGATACATTCGTGCCTGCGTCATGCGCATAGCTTCCCGGAGAAGGATTGGTTGTCCCGCCAGAACCCGCAGCTATTGTCAATGTGTATTGTTGAATACCTTCAGTCGTAAAGCTCCACTCCACTCCATGGGTCTCTCCATAATCGTTCTTGGCCACTACCTTCCAGTAATACGTCGTCCCTTCATTTAATGTTCCAGGATCATAATAGCTGCTGCTCACCGTCGTCACAAACGGCGGTGGGGAACTCGTTCCTAAATAAACATCATAAGAAGTGGCACCAATACAGTCATCCCAGTCCAAATCCATCTCTACGGAAACATCTGTCGCTTCATGGGCAGGGGAAGGATTTACAGGCAAAGGGGGAGGTTCCGGGCTTATGGGAGTGAATACCGCAGAATCCACATCAGTCAACACCTTCTGGCCGTTATGAGCAGCAAAATAACAATTAATTCCATCCCCCTTTGAGATGCCTATCGTTGGGCTATAGGGAGTTGCGCTTAAATCATTTCCGCCAGCATAATTGAATTGAATCCGGCCGTCATCATAAAGGATAAGCTCAACATTGACAGGAACTGCTCCATAATAAGTCTGGGCCACCCAGCGAATAACTAGGCTGTCTGCATTTTCTGTGATGTAGACATCCTCTCCTGATTGAGCAGAACCGTTTGTTCTTAAATCAATCCAGCAGGGAGCAATCCTCTTGTTGTCGGCCAGCTCCTGACCAGAATTACTGTAGTCAATATTAAAGTCATTTAAATCCACATAGCCATTGGTGCATACGTAAATCGTCGTTCCTGCCGGAATGGTCTCTCCAAAATAAGGAAAATCAAAAGGCAGAGTGTATGTCCTTGAAGCTTCATCGTAATGAAAATTCCAACCTGTTCCTCCTCCAAGATATTCAGGGGAAATCTCAGAGCGAGTATAATAATCCTCTGTTTCGGTGTTGAGAAGTTCACAGAAATGGTAGAGGTCGACATGTTCCGGAAAGCCAAACTGCTGGGTAATGGATCTCCTCTGGAAAATCCAGGATCCTGCCATGAAGTTGTAAAATTCCTGAAGAAACTCTTCCCACTGAGTGTCGTCTGCAAAATCGATGACAGACTCATAATCTGAATCAAAATCTCCAGAAGTCAACGGAAAATAGACAGCCAGGCCGTTTGCCCCGGGCCAGTCTGAACCGTGCTGCTCATGAATCACTGCATTTTCGATCTCGGTTATCACTTCCGAAGCCGAATTCTTAACAGCACTCACATCTGTATTCCAGTTGTCCATCAGAGATTGAGCGAACGAGCTTATAGAGCCTGCAAGTGAATCCATCGCTGTCAAATCAATAACGGATTGAGTCTCATCTTCCCCATATGATTCATAATAACGATTGACAATGGCCTGGCCTAATTCGCTGGAGGACCAAGAAGGATTATTCACCAAATCCTGAAGTATGGTATCGTATGGCCAGCCATCCCCAGGCTCTGATTCCTCAGAACCAACCATGACTTCACCATAATCCTTGATTTCATAAGCGACTTCCACCATTCCCATCAGACAGGCATCAAAACCAATCAAATGATTGCTCCCAGTGACATCTAAAGCCCCCTGGACTTCATCCATGTACAGAGTGTCTCCTTCATCTGTGTCATCCCAGCACACGGCTCTGTAATAGGGTCTATCTTTCCCTTCAAGTTTGGCTTGCTCCTCTTTCTCCTTGGATTCACGCCAACCGCCGCCATGATTCCAGAGAATGAGGGCATACTTTTCTGCAGCATAGTCCGCTTTGGCCCAATCGATGAAATCAATCAGCGTCTGAGGATCACCGTGGTTCAGCTCACCAAGGTCTTCGAGAGCGTTATCTGCAGTGGGAGTCATCCCAGAAGTGATATAAAACCTCTTGGTTGTCGTCCAGTTTCCGTAACTGGTGTTGTAGCCGTCGATTCGGTCAAATTGGATTACGATATTAATCTGTGCATTGGAGCCCACTGAGGCCATCTCCAGGAAGTCGTTTATTCCTGCCCCTTCGAGGTTATTATCCCCATCCAGATAGACCATGAATGTCCATGATTTTTTGCCGGTTGTAAAACTCCATTCATCACCCGGAGTATCGCCGCATGAATTCTTGGCAACCACATACCAGTGATAGGTTGTGTTGGACTTTAACTCCCCAGGATCATAAAAACTCTCCGCAACGGTTGTTAGATATGGCGGAGGTGAACTCTCGCCAAAATAGACATCGTAAGAAGCGGCTCCACTGCTGTCCTCCCAGTCCAGGTCTATATCGAGCGCTACATCTGTAGCCCCGTTTGAAGGAGCCAGATTGGAGAATGGTTCTGGAAGGATGATTATTGTGGTAAAACTCCATTCCTCACCATGGGTCTCCCCGCAATCATTCTTAGCCACTACCTTCCAAAAGTATGTTGAGCAAGCATCTAAGGGACCCGGATCATAATAACTCTCCGTTACCGTGTTGACATATTGAGGCGGTGAGCTGGTTCCAAAATAGACATCATAAGACGTCGCTCCACTGCTGTCCTCCCAATCCAAATCTGAATCAAGCAGAATATCCGTTGCCCCATCGGAAGGGGAAAGATAAATTGGGATTGTTGGCAAAACGCAAATGGTGGCAGTATCAGAGTCAACTGAACCACATTCATTTGATACTCTTACCCAATAAGAGGTTGTTTCTGTCAGATTAGGTGTTGTATAGGAGTCTGAATCAGTGCCCACAGGATTGGAGGTGTCTCCTGAAGTTCCTTGATACCACTGGTAGGAAATGGGTGAAGCACTGGAGGCAGTAACACTCAAATTCGCAGTTGCGTTGTAATCTATGGTTTGGCTCTGAGGATGTTCTGAGATTTCTGGGGATATACATATGTTCAGCCATAACTTGTTGCCACCGGAATTCGCGACCAAAGCATCCAGGTCTCCATCGCCATCGACATCTCCGATCGCTACTTTTTTGCTGCTGTATGAACCTAAGCTCTGGCCGCTGTCTGTGAAGGTGCCAGTGCCATCGTTTAACCATACCTTGTTGGCTTGATTAAGAGAATTCGCAATAAAAGCATCCAGGTCTCCATCTCCATCGACATCCCCAAGCTCCAAACCAAGGCTGGTAAAATTTCCTAAGCTCTGGCCGCTATCTGTGAAGGTGCCACTGCCATCGTTTAACCATACCTTGTTTGCTTGATTACTAGAATTCGCAATAAAAGCATCTAGGTCTCCATCGCCATCCACATCCCCAAGCTCCACATCAAGGCTCCATGCACTGCCAAGGCTCTGGCCAGTGTCTGTAAAGGTGCCACTGCCATCGTTCATCCATACCTTATTGGCTTCATTACCAGCATTCGCAACAAAAGCATCAAGGTCACCATCGCTATCGAGATCTCCAAACCCTATTTCCATGCTTTTGTTACTGCCCAGACTCTGGCCGCTATCTGAAAACGTGCCGCTGCCATCGTTCATCCATACCTTGTTGGCTTCTCCATGATTAGCGACAAAGGCATCAAGATCGCCATCACAGTCCACATCCCCTAACATTGCACCCCAGCTGTATCCACTGCCAAGGCTCTGGCCGCTATCTGTGAAGGTGCCACTGCCATCATTCATCCAGACTTTGTTGGACCCATCATTCAATACAAAAGCATCAAGGTCTCCATCGCTATCGAGATCCCCTAGCACAACACAAAAGCTGTATCCACTGCCAAGGCTCTGGCCGCTATCTGTGAAGGTGCCACTGCCATCGTTCAACCATACCTTATTAGCTTGATTACTAGAATTCGCAACAAAAGCATCGAGATCTCCATCGCCGTCCAAATCCCCAAACGCTACTCCATTGCTTGTTCCACTGCCCAAGCTTTGACCGCTATCAACGAATGTTCCCGAACCAAATAGCTGTGTATATATTCCTGATAACACTGCAGGGATGGAAACGATTTGATTGGCCGGTTTGAGCCAGCCTGGAACATCTTTAAACTCGACTATCACATCACCTTCAGGTAGGCCACCTTCTTCATATCCACTATCATGCCACGTTGTCGTACATAACCTCTTCCACTGGGCACCAGCGTCTATTGCTCCCTGTGGTTCTATGGTTACTGTCAAAGAGCCAGCAGCAACTCCAGTCCCTTCCAGTGTAATGTCATAGGGATCCTCATCCGCATCGTTATTTCCGATGGAAATCGATGCCTCTTTGAAACCCTCTGAGCCAGGCGAAAAACGGATTGTAAAAGTCGTGCTACCTCCACCAGCTGTTACAGGTGATGTCGGCTGCTGCTGCACGTTGTACTGATCCGAATCAGGGCCAGTAATTGTAATAATCGGAGAACCGCTAAGCGTTAAATCCGCAGCACCTGTATTCTCTATGGTAAATGTGACATCTATATAGTCTCCGACTACGCAAGTTCCAAAATCATAAATCCCTTCATCTGGAATATCGTTGTCCCCTACTCTGATATTTATCTCTTGCTCTGGAGGTAGATTCACTGTGACAGTAGCTGTATCGGAGTCTACGGACCCACAGACATTGGAGACTCTTACCCAGTAGGATGTTGTTTCAGTAAGATTGGGTGTTGTATAGGAGTCTGAATCAGTTCCCACTGGAGTGGAAGTATCTCCTGAATCACCTTGATACCACTGGTAGGAGAGAGCATTAATACTAGTAGCCGTGACGTTCAGAGTCGCAGTTGTGTTGTAGCTTATGCTTTGGCTCTGAGGGTGTTCTGTGATTTCCGGCGATATACATGAGTTGAGCCAGACTTTGTTGACAGGGGTATTATAACCATTCGCCACGAAGGCATCGAGATCACCATCCCCATCGACATCCCCAAGCGCTAAGTCAGCGCTCCATGAATCGCCGAGGCTCTGGCCGCTGTCTGTGAAAACTCCACTCCCATCATTTAACCACACGCTGTTGGTATGATTAAGCCATTTCGCAACAAAAGCATCCAGGTCGCCATCGCCGTCGACATCCCCTAGCGCCACTCCAGAGTTACCAGAACTGCCAAGGATCTGGCCGCTGTCTGTGAAGGTGCCGCTTCCATTATTCAACCAGACCTTGTCGTCTTGATTAGAGAAACTGGCGACATAAGCATCCAGATCGCCGTCCCCATCCAAATCGCCAAGCACTACATCCATACTTTCTGAACTGCCGAGGCTCTGGCCGCTGTCTGTGAACGTGCCGCTCCCATCGTTCAACCACACCTCATCAGCTGGCCCTCGATTGCAGATAAAGGCATCCAGATCGCCATCATTATCTACATCTCCTAGTGCCATTCCATAGCAGGATGAATCTCCTAAGCTCTGGCCGCTGTCTGTAAAAGTGCCGCTCCCATCGTTCAGCCACACCTTGTGAGCTCCATAGTTAGCTGCGAATGCATCCAGGTCACCGTCACAATCCAAATCGCCAAGCGTCACTACAACGCTGTCTGAACTGCCAAGATTTTGGCCACTGTCTGTGAAAGTGCCGCTCCCGTCGTTCAGCCACACCTTATTAGATCCCCAATTTCCAACAAATGCATCCAGGTCGCCGTCACAGTCCAAATCTCCCAAAGCAACGCTATAGCTGTAGTTAGTGCCAAGGCTCTGACCACTGTCTGTGAATGTACCACTGCCATCGTTCAGCCAGACCTTTTGAGCTCCATGGTTAGCTACGAACGCATCCAGGTCGCCATCCCCGTCGAGATCTCCTAACGCGACATTATCACTCCATGAATCTCCGAGGCTCTGGCCGCTGTCAACAAACACACCAGAGCCGGTGAGCTGGACGAAGATGCCCGTCACTTCTGCAGTGTCTCCTGCTATGATGGATACGATTTGATCATCCGGTTTAAGCCAGCCGGCAACCTCCTTGAATTCGACGATCACATTGCCTTCAGGTATGTCATTCTCAGTATACCCACTGTCATACCACGTTGTCGTGCACAGCCTCTTCCACCGCGCACCGGCATCAATCGCTCCTTGCGGCTCTATCGTCACCGTCAAGGAACCTGTTAAAACTACTCCGGTTCCCTCTAAAGAAATGTCATACGGATTCTCATCTCCATCATTATTAACAATCGAAATCGATGCCTCCTTGAAACCCTCTGATATGGGCGAAAAACGAATGATAAACGTAGTGCTGCCTCCACCATCTGATATTGGTGATGTCGGCTGCTGCTGGACGCTGAACTGATCCGCATCAGCGCCAGTAATGGTGATTATCGGAGAACCGCTCAAAATTAAATCCGCAGTCCCTGTATTCTCTATGGTAAATGTGACATCCGTATCAGTCCCCAAAGAATGCGAGCCAAAATCAAAGCTCCCCCCATCAGGAATATTAGTTGTATCATATTTGATATTTATCTCCGGCACTGAAGGAGGATTCACAATGATGGTTGCTGTATCAGAATCATCCGTACCGTAAGTGTTGGATACTCTCACCCAGTAGGATGTCGTAGATGTAAGATTCGGGGTGGTGTATGAGCTTGAATTCGTTCCCACAGGAGTGGAGGTGTCTCCTGAACTCCCCTGATACCACTGGTAAGAGAGAGGTCCCGTGCCGGTAGCCGTAACGCTCAAGTTGGCAGCAGTGTTGTAGTTAATGGTCTGGCTCTGAGGATGGGTGGTGATGAGTGGCGGAGTGCCTTCTAATTCCTTTTTGTAATCAATATAGCCACTCCAAAAATTTCCTGAAGTGTATGTGTTAATTTCTAAATAATAATACCCGCTAGTACTAGGTCTGTACGAGAATTCAAATTGATAGTTTCCCCCTGAATCATCATTTTCTTCGACCTGATTAGTTCCGCTACTGTCCGAATACAGATACGCAATGACATCTCCATGTCCAGCAGAAGTTGCAAGGAAATCGCAAGAAGATTTAAAATAATAACTGTAATTCGCATCCATATATATCCTGAACCAATCATCTTGATCACATGAAGTGAGGGTATGCCGTCCATCAGACTGCCAGGTACCATCCGTTGGAGTAAGTGTTGTCCCTCCGGAACCTGTATCATCGGTAGGATCCCACGAATCGCCTCCTGTCCCGTAAATCCAGCGAATGCCGCTAATGTCATCTGCATGCAATGTCCTTTTCTTTGTCTCTCCGGTTGCTCCAAATCCGTACATTGTTTTTGCCGTATCATATTCTTCGTCCCCTATATCGCCATAAATATCTCTTAGATTTAACCAGTGTCCCAATTCATGGGTAGCGATATTCTGGATGTCATATTCTCCTGCTGAACCATCTGTACACCATGTATATGAGTCATCGTAAACAATATCGCACTCTAATATATTTGATCCGGAGTACCAGTAAACCGTAGTCGCCAGAGAACCTCCTGTGGAACCCCACACGATTTCATTGTGGCCATTATATGAATAATCTGTTGCGCTGGTAGGACCGTCATATACAAATATAAATCGTGCACAACTGTTGTTCCATTCATTGGCTCCGGCACTAACAGCTGAGCCCTCCCCTGTACAATCAGATGTATTCTCATTTATTTCATAAAGTATCCAGGGATGAGTATCTGACCATTCCACTTCTCCATAGCCGAATGTTACTTTGAAGATGTAACCATTGCTAGTCCCATTTTCTGTGGTGACAGTTACAGGACCGCTGCTGGATGAGGCTGGGTACCCATTGACTGTGTCTACCGGGATAATGCATTGAATTTGCGCATCACTCCAGGAGATGATAGGCGCTTCTATTTTTGGCTGCCCGCTCTTGTAAAAGAACTCGACTTTACTTGAACCTTGAGTCGCTCCAAAATTTGATCCATTAATGGTTACAGCGGTATCCGTTCCAGCAGAATCAATGTCAGGTGAAATACTCGAAATTTGAGGTGCATTAGCCGCCACCTCAATATTGATAGTTCTTTGATATTCATTGTCGCTTTCATCTGATTCTGTAATTTGATCATCGTAATCCGCCACAATTTTTATCGTGTGGCTGCCTGCGGATAAAGAGCCCAGTGAATAATCTGATATATATGCATACCAAGTCGGCTCAAGTGGAGAAGGAGTACTAAAAGTCGCTTCCAGTAGGCCATCCACGTACAGGCGAGTATAAAATGTATCATCAGTCGCTACAGCTCCATTGTTGATGACTGCCCAGTCGATATAAAGGGTGTCTGTAGAATACAGAGGGGAGTCATCATCATTGTCACCTTGATGATTAGAAACAACGATCTTATCCGCCCAGCCACTGGGCTGATAAGGTGTTAAGTTGGGCTCTGTTCCTGTCGTTTTTTGAAGAATTATGTCGTCAACAAATGCACCTTTATAGGAATTGATCGAATCACTGTCAAACTTAAAGGCTATCCAGACAGAAGAGTCTCCGCACAAGTTTCCAATTGAATAGACATTTGTTAGATCAAAATTAACATAATTCCATCCCCCAGTACTTCCGCTTACTCCGTATCCATAAAAACTAGTACCGTTAGAAGAAGCATAATATTTAAACAAATCAGCGCCTGTTTCAGACTCATTCCAATAATAGAAAAGAAGTTCAGCATCTAAGGCATCACTTAAATCAAAAGGCCCGTAGATCATCCATGCATTCATATTGTTTGGATAATTGTTAAATTCGGGATCAAGGCCCGATGAGCCGCCATTCGCACACCACGCGCTCCAAGAACCACTGTGAGGCTTATAATCATCATCATCCCATGTAGGATCTCCCTGCACACTCCATGAACCAGAGGGGAATGCCCCCTCAAAATCTTCTTCCATAATAGTCGTCCAAGAAGCCCGTGTGCGCATATCGCCACTTGAAACAGATGGAGGAACACCAGATATCTCTTTCTTTTCTCTATCTTTAATCTTAATAAAAGCTGACTTTAAAAATTCAATGCTGATGTCTTCTTTGCAAGGTTCCCCAATGACAGGTGTCTCTTTTGACTTGAAATTCTCTCCAGACCAATGAACCTGTGCTGGTAAAACATCATCTGGCCCAAAATGAGATTCTTCATTAATTTTTTGGACCATATTTATAAATTTGCTTGCTTCTACCCCAAGTCCAACAACCTTTTTATCTTTCACAGTGTACTTCCCTTGTTGCCATCCCACTATTTGAAAATATTCGGGCTTAAGGAATAAAATAACTTTCTCGCCCGTTGTGAAATGTGGTGTGTCTGAAACCCATTCTGTAATTTCGCCAACTTTCCCCCCTGGAACTTTGATTTCTACTTGCCCTCCTCCAACGCCTTTGATGTATTGCTCAACACTAATATAGACATAGGTAAATATTCTCCTTCCTCCATTCACCTCTTCCCATTGAGATTGCTTGTGTTCTACTGTTCCCAATACAATTGCATTAGCACGTTTGACTTTCTCTTCAATGCTCAATTTTTCAACTATTCCAAAGGTGTTCAAGCTGATAAATAAAATAAAAAACAAAAGCATTAAAGACTTGGAAATAATTTGTCTATTCATTAGTCTTTCTCCCTCTATTATTTCTTCCCCTTATCAAGTTAAAAATTTGAATATAAATCCATTTCACTCTTTTAATATTTCTTTGATTTTTCTTATAAATTCATTAATTTCAATTCCAAGCCCTACAACTTTATTATCTTTAATTGTGTATTTTCCCTGGTGCCATCCCACGACTCGAAAAAATTTTGGCTTAAGGAATAAAATAACCTTCTCGCCTAAAGTGAAACGTGGTGTGTCTGGTACTTCTTCAGTAATTTCACCCACCTTTCCCCCTGGAACCTTTATTTCGATCAGTTTTTCCCCGGATCCTTTAATGTACTTTTCAACATCAACATAAACATAAGTGAATATTCTTTTTCCTCCATCTAATCCTTCCCATTGAGATTGAGAACGTTTGACTATTCCAATGACTATCAAGCTTGCCTTCTTAGTTTTTTCCTCCAGGCTAATTTTTTTGACTGTTCCAAATACATTAACAGTGGAAGATAAAATAATTAAAAAAATTGATGATATTGACTTTGATAAAACTTGTTTTTTTACGGACACAAGTCCCCTTTGTTCTTATGTATGCACATATATATATATTTTTTGGCATCAAAAAACAAATATTAATTTCACTATTCCTTGAAATTCACCTGCATTCCTCTCTTCATCTAAGGATTCAAGGTTGCATAAGTCACAGCTTCCTTTAACATCTAGAATGAAATGTAAAAATGTCTCCAAATGTCATCGCCATGGTGATTTGATGCCCTTTTCAGTCGACAGGCCTGAATACCCGCTCTGGCTTAAAATAAAGGGAAATCCCGGACCAGATTTCTATCAAGCTTGAGTGTGAGGGTACAAGTACTTCTCGCTTGAGAAACGGGAGAGATGAGGTGATTAACTAAATAAACTTTTCACGTTTTTGCAGACGGAGAAGAGCAAACAGCGTCGCGACCACTGATCCCAGGATAAGATAAAGCCTGTTGTAGAATGTGGTTTGGACCCAGAGCACAGACATGAGAGCCTCCGCGCTGCGGAAGGGATTATGGAAGAGATACCAGCTGCTGTTCTGAATCTCATCCCCAAGCACCCAAAAGAACATGAGAAAGATAACCATAATTACGGCAGTGACATTGCCGCTGGTGGTCTGGGCGGAGATGAAAAAGGCCAGGCTCCCCAGGAAGATTACCGGCATCATAACATGAGAAACCATACGCCAGACGGGGAAGTCGGCCAGGGTGATCCGGCAGAGGAGAACCAGGGCGAACATCATGACGGCGA
>JGI2173J19968_10000865_pt1 | contig 11849 bp, 9 predicted proteins | sample DeeMarSWOR136_30_FD_19968 | JGI IMG/M metagenome (IMG submission 19968) | reverse complement strand
CGGGCGACCGAGGAAGCCTATCGTGGCTTACTTATGGATGGTCAGCATCCCATCGCGGTAATCAATATCTCACTGCCGACTCAAGAGCTTGATGTCAATATCCATCCTGCCAAAGCCCAAATAAAGTTTTGCCATGAGCAAACTGTCTTTAGCAGCGTACAGAAAGCCATAGAGGAGGCATTAGCCAAGACGCCTATAGCCAGCTCGAAGGCTGTGCCCTTCTCAGTCAGCTCAGGGCAGTGGCAGAGCCCCCGCATGATAATGGATAACGAGCCAGCTTTTGTTGTTGCACAGTTGCCGACCCTGGAATTACCAGTTTTAAGGGTACTGGGCCAGCTAGCCAACACCTATATCATAGCCGAGGGACCTGATGGACTCTATCTCATCGACCAGCACGCTGCTCATGAGCGCATACTTTATGACCGGATTTCAGAACAGTGGGCACAAAAGGAAGTCGAAGTCCAGGGCTTACTCCAGCCAATAACCATAGAGCTCAGCCCCAGAGAGGAAGAAACTTTGAAATCTAGTAAAGAGTTTCTGACTGAATTTGGCTTCACCATTGAGCCTTTCGGGAATAGAAGCTATCTGATACGCGCCATACCGGCACTAATGGCCAGGGCGAATATTATTGAGATAATAACTGCACTGCTTGATAATCTTGCCAGCAAAGAAAGTCCCAATCCTTGGGAGGAAAAGATAGCCCAATACTTGGCTTGCCACGGTGCTATCAGGGCAGGACAGCAGCTAAGCAATGAAGAGATGCGGGAGCTAATAAAGCAGCTAGAGCAAACCAAGCAGCCGCGCGCCTGCCCCCACGGTCGGCCAACCATGATTCATTTAAGTGCTCATCAACTAGAGAAGGAATTTGGCAGGATAAGCTAGCCCCTTGGACACGTCAGAGTGATAAATTTGATCTTTGCCTTGGTTTAACCTTCCTCATAATAGTAATAACCGGGCTATATCTTTAAAGTTTTTTAGTTAGAATTTAAGCTCAAATCGAAAAGTTACTTTGCGACCTGAGTGTATGATAAAATAAGCGATATTTGTTGCCTTCTTTGAATTACCTGGATAAGATTTTCACTCGGAGGTACATATGATTTACTGGGCTCAGTTACTGCATTTCTATCAGCCGCCGACCCAGGTGCCGTCGGTGCTAAAAAGGATATGCGATGAATCTTATCGCCCTCTACTCCAAGTCTTTGAGGAGTATCCCAACGCTCGGGTAACCATAAATTTCAACGGTGTCTTGACTGATATGCTGATAGACTGCGGCCATAAAGATGTAATCGATGGCTTGAGAAGCCTTGCTGAGAATGGTCAACTTGAATTCACCGGAACCGGCAAGTATCATCCTATTCTTCCCTTGATACCCAAAGAGGAAGTAAAGAGGCAGATAGACCTTAACACACAGACCAATCGCCGCTCCTTTGGAAAGGCATACGCACCCCAAGGATTCTTTCCCCCAGAGATGTGCTACAGCCAAGACCTTTTGCAGCCTATTATCAAATCAGGGTATCGCTGGATTATTCTGAGCGGTATCGCCTGCTCCGCAGATTGGCCTTGCGATGTTACATATAAAGTGGAACATGACGGTGAGAAGCTAATGCTCTTCTTCCGTGACGATGTGCTCAGCAATAGAATAAGCTTTCAAGACTTAGGAGCCAAGGAATTCATTGCTCATTTAGAACAGTGCCAGGGTAAATGCGAGAATATCTATGTAGTCACGGCTATGGATGCCGAAACTTATGGCCATCACATACAAGGTTGGGAGAGGGCATTCCTGGCCAAGGTTTACGAGGAGCTAGAACCACCCGTGGAGCCCCTTGAAGAGGTTACGCAAGCTAAGGCATTGGCTGGGCAGCATACCGCCTTTTTGGCCAATAATGAAGCTGCCGCCAAAATCCAGATGGTGACCATCAGCCAACTTCTCGACCTCTTCCCTCAAGGTCAAACGATAGAGCCAAGGCCATCCTCCTGGAGCACCACGGCCGATGATATGAAAGACGGCAACTATTATCCATTGTGGCAAGACAAGAAGAATGAGGTGCACCGTCTCCAGTGGGAACACCTGAGTATATGCGTTGAATTGGTAAACAAAGCACTGGAGTGTGCTGATAATGAGGAAAGCCGACACTCTGCTACCATTGCCCGGGGACTTATGGATCGGGCTGAACATAGTTGCCAGATGTGGTGGGCCAGCAATCGCCCTATGTGGGACATCAACCTCATCCACATGGGCCTGCTAGATCAACTGCGAACCGTGGTTAACGCTTATCGAGCGATAAACAAAAGCGGGGCCAGTGAGGAGACAAAACGAGAATATTATTACCGCACTGTTGCCGCCAGGAATATCAGAAACAAACTGGAAGATAGGCTATTTGTGCAATAGCATTGGGAGAGCAAATCTGTGTACTGGAGCAATTTCCTTCACATCTATCAACCCCCAACCCAGACTGAGGGAATAGTCCGCAAGGTCACCGATGAGAGCTACCGAACTCTTGTTCGTGTCTTAAAGGAGGCACCTGGAGGCAAAATCACACTCAACATAAGTGCTGTCCTCACAGAACAGCTTGCCCGATATGGGCTTGACGATGTGATTCAAGGTCTTCGCGAATTAGCCGAGCGAGGCCAGATCGAGTTCACCGGGAGCGCTATGTATCATCCTATTCTGCCTCTTATTCCGAAGGACGAGGTCATCAGGCAGGTCAAGCTCAATAACGACGTTAATCAACACTATTTTGGGGAAGTTTACAAGCCTAGGGGCTTTTTCCCTCCGGAGATGTGCTACAGCTACGAAGTAGCCCAAACCGTGGCCGAGCTTGGCTTTCGCTGGATAATTGTGGACGAGCTTTCCTTTAAGGGTAAAATTGGCTCCGTTAAATACGACCGCCTTTATAAGGTAGAAGGGCTCGGAGATTTTCTGGTGTTCTTCAAGGAACGCCCCTTAAGTGCTGGCATTACTTACGGCACATATCCCTCAGCAGAACCTTTTCTGGCAGCTTTAAAAGGAGGGTCAGAGAAAAATAGCTATCTTCTCACAGGCACCGATGGCGAAGTCTATGGACACCATCGCCCGGGGCAGGAAAGGCTGCTCTCCGAGGTATTTGCCAGTAGAACCCCCGAGACCTGCACCATTTCGGAACTTCTAAAACACTTCGTTCATGTGGACACTATGAACCCTTTGCCTTCTTCCTGGAGCACCTGGGAGGATGAGATGGCACAGGGCATACCTTATCCACAGTGGTGCTATCCGGGGCATGAGCTACACAGGCTGCAATGGCAACTCACCGATTTTGTATTGCACACTATTAGGGAAGGGCCATCAGGTGCACCTGGATTTCCTGAGGCACGCAGACTTCTGGATGAAGGACTGCATAGCTGCCAGTATTGGTGGGCCAGTTGCCGACCCTGGTGGAGTGTGGAAATGATTGAGTGGGGTGCTCAGAAACTATACCAGGCTGTAGAATCGCTGGTTGATGTTATCGATGGGCAAACGAAGAAAAAAGCAAGCAGACTGTTTCAAGCAGTGGTAAGCCAGGCAAGGAAGTGGCAAGAGTCAGGCGAAGCCCAGCTTCTGAAGCAGAAATATAGAAAGGAACACCCCGAGGTTTCTACCGAACTTACCTTTGGGGGTTAGGAAGAAAGCTATTATGAAGCGTGCTTACGTTATTCTTGCCTTTCATGCCCATGAACCGCTGTGGGACTTACCTAATGAGCTTATTGCTCTAGTGGATGACCCAGAAATGCGCGACGCCGTTCGAGGAGAAAACTACATATTAAAAAGGGCTGGTGAGGAACGAGATATATATGCCCATTTAGTACGAACGGCGGAATCACTAGGGGCACCGGTAGCTTTGGATGCCACCAATGAACTTCTGGTGCAATTAGCTTGGTATATACCGGAGACATTCCAGAACTTGGCAGCGGCTTATAAAAACGGCACCATATACCCCCTGTACACACATGCCCACCATACCCACACTGCCTTACTCACTTCCGACGAGATAGCCGATGAGCTACGCCTCAATGTAGAGCTGCTTCACGACGTGATAGGTGTACCTGAGCCAAGGCATCGTGGCGTGTTTCCCACGGAAGGGTCTGTGGATGCAGCTAAGCTAGCTGCCTATAAAGACAGCGGAATGGATTACATCGTCTTTCCCCACCTGAGTGATCGCAAGGTACACTTCATCGTGGATGGCGAAGGTGATATCCGATATCATGCCTTTATAGTAGGACCTGATATGCTGGCACTGCCCCGCCACTTCCCAGTATCTCAACATATCTGGCGACCGATAACTCGTTATGACCCCGTAGGTGTGAAAAACCAGGGATATATTCTGGGAACATACTGGGTCTTTGCCGAAGAATATCGCAATAAATCTTACATTCCCTTTCCCATATCCTGGGAGGAAGCAGTAGCTGAGTATACCGCAGTGCTGGAAAATGCACTGACAGAGTCGCCTGACGAGGGCTTAATCCTTTACATTCAAGACCTGGAACTCATGGACTTCGGCGACACCGCCCTGCGGATAATTGAGCAAGCCTGGAAAAATGTAGTCAGCAAGAAGATTGCCGAGGTGCGCTTTGTGACTCCTGATGACTATCTGGATAGCTTAGGCGATATAGCGAAGCTGCCTCGCGTTCGCTTTCATCAAATCTCCTGGGCTCCTGAGATACGCCCAGTTCTCCGCTACGATGGCCACTATCCACCACTTAATTCCGGTAAATTCAAAAATATAGATCTTGAAGAGACAATTTTCAAACAGCTACCATTCGTCTTCTGGGAGCCTGGTCGTTTCCTCATAAGTATCTATGGGGCAATTCTGGATGCCTTTGGCATTCCCAGGCGACTTGCTATAGATGCAGCTTTGCTCCATGATACCAGATATGCTATGCCTCGCTTTGATTTCAAAGACCAGCTAGCCCTCCACTATCGGCTGATGAAGCGCGCCTGCAACTGGGGCTGGCGACCTGAAGAGGGACGCCAGAAGCGGCCTTTCTTACACGGCTATCGCCTTTCAGAACTTCTTCTCGGCACTGCTCCTGAGGACAATGCGTTTGCTGCTACCAGATATGTGCACCCTGGTGATGCCAATTACGAGGGAACGGAACGTATTCTCGAATTTCTCCTTGATACCCGATTTGATTACTTGAGAATTGGTATTGAGGATGGCGAACTTGCTGGTGAGCAAAAAGAAGCAGCCTTTCTAGAGATTGAACGAGGACAGAGCCACCGCGTGATTGCCACAGAATTCATTAATCGTGCACTCGAAGCCAGTCGCTCCGTCGAATCAGCAGCTACTCCTGATGGAAAGGGGGAAGCGCTAAACCGCCTTATTCGAGAGCTAAAAGGATATTGTCGGGAGGTATTTGTCGCCACTGACCACATACAATGTGCCTGGGGTCATATCAGTGACCTGGATTCCATGCTGCTGACTATGTACCAGTACCTATACAAAATTTACCCCCCGAAGTTTACCACGGTATTCAAAGAACTTTTAATTCAGGAGTGGAAAGCGCGAAAAAAACCTACCTTGCTGTAAGTTTCCGACAAGGAGTGCCTTTGGTGAGGTACCAAAATTCTCTTATATTTTACTTTCCAGAAAGGAAATCCTCTTTGCTACTACCTGGCTGGCTTGGATACGGGACTTAGCCTTGCTCAAGTCGTTGGCTAACTTCCCATCCCCCACCACCTCTCTGACCCACTTGCTGAAATCGCTTCTCTCTCCCCCCGAATGATAATGGAAAGTCTCATCACTCATGTCATTTAGAACTTTTCCAAGCTCCTTGAGGTTCTTAATATTTTTACCATCGTAACACCAGAAGCATTTATCGTCCGGTACATCACCTAATCGTCTGTTTGCTTCCTCCTTACTAATCTTGACAATCTTAACCATACTCGCACACCTCCTAACTTGATACTACGTTTACATTATACCACAACAATCTCTAGACTAGTGTAGAGTAGTCCCTCCTTTTGCGCATCGTCCTTTATTTTGGCAATTCGAGTTCTATCTCCTATGTCATAAATGTCTGAGAAGGTAATGGCAAAATAAGCTAGAAAACTAGCAAGGTTACTAGTCTACAATTTTCTTTACAGATTTTCTAGTTGCATAAACCAGCAGCCGATCTCCTTCCACGATTTTCTCTTCCCCATCCGGCCTATTCAGGTAAGTACTGGCCCTGTCTATACCAAGGATTTCCATGTCCTCTTCCGCGGTGATATCAGCCACAGGCAAGCCAATGCTCTTTGAGCTTCCTTTTATCGTAACAAGACTAATAGCCCAGTCCTTCTCCACATGGAATATTTCTTCAACCGCTGGAGCTCCACTAAGAACTCGTTTCATAACTGGCCTTCGCAGCCAAGCAGGAATCCGACGGCCAAAATTGCTTCTTATAATTAGCTGATAGAGGCCGAATATGCCTCCAATTATTATAGCCAGGCGAATGAAAAACAACCATATATCACCTCTCACCTCGGTGAAAGATGCCACTAAAGTGGCAATTACAGTGACCGTGCCGGCGTTTCCCAGTACAATGAGAATGGTCACAATTCTGCGCCTCGTTCTGTGTCCCACCACTCGTTCAGCTTCTCTCGTCGTGAAGCCCGTTCCTGAGAAAGCGGATAGAGCTTGAAATCTAGCTACTTCGGGTTCTATCCCTGTTAACTGGAGGGCGAAGCCACCAATTCGGACGATTATGAAAGAAATTAGAATAGCTAACAACAAAATGCCTACATAAGCCATATTCAACACCTCCAACTTAGGGTCTGCTGAGTCATGGATTGCACAGTCTGTATAGAAGGTTGCGAGTGCCCAATCGCTTCACCTTTTAGTTTAGATGCCAGAGACATATTCTTCATTCAGTAACTTTAGAGCCACCTCCTTTTCTTGAAATAGACTACCAGAGAGATGCCTATCACCGCCATTACAATCAGGATGACAAAGTACCCGTACCTCCATTGTAGCTCCGGCATATTTGCGAAGTTCATGCCGTAAATGCCGGTGATGAAGGTCAGCGGAATGAAGATAGTGGCTATGATTGTCAGCACCTTCATCACCTCATTCATACGGTTGGACACTGAAGAAAGATAAGTGCTCAGTACACTCTCAGTCATATCCCTGAGACCAAGAGTGAGCATCTCAATCCGCACCAAATGGTCATAAATGTTGCGGTAATATATTTGAGCTCGCTCGCTTATCAGGGCATATTCGCCGCGGCTGAGCCCGTTCATTATTTCCCGCTGAGGCAATATGACCCGCGTCAACGCCAGTATGCTGCGTTTGAGCTGCATAATCGACATCAGTGTTTCTCTCTTCGGCTCGTGAAGTGCTGCGGCCTCAAGCTGATCATTCTTCTCATCCATACCATTGATAGTGGGCATGAAATTGTCCACCAGGCATCGATAAGGTCGTGAGCCAAGAAATCGACTCCCCTGCGCATAATGCGTCCGTCTTTTTGAACGCGATCCAACATAGATGAAACCGACCTCATGGGCACATCATGGCTGGTGACCACGTAGTTTTTTCCCAGAAAGAGAGCGAGTTCTGTGGTCTCTACTACTTCAGACTCGATGTGGTAATTGATACCATGAACGATAATAAATAAGTAGTCCCCTCCCCCCCCCACTGCCAGGGGATGAAAACAGAATACATTGGATAGTACCTCGGCATCCTCGTTCGTCACGTCCTCCATATCAACCCAGAGCAACCCCTCCCCAGTTGCCAGAATGTTCCTGATTTGTTCCGTGCCTAGCTGGTTCAGGAGTTTCCCATCCGGTGCTAGATAGAAAGCACACTTTATCATCATCACCTCCCTAAACTTCGCAAAAGTTGCCCAATATTAAATATTACCAAGAGGAAATCTTGGGAAGCTCAGCCATGGCCCACTCAACCTTCTATTCCGATCGGCGTAGTCATAGGCATAGCTGGCTGAGATTTCCTTATTCAGTCAACATTAGTTTGCCATCTATTTCAGCCTGCAAAGAAAAAATGCGGTTACTAATATAATAACATAAGCGAGATTCTGTTATAATACGATATTTGTCTGGCTTTAGAAGAAACCGTTTGATATTTCCTCGATGAGCCATGGTAAAAGTACTAAGTTAGCTAGCATGGCAATGAGATGACAGAAAAAAATGAGTGAGCAAGGGGGAAATATGTTTCCGGAAGGGAAACTACCTGAACGAATAGGCCGACTGGAGGAGCTAGCTAATAATCTGTGGTGGAGCTGGCACCCCCAGGCGCGTGATGTATTTCGAGCCCTAGATTATCCGCTATGGCGTTTGAGCGGGCATAATCCGGTCAAGCAACTACATGAGGTCAGCGCCGATAAATTAGCGGCCGCCGCCGCTGACCCTATTTTTCTTAATATATATGACTCTGTGATGTCAGCTTTCGATGCTGACATGTCAGACAAGGACAGCTGGTTTTCTACCAAATATCTTAATTTCTTAGACGGCCCTGTTGCCTACTTCTCAATGGAATTTGCCATACATAACTCACTTCCTATATATGCTGGGGGGCTGGGAGTTTTAGCTGGTGATATGTGCAAGGAAGCGTGTGACCTGGGGCTGCCTCTGGTCGGAGTTGGCTTCATGTACCCTCAAGGGTATTTCCACCAGCGTATTTCCGCTGAGGGCTGGCAAGAGGAAGTTTATAGGCAATTGGATTTTGATGAAGCGCCTATCACNCCAATNAATCCAGTCCCNCGTTCTAAGTGGTGTGGCCCGTTGATTCAGCTTAACCTGGGTGATAGACCATTCTATATTGGGGCGTGGCAGGTACGGTTNGGCCGGGACAACCTTTATCTACTATGTTGTGATGTTNAAGGAAATGTGCCTCAGGACAGGCAGCTATGTGCTCGTCTCTACACCGCTGAGCAGGAGCAGCGCATCCAGCAAGAAATTGTGCTGGGAATTGGTGGGGTGCGTGCCTTACGAGCCCTTGGCATCAAACCATCAATATGGCATGCTAACGAAGGACACTGTGCCTTTATGATGTTGGAGCGTGCCAGGGAAGAGGTAGAAAAAGGTGCCACCTTCGCTGAAGCTCTCCACAAGGTACAGGAGGCTACCGTTTTCACCACTCATACTAAAGTCGCCGCAGGGCATGAAGTCTTCCCTACCTCACTTGTGGAGAAATATTTTCATAGTTATTGGGAATCCTTAGGGGTCAACCGGGAAACATTCCTGGAACTGGGACGACAGGGCGGCACAAGCGAGCAAACATTTAACATGACCGTGCTTGCCTTAAAGATGACCGACCATCGCAATGCCGTCAGCCAACTTCACGGAAAAATTACCCGAAGAATGTGGCATGGACTCTGGCCCGAAGTTAAAGAAGATGAAGTGCCTATCTCTCACATTACTAACGGGATTCACATACCTACCTGGGTTGCTCGGGAGATGGGCCGCCTCTACGAAAAGCATTTGGGGCAGGATGTGTCAAAAAGATACGATGATACCAATCTTAGGGAGCTTACGATAAATATCCCTGATGAAGAGCTTTGGGCAGTGCATCAAATTCTCAAACGCAAACTTATTGGCGCCATGGTAGAGCGAGCACGGCAATGCTCCACTGAACGTGAATGCAAGGCCCGGCAGGTGCTGGCTATGGGCTCTTTGTTTGACCAGGATACGCTGACTATTGGCTTTGTCCGCCGTTTTACCGCATATAAGCGGCCGGAGCTAATCTTCCATGATGTGGAGCGTCTCAAGCGGATTGTCACTGATAGATGGCACCCAGTTCAAATAATCTTCGCTGGCAAGTCTCACCCTGCTGACCTTCCTTCAAAACAACTTCTTCACGACGTATACGTTTTGGCTACAGACCGTGAATTCCAAGGGCGAATAGCTTTTGTTGAAGATTACGATATACATATGGCTCACTATCTGGTCCAGGGGGTAGATGTGTGGTTGAATACGCCTCGCCGCCTTTATGAAGCCTGCGGCACCAGTGGCATGAAAGCAACAGTAAATGGTGTCCTGCATCTCAGCGTTCGAGATGGCTGGTGGTACGAAGGCTATAATGGCATTAATGGCTGGGCCATCGGTGATGAGGTCGATGTGTATGACCCAAGAGAGGAAGATAAGTCAGATGCCGAGGCACTATACCGTCTTCTAGAAGAGGAAATTATACCTCTCTACTATCAACGAGACAGGAATGGGATACCCCATGGCTGGGTAAGCATGGTCAAAGAGGCAATTGGCTCGATTGTACCTTACTTTTGTACAAGGCGGATGTTGAAAGAATATGTTGAGCAGATGTATATACCGGCGGCTCGCAAGTAAAATTGACCTAGAAAAGGAGCCCAATTAAATGGAATTAGACATAGCGCTCCCGAGCGGTTAAAATAATTATGAGGCTGCTTAAAAAATGTAGTTGCCCAATTTGTTTTACCCACAAAATCTATGATTTGGTGGGGTGAGGTAACGCGTAAATGAAAAAAGTATTGGCCGTGGTCCTCGCTGGTGGAGAAGGGAAAAGACTAAGTGTGTTGGCACAAGAGCGTGCCAAGCCAGCAGTCCCCTTCGCTGGTAAATACCGTATAATCGACTTTGTCTTAAGCAATTGTGTTAACTCCGGGATCAATGCAGTAGCTGTTATACCACAATATAATCCTCGCTCGTTAGCACGCCATATTGGTGTGGGCAAACCCTGGGACCTCGATCGTGTAGTCGGGGGAATTACTCTACTTTATCCTTTTGTAAGCACCAATGGAGAGATGCACTGGTATAAAGGCACTGCTGAGGCTGTTTATCACAACCTGCGTTTCATAGAGGACAGCCGTGTTAACGAGGTTCTCATCCTCTCGGGAGACCACGTTTACACCATGCATTATGAAGAGATGATTAAGTCTCACCGCCAACAAGGAGCTGATATTACTATTGGAGTCACTGAGGTGCCTTGGAATGAAGCCTATCGCTTTGGCATCGTGACTCTGGAAAATAATAGGGTGGTTGCCTTTGAAGAAAAACCATCACAACCAAAAAGCAACCTGGCTTCCATGGGCATTTACGTCTTTAACAAGGATATCCTCTTCAAGGTTCTGGAAGATGCTCATCGCCGCAGCTTGCAAGATTTTGGCAGCCAGATCATACCGGATGCAATAGGCAAATACCAGATTTACGGCTATAAGTATCAAGGCTACTGGCGTGATGTCGGCACAATTGAAGCATACTGGCAAGCTAATATGGACCTCGTTGTTGATTTGCCCCCGTTTAATCTCTACGACCCTGAGACCGGAGTAAAAACGCTTTCAGTGGACATGCCCCCGGTAAAACTAGGGCCAAGAACTCAAATAAGCAGGAGCCTTGTCAGTAATGGCTGTATTATAAACGGAAAAGTGTCTAATTCGGTACTTTCCCCCCATGTTTATGTGGAGGAGGGAGCTCACGTGATGAACTCTATAATTTTTCATGATACTACTATCGCTCAAGACGCCGTTGTGCAATGCTCCATCATTGATAAGGAATGTTACATTGGCTCAGGCTGCTGGATTGGCTGTGGCGAGGACTATACTCCCAATAAGGATGAACCCGATTATCTAAATTGTGGCATCACCGTAATCGGCGAGGGGGCAAGACTACCCCCAGGATTGAGAGTCGGGCGAAATTGCAAAATTGACCCTGGAGTAAAGGAGAGCGATTTTTCTACCCTCTCTATTCCCAGTGGTAGTTCTGTAGAAAGAGAAAAGGTTCTCGAAGCCTGACCTCAACAATGAGAATCCTGTTTATTGCCTCTGAGGCTTTTCCTCTAGCCAAGGTAGGTGGACTGGCAGATGTCACAAGCTCTCTAGCCCTAGCCCTCCAAGACTTGGGACATGAGCCGTGTTTGATATTGCCTAGA
>JGI2173J19968_10000855_pt1 | contig 11950 bp, 8 predicted proteins | sample DeeMarSWOR136_30_FD_19968 | JGI IMG/M metagenome (IMG submission 19968) | reverse complement strand
AATGCTGCGAAAACATCCGCCGAAGAGCAGGCGGCAGAGATAATTGAGAGTTTCGGAGCAAATGAATGATTGTCGCCATGTCCATACCTGTCCACGTATCTGCTCTGTTAAGTGAAGTTATAGCAGGTCTACAGCCTCGGCCAGGAGGTTACTTCATTGACTGCACTGTTGGTCTGGGGGGACACGCGGCAGCGATATTGGAAAAAATTGCACCCGCAGGAAGATTTTTAGGTATTGATGCTGATCCTGAAGCCATTGAATTAACTCAGGATAAACTTAGCGACTATAGTGAAGCAGTTATTTTGGTGAATGACAACTTTGTTAACCTTGAGGTTATTTGCGAAAGATACCATTTTCATCCGGTTGATGGTATTCTTTTCGACCTTGGTGTCTCTTCTCTGCAACTGGATACAGCCGAACGTGGCTTCAGCTTCCATCTCGATGCTCCGCTAGATATGAGGTTCGATCCCGGGCAATGGTTAACCGCATCAGACATCGTTAACAGCTACTCCGAGCAAGAGTTGGCTAAGCTCATAGAAAAATACGGTGAAGAGCGTCACAGCCGGCGGATAGCGCGGTATATCGTCCATAATCGCCCCATCGCCACCACCATTGAGCTGGCCCGCTTGGTAGAGCAAGCTTTAGGCGGCAAGCATACCAGAATTCACCCTGCCACAAGAACCTTTATGGCGCTTCGCATCGCGGTCAACAGTGAACTACAAAATCTGGAGCTGGCTCTCAAACAAACCATTAACCTCCTTCGCCCCGGGGGGAGATTAACAGTCATCAGTTATCATTCTCTGGAAGACCGTATAGTTAAGCAATTCATGCGAGACGCAGCCAGCAGCTGCATATGTCCCCCGGGAACAGTAATATGTCGCTGTGGGCATGTGCCCACCTTGACACTCATTTCACGGAAGGTTATTAAACCTACCTCGTTGGAGCTAGAATCCAACCCACGCAGCCGCAGCGCCAAACTAAGGATAGCCGAGCGACTCAACTAGGCGGTATTCTCAGCAAAAAAGGAGGTGAAAATGGCAAAGAGAATCATTTCAGCTATTGATGTGGGCACTACCAAAATAGCCACTATCGTGGCTAATATCAAAGCAGAAGACGACGTTGAAGTTCTAGGAGTGGGAGTCGTCCCCTCTCATGGCCTACATAAAGGCATCGTTGTTAATATGGACGAAGCCAAACAGTCCGTTGCCGCATCTGTAAGGGAAGCTCAAAGAATTAGCGGCATACGTATAGACTCCGCCTGTGTTGGGGTTACTGGCAGACATATAAGTAGCCTGAATAATCGGGGGGTGATAGCTATCCCGCGAGATGATCGATTGGTGCGTACTCAGGACCTTAAACGGGTTCTATCTGCGGCTCGTAATGTCACCGTCGCTGAAGGGAAAAAGGTGCTCCATGCTATTCCTCGCTCTTACGCTCTGGACGGACAGGAGGGAGTGAAACAGCCGGTAGGCATGCACGGAGCCAGGTTAGATGTAGAAACCCACATCATCACTGCTTCAGTGACTTCAATACAGAACCTGGCCAAATGCGTCCGCAGTATTGGCGTTGACGTTGAGGATTTGATACTCGAACCTCTAGCTAGCGGAGAAGCAGTATTGACTCCGGAGGAAAGAGAAACAGGTGTTATCATGGCCGACATCGGCGGCGGTACCACAGATATAGCGGTATTTAAAAATGGTAGCATCTATCATACCGCTATCCTTCCGGTAGCCGGTTACCAGGTAACCAGCGATATCTCTATAGGCTTGGGCCTGCCTTTCAATATTGCAGAAAAGATGAAGAAGAGATATGGCAACGTCACGCCCACTTTAGAGCTTGACCAGACTGTCCAAGTGGGTATCGAAAATGGTCATAGCGCCTCTTATAAAGACCTATGCAATGTCATCCGAGCTCGCATGGAGGAGTTGCTGCAACTCATATTACTAGAGATGCCCACCAGCGATTACAATAACTTGGCGCCTTGTGGTTTAGTGCTCACAGGTGGCACAGCTAACCTGGCCGGGCTTGACGAATTAGGACTGTCATTGTTGCGAATTCCGGTGCGCAAAGGCCGACCTTTGAACATGGGTATCTATGGCATTTCCGATATCCTTCATGATCCATCCTACGCTACCACCCTGGGACTAATCCTATGGCAGGTACGAGGCAAAGAGGGCTCAGCTTTGCAGGTAAAAAACGCTGGTATCTGGGGCAACTTTGTAAGTCTATTTAGAAGGCTGTTTCGTGCCTGATTTCTGAAAGGAGGTTAGAATGTCAAAACAAATTTATACTCCAAGTCCAGCAAGAATCAAAGCTATAGGCATTGGTGGCGGCGGCTGCAATGCCATTACCCGTATGGTCCGTGAGGGAATAAAGGGCGTTGACTTCATAGCCATGAATACTGATGGCCAAGCACTGTCTCTGGCCGAAGCTCCTACCAGAGTTCAACTGGGTGAGAAATTGACCAGGGGTTTGGGCGCTGGTGGCGATCATAAGACTGGAGCCAAAGCAGCGGAAGAAAGCCGCACCATAATCGAAGACCTCGTTCAAGGTGCTGATATGGTGTTTATTGCCGCTGGCATGGGCGGGGGCACAGGCACAGGTGGTATTCCTGTAGTGGCTGAAGTAGCTAAGCAGAGTGGCGCCCTTACCATCGCAGTAGTGACCAAGCCCTTCACCTTCGAGGGAATACACAGAACTCAAGTAGCTGAGGAAGGGCTGGTCCATCTCACGGAGAAGGTTGATACACTTATCATCATACCTAATGACCGCCTTCTACAGCTTTGTGATGCCAAGACGACTGTAGATAACGCCTTCAGGCTGGCTGACGATGCTCTTCGTTTGGGGGTTCAGGCGATCTCCGAAGTAGTGACCGTCCCAGGATTGATCAACCTGGACTTCGCTGATATTAAATCGGTAATGCAAGATGCTGGTCCAGCCTGGATGTCTGTGGGCAAAGCCGGCGGGCAAAGTCGTGCCACCGAAGCGGCTAAGGCTGCTATGGCTAGCCCATTGCTCGACGTATCCATAAGCGGAGCCACAGGGGTACTATTCAATGTTACTGGTGGCCCGAGTCTCACCCTGTTTGAGTGCAATGAGGCTGCCCAAGTAATTGGCCAAGCAGTGGACCCCGACGCCAACGTAATCTTTGGCGTGGTCTTTGACCCCAAGATGGATAGTGAGGTTCGAATTACCGTTATCGCTACCGGCTTCGCTAGGGCACGTGGCGGGGGAATACGCAGCGCCGAGGAGCTTCGTCGCCTGATAAAAGGCGGCAGTGATGCTCTCGATATGCCCTCTTTCATGCGCCGTACTTCCCGTTTCCCGGCCTCCCCTCTGGAGCACAAGTCTCAAGCTGCTGCAACAGTTACTCCAGAGCCGAGCAAAATCTCACGACAGTAAACCTAAACCTCATTAGGGAAAAGGGGTAGCTCGCGCTACCCCTTTTTTTCAAATGTCTAATGAGGACTTAAGGGCAATGCTCTAAGATTCTCACCGCCCGATATTCGACAGATATTGGATTCGAGTAAAAGTTGCATTATTTTTAGAATTGTGGCATAATAATTGTTTAGACCTTTAAATCAGTCCAGTGAGGCTGGTAAGGGGAAATATGCATCAGCACATCGCAATAAAATTATCAATTAAGACCTCTTGCCAGTTTGAAGGCAGGAGGTTTTTTAATGCCTGAAAAGATTCTCCTTACCTCGAGGGAGATAGGGCGGGCGTTAGCTCGCATTGCTCACGAGATTGTAGAAAGGAATAAAGGTGTGGAGGGTATTGTGCTCGTAGGCATGCGAACTCGGGGAGTGCCGCTAGCCGAGCGCATAGCTGAAATAGTCGAAGGCTTCGAAGGAATCTCAATCCCCGTGGGTACTCTGGACATTAACCTCTACCGCGATGATATTTCACCTTCGGAATTAAAGCCGGCAAATCAGAGCCGCACTGATATCCCCACTAGTATCAGCGATAGCCGAGTAATCCTGGTTGACGATGTTCTTTATACTGGACGGAGCATTCGTGCCGCTATGGATGCCCTGATAGATTTGGGGCGCCCAAGGTCTATTCAATTAGCTGTACTTATCGACCGTGGTCATCGAGAACTTCCCATCCGGGCTGATTACGTAGGTAAGAATATACCTAGCTCTAAAGATGAAGAGATACAGGTTCAACTGGTAGAGATTGATGGTGTAGATAAGGTGGTGATCGGCAGTCTAGCCAAGGGGGAGCTAATTGGAGGAAGAAAGGGGAGACATCATGAATCTAGTAAATAGAAATCTGGTGACCATAGACGATCTATCCAACAGGGAAATTGAAGCACTATTTTCCTTGGCAGACTGGATGTCGGACTCCATAAATGAACAATCCGGACTATGTCAAGGGAAAGTCATGGCTAGCTTGTTCTTTGAGCCAAGTACTAGAACGAGGCTGTCTTTTGAAGCTGGGATGCTCAGACTCGGGGGTCGTGTCATAACTGCAGTCGACATAGGGGCAAGCTCTCTAGCTAAAGGAGAAAGCCTTGCTGATATGGCAAGGGTGGTCGGGAGCTATGCCGACATAATCGTCATCAGGCATCCCTGGGAGGGGGCAGCCAAGGTAGTTGCCGACTATGCTGGCGTTCCGGTAATAAATGCCGGTGATGGGGCCCATGAACATCCCACCCAAACCTTGTGCGACCTCTATACCATTAGAAAAGAAAGGCAGAGTGTTAAGGGACTCAGAATTGCCCTTTGGGGAGACTTGAAACATGGGCGAACAATACATTCCTTAATCTATGCTTTAGCTAGGTTTGGTGCCACGATTCTTTTCCGCCCCGGCCCGGGGCTTGAGATGCCGGAGTATGTTCTTAGGAGGCTGAGTACGGAATACAAAGGTGAGCTGACAAGGTATGAAGCCGTGAACCAAGAGGTTGAAGGAGGTATCTTTCCTATTGATGCCATATACATGACTCCAAGTAGTCCGCATCAACTTGCCATGCTACCTGATGTGAGCATCCAAGTGGAACTGAAGGCCGGGGTTGACGCCCTTTATGTTACGAGACTTCAGAAGGAGAGATACGCGCCCACGGCGGAGGAACAGGAGTTGAAGAAAGGCTACCCGGTGGTAGATAAAAAACTCCTCAAAGGAAAGGAGTTTAAGAAAACACTTGTTATGCATCCACTACCCCGCGTTGATGAGCTTACCCATGAGGTGGATGCTGACCCCAGGAGCATGTATTTCAAGCAGGCAGCTTACGGGATACCCGTGAGAATGGCGCTCATAGCCTGCTTACTGGGCGCCAAGGAAGTCAAAATTCCCGAAAAAGAAGATGCCTTTGTCAAGAAAATAGATTATCCCGTTTATAAGCGGGATTCTGGGATCAATTGCCCCAATCCAAATTGTGTCTCAAACCAAGAAACAGAAGCAAGATATATAAGGCCTGAATTCAAAATAGTAAGTCGCGAGCCTTTGACATTGCGGTGCATCTATTGCGAGCATGAACTCCATCCTCAATATATCGCCAGTTCAGATTGGCATGAAGGGAAGTTGGAGAACAAGAAATACCACAGCGCCGATAGCCACTGGGCTCGGAAGATTAAACCAGAGAAGCTGATTATCTTTAGTTCACGGAATGCAGCCCAGTCTCAGGGATTCAAGCCCAGCAGCTATGTCAGAAAATGAATAACGAAGTTATGTTTCTGCTTATCCATGGCGGTCGTATAATTGACCCTAACCAGGGTATGGACCAGGTCGGTGACTTGCTTATTGCTGAGGGCAAGATTATGCAGGTCGGCGGCAGTATCACTCCAAGCCCTTCACTTTCTGTCATTCTGAGCAGAGCGAAGAATCTCGATGCTACGGGACTAGTGGTCTGCCCCGGCTTCGTAGACCTCCACTGTCACCTCCGGGAGCCAGGTTTTGAGGATAAGGAAACAATCGCTACAGGGACGAAAGCAGCCGCCGTAGGTGGTTTTGCCACTGTCTGCTGTATGGCAAATACAGAGCCTCCTTTGGATGCTCCGGCTGCTGTAAATTGGTTGAAGCAAAAAGCAAGCAGGGATAGCTTGGTTGCCGTTCTTCCCATAGGCTGTATCACTAAAGGTAGAAAAGGCGACGAATTAAACGATATGGTCGGACTGGCTGAAGCCGGGGTGGTTGCTTTCAGCGATGATGGCGACCCTGTGGCAAACCCACAGCTTATGCGTCGTGCCATGGATTACAGCCGGGAGCTGGGCTTGCCAGTCATTGACCATTGTGAGGATAAGACGCTGAGTGACAATGGAATCATAAACGAAGGGCAGTTATCTGCTAGGTTGGGGCTGAAAGGAATTCCGGCAGCCGCCGAAGAGGTTATGGTAGCCCGTGACCTGATTCTGGCAAAGTTGACCAGGGCCAAACTTCATATTGCCCATGTAAGCACCAAGGGCTCTGTGGAGCTTATTCGCCGTGCCAAGGAAAAAACGATTTCGGTAACCGCTGAGGTCACACCACATCACCTGACCTTAACCGAAGAAAGAATTGCGGGCGAGTCCCCAAATGAACCCTTCGATACCAATGCAAAAGTGAACCCACCCCTGCGTACTAAAGAGGATGTCAAAGCCTTAATCAGGGGACTTAAAGATGGGGTAATCAATGCTATCGCCACTGACCACGCACCACATACCTTGGCGGACAAAAATTGCGGGCTAGAGCCTGCTGCTTTTGGCATCAGTGGCTTGGAAACCGCTTTGGGCTGTCTCATGATCTTGGTGCATGAAGGAAAAATAGGCTTGACCACGCTGCTCTCTAAGCTAACTTGTGAACCAGCGAAAATCATCGGCAGAGATGGTGAATTGGGCACTTTGAGAGTAGGCAGTCCGGCTAATGTCACCGTACTTGACCCTTACCGGGAATGGATAGTGGATAGCCGCAATTTTGCCTCCAAGGGCAAAAATACTCCTTACGATGGTTATCAGCTTAAGGGCAAGGTAATGGCGACCATAGTAAATGGCAGGATAGTTTATATGGATGATGCCTTACCCTGTACTGCCTTCTCCCTTGAGGGAAGAGAGTGTGAATGAGGGTGAAGCAAGAGGACTCTATGGCTAAGAAAGCGATCTTAGTTCTCGAAGATGGCTCGGTCTACGAAGGCCATTCCTTCGGTACCAAGAGTAGTACCTATGGTGAGGTAGTATTCAGCACGAGCATGACCGGCTACCAGGAGATGCTTACCGACCCCTCTTATGCTGGCCAAATTCTAGTCCCTACCTATCCTTTAATTGGTAACTATGGCATCAATGATTCCGCTTTTGAATCCAGGCAAATTCAGGTTAGGGGCTTTGTTGTTCGAGAATATTGCCCTCGTCCCAGCCACTGGCAAAGCACCCGGACTTTGCACGAGTTCCTGCTGGCTTATGGCATTCCGGGCATCAGCGGTATAGATACCCGTGCCCTGACTCGCCGCCTGAGGTCGAGTGGGGTGATGATGGGTATTCTCAGTCTAGAAATGACTGCTGAAGAGGCATCGGAGGAGCTAAAGAGCTTGCCCAGATATGATTCTGTTAATTTTGTTCACCAGGTTAGCACCGAGAAATCATATGAGTGGCAATCCAATACGCCTGCCACTACGGCCCTGCTTCCTCAGTCATTGCGAGGAGCATCAACAACAAAGCAATCTCCTAAAATTCTGGTTATCGACTACGGCTTGAAATACAACATATTACGTACCTTGAGCCAGCTTGGCTGCCAGGCAAGTGTTGTCCCGTGCACTGCTTCAGCAGAAGACATCTTGGCCCTAAATCCCAATGGCATCGTTCTATCTCCAGGCCCTGGTGACCCCGCTCTCCTTGATGATATCACGGACACAGTAAGGGAGCTTATAGGACGAAAGCCGATAATGGGCATTTGCCTGGGACATCAGCTTATAGGTAAGGCCTTAGGAGCACAGACATTCAAATTGAAGTTTGGACATCGTGGCGGCAACCACCCCGTACGGGATTTAGCTACCGGCAGGGTCTATATCACCGCTCAGAATCATGGCTATGCTCTAGACGCCGATACCTTGAAGGAAGGACTTGAGGTCAGCCATATAAACTTAAACGACGGTACGGTGGAGGGTCTTCGCCACCGGGATTTTCCCATCCTTTCTATCCAGTACCACTCTGAAGCCTCCCCCGGTCCGCTGGACAACATGTATCTATTTGAGAGATTTCTGGAGACGGTGAGAGGCTAGGACAGAAACGCGGAAAGATGTCCAAAATATCTAAGGTCTTAGTAATTGGCTCGGGGCCGATAATCATCGGACAGGCGGCGGAGTTCGATTATTCCGGGACTCAGGCATGCCGGTCGCTTCGAGAAGAGGGCGTTACCACAATCCTGGTGAACTCGAATCCGGCCACCATCATGACCGACGAGGGCATTGCCGATATCGTTTATATCGAGCCGCTCACCGTGGAAGTCCTGGCTCGCATAATTGAAAAGGAGCGCCCCGATGGCTTATTGCCCACCCTCGGTGGTCAAACAGGACTTAATCTGGCAGTGGAATTAGCTGATGCTGGCATACTGGATAAATATAACGTGAGGTTACTGGGAACACCCTTAGAAACGATAAAGAAGGCTGAGGAGAGGTCTTTGTTCAAGCAGCTTCTCGTTGATATTGGTGAGCCTGTGCCCGCAAGTACCACGGTAAAGTCGGTAAAGGAGGCGAAAGAGCTGGCAAACTCCATTGGCTTGCCTCTTATTGTCCGTCCTTCCTACACCCTGGGGGGCACTGGTGGTGGCATCGCACAAACCATGCAAGAGCTTGAGCAGATTGTTGCTAATGGCCTGGATTCCAGTATGAGCCATGAGGTCTTGGTGGAACAGTGTGTCTTAGGATGGAAAGAACTTGAATACGAAGTTATGCGGGATGCTTCTGATAATTGCATTACCGTGTGTAATATGGAAAACATTGATCCCATGGGAGTGCATACTGGAGACAGCATTGTGGTAGCCCCCAGCCAGACTCTCACCGATAAAGAGTACCAAATGCTCAGGTCAGCCAGCCTGAGAATCATAAGGGCTTTGGGAATCGAGGGTGGCTGCAATATACAGTTTGCCTTGACTCCTAGTCCAATAGTGGCAGAAAAATGGGCTCCGGACCAGAAGGGAGTTACAAAGAGCGAATATCATGTAATTGAGGTCAATCCACGTGTCAGCCGTAGCTCGGCTTTAGCCAGTAAAGCTACTGGCTATCCTATTGCCCGGGTGGCTGCCAAAATAGCCATAGGCAAGAAGCTCGATGAGATCCCCAACAAGGTCACGGGCAAGACGTTGGCGTCTTTTGAGCCAGCCCTAGATTACTGCGTAGTCAAGATCCCCAGATGGCCCTTCGATAAATTTGCTATGGGTGACCGGAAAACCGGCAGCCAGATGAAAGCCACCGGTGAGGTAATGGCCATTGATAGGTGTTTTGAGGCTGCTCTACAAAAGGCGGTGCGCTCTCTGGAATTCGGTAAACGCACCCTGCTTTGGGAAGACCTGAGTTGGAGTAGAGGGGAAGGGCTTGATTCCTATCCACTTCATCCTAACGACTTAAGACTATGGGCGATTATGGCGGCACTGCGAAGGGAAACCACGCCCGAACAACTTTCCCAACTCACTGGGATAGAGCCCTGGTTTATTTACAAGTTCCAGAATATTATAGACATGGAGAGGAGGCTTCTTTCCGAACCACTGACTCCTGAGCTTTTATGGGAGGCGAAAAGGCTCGGCTTTTCCGATGAACAAGTGGCCACTTTGGCCGATAGGTTGCCGGAGCAGGTAAGACAGACTCGCCAACAATGGCAAATCCGCCCGGTGTACAAAATGGTGGATACCTGTGCTGCCGAATTTGATGCTGAGACCCCTTATTTCTACAGTGCTTATGAGAAAGAGAATGAAGCCGAGCCTTTGGCAGACAAGAAAGCCGTGGTCATCGGCAGCGGGCCTATACGCATCGGGCAAGGAATTGAGTTTGACTATTGCTGCGTCCATTCAGCCTGGGCGCTTCAAGAGGCAGGAATCAAGAGCATTTTGGTCAATTCCAATCCCGAAACAGTCTCCACTGATTTTGACACCAGTACTCGCCTCTATTTCGAAGCGCTGGACGAAGAAAGCATCCGAGATATACTTGAGAATGAGAGCCATAACGGTTCTGCTCCAGCATCTATTGTCCAGCTTGGTGGACAAACACCCATTAATTTGGTTGGACCCTTAGCTCACAACAATCTACCAATACTAGGCTCAAGTGCCGAAGCTATAGACATCGCTGAAGACCGCCATCGCTTTGAAGATTTCATGGATAGGTTGGGTATTCCTCAGCCGCCAGGGGCTGGAGTGAAGTCTTTAGAAGAGGCGATAAATGTAGCTAAGACTTTGGGCTATCCGGTATTAGTGCGCCCTAGCTATGTACTGGGGGGCCGGGCTATGGAAATCGTCTACAACGAACTTGAGTTAATCCGCTACCTGACATTAGCTCTCGAAATGGATAGCCAGCATCCTGTGCTCATTGATAAATACTTCCAAGGTAAAGAAGTCGAGGTAGATGCCATTTGCGATGGTGAAAAGGTTCTTATTCCTGGCGTGATGGAGCATATCGAAAGAGCTGGCGTACATAGTGGTGATGCATTATCTATCTACCCGGGAATCAACCTCACTCAAGACGAAGTAAACGCCATGGTGGATTACACGACCAGAATCGGATTGGCTCTGGGAATTAAAGGGTTGATGAACGTCCAGATGGTAATCATGAGGGAAAACGGTCGCTCAACGGTATATGTTTTTGAGGTAAATCCCCGTGCCAGCCGAACCGTACCTTTTATCTCCAAGGTAACCGGCGTGCCCATGGTGAGAATTGCCACTAAAGTTATGGCTGGTATTAGCCTCAAAGAGCAGGGCTATGCAGGTGGGTTATGGAAGAGACAAAAGTTGGTAGGTATAAAGGCTCCCGTTTTCTCTATGTCCAAATTGACTGGAGTAGATAGCTATCTTGGTCCTGAGATGAAGTCCACAGGCGAGGTTATGGGGATTGACTATAGTTTTGAGGCAGCCCTGGTTAAGGCACTTTTAGCCGCTGGATTGATGCTGCCTCAGGAAGGTAGTCTGCTACTTTGTATTGCCGACAAGGATAAAGCTGAATCCGTGCCTCTGATTAAGCAATTGCATTCGCTTCACCACGAGCTTTACGCCACGGAAGGGACTGCAGCGATGATTGAATCTATGGGGCTGCCGGTAAAAATGGTGACCAAGAAGCTAAGCGAAGGACATCCTAACGTCGTTGATGTTATTCACGATAATTCTGTGAGTGGCGTGATTAATACTATTACTGGAGGGCGTATCCCGCTAAAAGACGGGTTAGATATCAGGCGTGCCGCTGCAGAAAAGAGGATACCCTGTTTCACCTCATTAGATACTGCTCGGGTAGCTATTGGAGCGTTAGCAAATAGTAGCCAGATTTTTAACGTTCAACCACTCAGGGAGTATTTAAAGGGGAAAAAATAAAAATGGAAAATGCAAACATACAAAGCAAAAACCAAAAATGGGTAGTAAGCAAACCTCAGTTTTTTACATTTTAATTTGTCATTTTGACTTTTTATATTTGATATTTGATTTTGTTCAGGTTCTAGCATGAAACAAGCCTTGTGCTCCATAACTTCTAACGTGGAGGTTATGCCCGGTATTTACCTCATGTGGATTGAAGCGCCAGATATAGCAGTGGCGGCTCAGCCGGGGCAATTCATCACAGTGCAGTGTGGAAATTTTACTTTGCGTCGCTCTTTCAGCGTTCATCAGTCCTTTCCCTTGACGGGAGAGGATTCAGGTGAGGGTGAGATTGCCCTTCTGTTCAAGGTAACAGGTAAAGGTACCCTCTGGCTGTCTCAGCAACAGAAAGGCGACAAAATAGATATTCTTGGCCCCTTAGGTAAAGGGTTTAGCATCGAACCAGAAGCAAAGAACTTGCTGCTAGTGGCTGGAG
>JGI2173J19968_10000853_pt1 | contig 11961 bp, 8 predicted proteins | sample DeeMarSWOR136_30_FD_19968 | JGI IMG/M metagenome (IMG submission 19968) | reverse complement strand
AAATTGTCCTTGTCGATGTTGATCGGCTCACGCTCCTCAACCATCCGATCATCCGGACGAAGTGTGAAATCGCCCATGACTAAAAGCTTGAGCGGAAGTTCCACCTCTTCTTTGGCGTCTCCTGTAGCAGGCCGATACACGATGTTTACCCTTTCTTTCGGGGCAACAGATCCTTCTTTTGCCATGGCTTCCCCCTTTTGCTAAATAATTGTGGAAAAATGAAACAAAACTCTTAATATCATACCTTGAACCTTATGACTTGGTGATTTTCAGGGCCTCGGCCGGATCGAGTTTGGCGATCTGGCTCAGCACGGCCTCAGCGTTACGTCTCAATGCTTTATCAGTGTGGTTGCTGTAACCGCTCCAGACGACCTTGAGACCCTCCAGTGCCAATCGAGGATCCCAGTGTTCAAGTCTATAGGCTTCAATGTCTTTTAAAATCAGGTCAAGGTGCGGCAGTGCCATGTCAGTCCGCTTTGATCCGATCAACATCCGGCACAGTGCCAAACGCCACATGAGCGCGTCTTTTTGTGAAAAAGAGTTTTTCAGCTCCGCCTGAAGCAACAGGACCCCATCGAGCAGTTTATTCTTCTTGGCCAACGCGCGTGCCTTTTCTATGGTGTCGGCCATACCCTCCTTTTGGCTTTCACCTTTGCCGGGTTCCGAAGTCTGGACCGCATCGGCTGTCGATGCGATTCGTTTCAACCACCGCCGGGTTTCAGAATCCGCAAAAGGCGTCCCGTCCGAGAACGTCAGCTCCACCAGGCCGGGAAGGCGGTAGAGGAAACAGGCGGTCTCCTGACACACCGCTTCATGGGCGCTCTGATAGTCATTTCCCAGGTTGACGAGGGCTTCGGAGACGTAACGATGCAAATCAAACCAGAAGAGGAATTGGGACAGCCGCTGCTCGGCAGACGTAATCAGGGCATTCCAATGAGCGTTGTCTTTAAGATCTATCAGCTCTTGATGAATCTGCGGCGGCGGCGGCGGAATCTGAGTTTGCCCGTTCGATTCCGGTGGAAGCGCTGATACCAGCGACCACGCCGCAATTCTTCGACAACGATAGGCTATGGCGTTCGTGGGATCTTTTTCCAGGAGAAAAGCGGCAGCCTGCCGCAATTTCTGCAGCCCGGAGTTGATGACCTTTTGAGCATCCTTTTCCGTGACAGGTGTTTCGGGTTCAATTGGTGCCGGAGTAACCTTAGGTGCTTCTCGTTCTGTTACCGTTTCGGGCTTAGGTGGTGGCGACGGTTGGGATTGTTCACCTGTCGGAGCGGCCTCAGGCTCAGGTTTCGCCTCGGACAATAATGGAATCGTTTCAAGAGCGCGCCGTATGGGTCTGAGCAGCAGCGGCTCCGACAGATGTTGCTTCAGTAGGGTATCAATTTGTGCCAGGGTAGTGTTGATGGCTTGCAATTTTTCCGGTGCAATAGGATCGGTCGTGACTCCTTTAAGGGCCGACTCTGTCTTCTCGATCCACCACTCCAGTGCTCCCACTCGGCCTCGCATCCGCTTTTTGGGCGGAAACAGGCCGTCCCAGTAGTTAGCGATAAGGTCATGGATGACGACCAACCCGTCAGCCAATCCCTCAATATGACGCATTTGAACCTGACCCACCGCGAAATAGCTTGCCACCAAAAGATCCTTGGACTTGTTTGCCAGGATCGAGGCCGCCAAATCGCTCACTTTTTTCCAGTCAATACCGCCAGATGCCGAGGGCAAAGAGAGTTTCTCGATTTCAGTTTGCAGCTTTTCATATTCGGGTTCATAGCGCACATCAGATCCGGCAGGCTGATCGGGTTGGATGGGGTCTTTTCCAAGGCGCGAAAGTTGCATTGACGGCTTCCCTATGCTAAGAAATGGACCACAGCCCGACGAAATCATTTGCATTCAACGACCGTTGGAAAACGGCGAGATAGGATCTTTCCGGAAGGCCGCCCATAAATATTGAGCTAGGCATGATCTTACCACTGGCCTTCAACGCACGGCTCCAGGCAATAACAGGCCTGAGGAAATCCCCGCCCTCGTTATTGTCCAAGCATACGCAGAATTCACCATGAGTTAGGAGCGCGTCAACCGCTTTTTCGAAACCATTGCCGCTGGGTGAAAAACTCCTCTCCCGAGAAGACATATCTGGAGGACCGGTGTTCGGCCGCTGGCTATCGTAACTAGACCAATGAGGAGATGGCATTGTGATGCGTTTGAGATCGCCTTCAAGCTGGTCCAACTCCCTAACCTCTCTTGCGATTACATATTCGATCTGGGCCCAGACACTATCAAACACAGCGGGTAAAAGATCCCAGTGATCTTTCCATTCCGCAAGCGCTCCGGCACCCATAACTATCAGTGGATAAGGACGACCGAGGGTATCGCTGCTGTCGCGGCAAACGCCGCAAGCGATAGTATCTTTTTTCATCCCCTGAGACCAAAAGCGCCAGGAATGGATTTGCCTCCGCTCAGTCTTGGTTGACAGGAGTTTTTGATATCCCGTTTCGAGCCATCCGAAAAAAGCCTTGACAATCGGGTCACTTCCGCCGATTTGAAAATAGTCCGACGCGACGGGGTGCTTTCCGTATGCAGTCCATTCCCAATTGAATTTCGCCTTTATTGATCCCAGCACGCTACAATTTCCTGCGGTACCCTTCCGGGACCGCTTCGCAGAAGTTTAATAACCGGCTCGTGTCCTTGGAAACGGTATTTTGCCGTTATGTGTCGAATTCCCATCCGTTTCAGCTCAGCTTCTTCGTTCGGGAAGTCACCGGGATGAAAGGTACGCGCGCCTTTTTCAAAATCCCTCAAGAATTCGGCGAATGCCAGATCCCCGGTGTATTTCTTGGTCAAGGTCAGGTTACCGATATTGATCTTGAATACGACATCGCCACAATTTTGGGGAGACCACTTAAAACTCTTTCGAACCGGATAATTGAGATTGATCAAGCTCATGGTTTCGTCGGCACATTGCATTTCTAAAGCAGTGGCATGAGGTATCATGAGAGCTTCTTTATTCGCGCCGGTCGGTTCTCCTTTAATCGTGACCGTATAGCTGGCCTTGACCGGCCGTGCCGATCTGGCCGCCCTGTTTAAAAATGAGAAAAAGTACTCGTCAAAAGGTACGCTTTGTCCCATGACTTTTTTGGCATAGAAACCCTTCTTAAGGCTACTGGTAACAAATGGTCCGGCAGGTTCTTTGACGAACTTCATCGCATATCCGGGCTGGCTCCAGAGGAGTTCAATGAGTTTATTTCTGTCGGATACGCCCTGTACCTCGAGAAGAACTTCCCTTTCCCAGATTTTTTGCAGCTGGCACGCGGCTTCCCTGGAAACAAACGCCAGGAAATAGTCAAGAGGACCTTGCGCAAGATTCCAAAATAATTCGGGGTCCGCCCCGGGGCTAGCCATCGCGGACCTGAGTTGATTCAGGGCTCTCCATCCGGCAAAATACGGGGTTTGGCTCGTGGCGGGATCGTCTTTGTAAATGGCTGCCGCCGTCTGGTATGCCGTCTCACGGGATGCGGAAACCGGCGCGATTTCTGCCAGACCATTTTGATAGTCCCGCAATGCTTCAGCAGCAATGAGCTTGGATTCTAAGCCCCCGGCTTTTAAACCAGTTTGCTTTTCGAGCTTGGCGATCTTTGATTCCATTTTTCGAGTCGCTTTTTTGAGAATTCCTGGTTTTTCACCCTTTTTTTCTTTGAGCTGGGCGGCCTTTGGGCGTGTGGCCTTGAAATCGCAAACGAGCTTAAGCCACGCCGGCAGCTCCTGGCTCTTGGCGAAGGGGCTTATCTCCTCGGCTATGCGATCCAGCAGTGCGAAATATGGATTTTGATCGCCACCCATCAATGACGCCACCTGGCGCCATTCCGCTTTCCCCTTAAGCCGGGCGGAACCACGCGGAAATGCGATCCCAAAGTCACGCCAGGCATTGAAATATGCTTTTCGGTACCAACTTTGAAATTCCGATTTTTTGCCGGCAATGATCAAAGGATCGACGAGGGCGGACTCGATCTCCTTGAGAAAAGAATCGATCTTCGTATTTCCCTTAAGGGAGAAAGCCGGAGCGACGCTCTTTTCGCCCTTTGCCGCCGGACTTCCTCCCCAAAAATCCTGCATGCCAAGATAGGAAAGGGATGGATCGAGATTTATCAAGGTGACAATCCAATTCAAATTGAGCTTCTTCAACGTAAGGATGTGTTTTAGCAAGATCCGCAGTTCATTCAACTCCTGATTCAAAATATTGGTGTCCTCACGCCAGAAAACGTAATAAAAATAGAGGTCCGCAAGCTTCTTCCCGACTTCAGGGATAACCTTCTGGCCGGCTGTCTGCACCGTGCGTTCATAGGACGGCTGAGGCCTGGCTTTGAGGGTCTCCAGTTCTTCATTTTCCAGCCGGGTTCGCAATAAATTGATACGCCGGACTAATTGGGCCACGTATGCACCCATGATTTCCTCGGGTGTACTCGGTGAAAAGCCCGTCATTGTCTCTGCAATTTTATCGTTATAATTGAGCAGAAAACCGTGGTAAAACTGATTACAGTATTTGGTCTTAAGCTCATGTTCGACCCCTATGCTTTCAGATAATCCAAGCCGGGGAAGCCACCATCCGCGATTCCGTTCTTCCACCCTGAGGATTGCCTGGCGGAATCGATCCAGACTGATTACATCGGCGACAAGTTCGTTCTGTAAAACGACCGGTTTGGAAACCTCCCTTGACACTTCCCTCATGATCATCAGATTTCTGGCAAACGAAAAACTGAGTAGCCCGCAAATTGCAATGGCTACGGCCAACCACGCCGCAAGGCCCAGATTCTGGGTCAGCCTGCTCCATTCCAACATCCGCTGGGTGGGCGCGAATAGGCCTCTGTCAGCCGGCATTATGCGGGAAAAAAAGTCGTGGAGGAATAACCCTTTGCTGGTTCCCGGCAAGACTTCCCGCTCATCAATCAGGCCGAGCTCCTTTAGAAAGTGGGAATACGGGCTTCCTTCCTGTTTTCCACTGCTGAAGAAGAGCCCTCTCAGTAAGGGTGTCTCCTGATAGGGGTTTTCCTGAAAAGTACCCCGCACAAAGGCACTAAGCCCGGGTTTTAGTCTTTCGAATTCTTCGGGAAAGAGAAGGAGGCCGGAATCTGCCGTCTTAGATCGGGACTTGTGAAAAAGGAGTAGCCTCAGATCTCTCAATCGCTCGCTGAGGGAGTGAATGGAATTTGTCGTAAAGAGTTCGACATTAGTAGAGAAATCTTGATTCACCATCCCCATAGCCTGACCAAGTGTTTCTTCAGGTAGGTTGTCGCAGAATGTGGTCATTCCCTGAATCAAATCACACTTTGTCACCAACACATAGACCGGGAATTTGGCTCCCAGCACGCGCATTACCTCATCGATGCGGCGACGGATGCTTCGGCCGTCTTCCTCGAGTTCATCAGGCCCAGAGGATGCCAGCTTATCGGCGGCAATGGTCACAACCAGCCCGTTTATAGGTTCCTTTTTTCGAAACTTCGCCAGCAACGTCAAGAATTTCTGCCACTCGTCCCTGTCGCGGCCCTCGTCAACAGGAATGGCGTACCTGCCGGCGGTGTCAAGGACAATGGCCTGCTCAAAAAACCACCAGTCACAATTCCGGGTACCGGAAATTCCGGACGCCCGACGAATTTCAACGAAAGGCGAAGATAGCCGGGCGCTTTGAATCGCCGTGGTTTTCCCCGAGCCGCTTTCGCCGATCACCATATACCAGGGCAACACATAGAGCGGATTCCCGTATTTCTTAAGGTGGGACTTTCTGAGCGCTGTGACGGCCTCCTTCCATCGATCCTGTAGCTCTTTCAGACCCTCTTGTTCTTTATCACCCACGGTTTTTCGGTAGACTTCATCCTGTTGAATTACCTGTTGTACGAATCGCTGCTCCCGTCGCCTGAGCACAATTTTTCTCAACAAGACGAGGCCGAGTACGAGGCCCAACAGGCCCAGGAGAATAAAAACACCCACCCACCAGGTCCAGCCGATGCTCAGGACAATCCAGAATACCAGGCCGATAACAAGCAGTGCGGCCAGGACGAGAAGAGAGACTTTAAGGATTTTCCAAACCATTTGCTGCCTTTATGGCATCGCGCCTAGTAAGTTCTCACCGATATTGTTCAAGATAAACCGATAAATGAAGAACAAAGCGGCGTAAAGCACAACGGGAAGAGCAATGCCCAACACGGTAATTGGGGAAAACCCTCGCCTACGCCGTTGGGGTGTCAGTTGGTCCGCTTGCCGGGGATAGGCTTCCGCAAAGAGCTCGCCTTTGTCAAGGGCAGGCAGCCCCATAGAACTTCCCATCAGGACTTTCAGGTTCGAAGTCCTCAGTTGCTCCAGTAGAAAATCATCGCCTTCATGGATATAGCGCCCGGTAAATCCCATGGCGAGGCACAGGTAGTAGACCTCCCGCACGTAATTTTGATGCGGGCCGAGTGTATTTAATCGTTCGAAAAAAATCTCGCCAGCATCGGCAGTCTGAAAATGAATGCGTTGGAGCTGTTGCCTTTGCCACTGCTCTTTCTCATTCCACGGAGAATTCAAGATCACTTCATCAATCCATGCAAAAATGGCAAACCGTACATGGTCACAATCTTCCTTGGGTATACCTCTGTTCTCTAGACAGGCATCGGCCTGCGAGATAAGGCGATCGATATCGGCCTTCACCTGATCGAAGGCAGGCTGCCTCGCTTTAACCGCTTTAAGGAAATAGGCCGCGTAAGCTAAGAGCTCCATGAAACAGTCGACGATTCGCATGGCTAAGTTCTCCCCACAACCATGAGCTCAACTTTGAGATCTTCTGGAGCCGTATCCCAGTACAAGGCGATACTATAGCCTTTTTGAACCTGCGCCCACTGGTCGCTGTGATGATCGATTTGGCAGTAAATAGCACGGGCTCTGCGGGGCAGCTCCTGGGGCGGACCGGAGAGATGCTTGATTTTTATTCCGGGAAGCGCCTTGGCAATAAGGAGGGGTAACGATTCTCTTGAACTCAATTTAGCTATGGTCTCCAAAGACTTCAGCACGAGTTGAGGGTCCGTCTCGGTCTCAAAAACCAGATAGAACCGGTTTCGACCCTCGAATATCGCCGGCGGCAGCTCCCCGGCATAGTAGGTTCCGTCGTACAGCAGCTGGATGACATATTCGGGCCCCGCCGTGATCTCGTCCAGCAGTTGCGTAATCATTGCACCGGCCCCGGCAAAACACTCCCCAAGGTTGCGGTGATCATAATCCAACACGCCCCGAATGCCATCTGCCATTTCCCCCATGACATCGACTTGCTCTGAAAAGGTGGAAAGCTCTCCAATCATTTGTTTTAAGAGCCCATAGACATTCCAGGGATGGGCGTGCTTGGAAGCCAGTAAGTACTCAAGGGGGGGGGTGTAGCGATTGAGGGATCTGAGCGCCAACAGATACACCGTATCCCTGGCCCCGAATTCAGCCGTATGAATCCCACGGTCACGCTTGTAGGATTCCAGCTGGCGGCCGCGGGATGCGATTTGGTCCTTGATGTCCGAGATTAGCCTCAACAGGATTTCCGAGCCCATGATGGTAAGACAAGGCGGGACAAATTTTTCGGATAGTATGACCTTCTCCCCCATTCTTTCCAGCTGCGCAACAGGGATGAGGTGATAGTCACCGAGCTGATCCCTTTCAGCCTCCCAGAAAACCTTCAAGACATGATAAAGCCGCTGCACCTTAGCCGGCGGACCATTATGATGCAAATCCTGAATTTCTTCCGGGTCAACTGTTGTGACAAACCGTGTATTCACCTCCGTAAAGTCTGATAGCCGGGGGACAACGGTTACATTTTCGCCGAATTCATTCCATTTCTTAAGCCCAATATATACGCTAAAAGGTTTGCCGCCTTCCGCCCAGGCCCCGTCAAAAGAACGGGCCTCGATAATCGCATTACCCGGCAGGGCGACATAAGTCATATCAGGGAATATAAGGTTGCCTCTCAATGGATTAAAGGTCAGGTTATCCAGTGCGGCCGTCTGGATTTCCAACTCTCCGACGCCCCAGGGATAAGGATAGAAATATTTGTATACGGGTGTCAGCAGGGATTGAGCATACAAATCCGCCAGCTGCAAGTGCTGGGGCTGCAAAAAAAGACCTTGATGCCAGAAAAGGGGTCGCTCCATAATGAGATACCTTTCCGCCTATTGGATTTGTTGAGATCCCAATTTAAGATCGATTTCAAGGGTCCCCAGTTTTTTCCTTTTGGTGCGTCTGATAATCCCCTTTTTCTCAATAACGACGGGAATTTCATACAAGCGCACCATCCTTTCTCTCTGGATGAGGTAATAACCGGCTGCGACAGCGACGTATCTGGCCCCTTCTGCCCGGTCCAAATTGAACGTGGTATCCTGCCCCGGCTGAATAATCAATTTCTTTGCCCCGGCCACGCTGGCGTCGAAGAGGTTGCACTCCAGGAGTCGATAGAGCCCCTCCTGGTCACTGGCAAGTTGATTGAACGCGTTGGGATCCTTGAGCTGATAGAGGCACACAAGGAGGGTATGAGGTTTGCCGTCACTGAGATTTAGTTGGGGATCGGCCTCTACATGGATTTTGATCGCGCCCTCCTCATATTCCGATCCAGGCGGTGGAAGCTGTTTAGACGCACAGGAGCAAACCAGAAGAACCAATAGTAATCGACCAAATGTGAAGACTCGTTTTCTCAATTGTCTGCCTCCTCACTGCAAGAATAGCTTTTGGCAGTTGTTTTCAAATTCCCTCAAGAGCTCTTCCATAAAGCGTCCGGATTCAAGCCAGTCTTTAAATGCCTTGAATTTATTGGTATACAGCTCAAATGATTCAGCCTTGCGAAGCCGACCCACCTTGAAACCGCCGCCGGCAGAAGCAGCAATCCGTTCCGGGTCAAGTTCAACAAGGATTTCCTTCACTTTCTTCTCCGCTGCGATCTTAAATGCTTGTTGTGCCGTGAGAAACGCTTTGTTGATTTGGCCCAGATAGTTTTCCAGGGATCTTGATTGATTCTCCCCTTCCAGGTGGAAACCGATCACCTGCCGAATCGTTTCGATCTCTTCGTGTTGGCCTAAGAAGGTCATGTTGATGACACTCACCAGTTGATTCAGCATATTGAATATCGTGTTCAGGGAGTCGGCCAGTCGCTGCAAGAGCTCTGCCGAGGAAAGATCGGCCTGCGAGACCTTTTTCCCTAGGAGGAAGGAAAAAACCCGGGTCAAGATCTCCCGATCTACAGTGACATCCTCGGCGAAATGAACACGATTTGCTTCAAATCGACTCGCCAGTTCGCCCACAATTCTCATCTTTTCATTCCTTGAAACGCCTGCAAGCGAGCTTTCGAGAAACTCTTCGATGCGATCCTCAGCGTGCAGTCTGTCCGATGCATGTATCTGACGGATTTGTTTGGCCAGCTGGTCCAAGTCTTTTTGCGGGTCCATTGTCTTATGGTTCTTTCCTGGTTTTCGATGGGTCAAGGATTACCGTCTTCGGCAAATCTTCATCCTCTTCTTCCATGGTAATGGGCTTTTCTTTTAGCGCGGGATCTTTGCTTACCTTTAAGCCGGTTCTTTTCCTTTGTTCAGGACCTCCCCCAGGTGAAGCTTCTGTTTCATGAGAATCGGAGGGTCGGCCCTTCGAGTCTTGAGGAGACATGACGACCGTCTCTGGAATATCACCGGGTTGAGATTCAACCCCCGACCGAGTCTTTGCTTTCGAAATATCGGGGCTTAGAACAATGGTTTCTGGCACTTCTTCTTCATTTTGCAATGCGGTCTCTGGCCTTTCATGCTGTTTGGCCGATTCGGGTTTTAGTACGACCGTCTCCGGGAACGTCTCATCCGAGATTTTGGGAGAAGAGGCTTCATCCCTGAAATCTTCCGGCCTAAGTATGACCGTCTCCTTGGTAACGAAATCCTCTGAAAGACCAGCGTCCTCCCGGTCAATTTCCGGTTCTTTAGACGGGAAAACATCGGCACCTGCCTCCACTATGGGAGGTCTCGTCTGGGAGCCGCTGCGCCATTTCTTGGCGATTTTCATGAGAATTTCATGAATGGCCACACTCTCGTCACCTGGCGATGTCCTGACGAAGGCAGATTCCGGTATAAACAACGCACCCTTTATAGCGTCCCTAAGTTCCTCAAATTTTTGCCAAAATTCAGTTTCAGACCATTGGGATATCTCGCTCATACTACACTTGAGCAACAAAAACCCCAGGTCGAGAGCCTTTACCCAATGGGGCTCCCAGGCAGCATTGACAGCCTTCTCGTNCGGGTTCCAGAAAATATTTTGGGGAGAAAAAACCTCGGAAAGGGGACGCCTCGGAACACGTTCAGGATCGGCATCCTCTTTCAGCGCAAGATTCTCAAAAACCTTCGCGATTTCCCCGTATGCTCTCGAAACATCCTGTCTGGCGTTTACCAGCAGCACGTGAAACCAAACTGAACCAAGGAAGTAAAGACCGTAGGATGGGGGCAACTTCGAAGTAAAAGGCCCCTGAACAGAATTAACCCCAATGCCTAAAAGCTTTAATTTAGAATTCCAGAAACTTGGCAGGAGGCCACTGTGCTCAGCCACTTTGACCCAAAAATGATCAATCGATAGACCCAGATCGGGGTATTTGAATGTATCCAATCCGGAAAAAACAACTTGAGCAAGCTCTTTTAAAAGCGAAAGTTTTAGATACAAAACTTCAAGAAAAAATCTTTCATCCTTTTTAAAGAAAAATGGGGACTTCTGCAGATTTTTTTGCTCGAGATTTCTCAAACATTTTTCCCTGGCAACCTGCCCTTTGGCCTGAAGCTGGTTTGCTAAATCTTCAAAACCTGCTCCTCCCAAAATGGGCAAAAAATCGAGAAGAGGAATCGAGGGAGCAGGAAGGACTAACATGAAAAAAGGATAGAAAGAAACGGTGGCGATTCTGGAAACAGATAGATGTTCTGCTTCATAACACTCTTGTAAGTTGGCACATTCGAGACACGGAATGTTCGCGTGTCGGTTTCCCTCTCGCGCCAGATGACCGAATCCATTGATGACATCCTGCTGATCCTTCACAATAGCTGAATCGCCGACATCCGACGAATGTGCATAAAAATCAGATTCGCTTTGTTTATCGAAACAATGGGGACAAAACAGATAACGTTTGAGAGAGGTCGAATAGGGTTCGAGGCCTAAACCGGCAAGTAGGTCATCATCATAGCACATTTCGAGGGGAAATCCGCATTTCGGGCATGGTGGCTGGAAAAATATTTGTCTGTGGTGACAATACCATAAGGGAGACCAGGGTAACAGTCTACCTCCATCGCCAACCTGATCCTTTAGAACAGTAATAGAATCATTTTGATTTTGAGCGGTTAAGAACGAGAATACATTTTGCCAAGCTTGATCTACGTTCCGGTTGTTAGTGGGTGAAAATTCATTCTTTGGCAAATAATATTCATCTTTTTGGATCAAGAGAAATACGTTTTGGATTTTCGTTCCCACATCGCTTAAGATTGACCCTGCAAGGATCAAAGCGAGCGGATCTGATTCACTCACGACTAGAAACGGAAAATGAGTTCCGCGGTGAAGGGAATCCTCCTCTTTGCTCATCGAGAATTCCAAATGAAACTTGGCATCGGTGGGCTTCAAATAACGAACCAAGGAAGGTGTTCTCATCGTAGAATTCACGTTAGAAACACTCTCTCACTTGGGAGGTCGCTATAATTGAGCAATTCCTCAATAACATCGAAGACAATCTTGACCGGCCTTTCTGCCACTTTAGAATTTGGCCGGCGGGAAAAACGGGACCCTTCTGAAAAAGAATTCAAATTTTCAGCCCATTGTAAGACGAATATCCATCAACTGTCAAGGGATTTACGTTGTTATGTGTTAGCCTAGGGATTATGTCCCCTTTAACTGCCAAGGTAAAATGTCCCCATTATGGGAGACAAACTAACCTTGAGTCAGAGGCGGTTAAGGCAG
>JGI2173J19968_10000852_pt1 | contig 11972 bp, 8 predicted proteins | sample DeeMarSWOR136_30_FD_19968 | JGI IMG/M metagenome (IMG submission 19968) | reverse complement strand
AGTGGATATCGAAGTCCGCTCCGGCGAAATCATAAGTCTTCTGGGAAGAAACGGGGCCGGGAAGACGACAACTTTCCAGATGATCGTGGGTCTCATCAAGCCGGACAGGGGGGAAATCTTTCTGGATAAAAAAGTCATCTCCCGGTATACAAGTCCTGACAGGGCCACGGCTGGAATCACTTATCTCCCCCAAGAACATTCTGTTTTCCTTAAGGCATCAGTCTTGAACAATCTCATGCTCATCCTCGAGCTCCAGCCTCTTGATAAGAAAGAGCAGGAAGAGATTGCCAGAAAGCTTCTGGAGGAATTGGGATTGGCCGATATTTCAAAACAGATGGCTTACAGCCTCTCCGGAGGTGAACGGAGAAGACTTGAAATCTGCCGTTCACTCGTCCTGAAGCCGAAATTCCTTCTCCTGGATGAGCCGTTCACCGGAATTGATCCTTTGACTATAGTCGAGCTCCAAAAAATCATGATGAGGCTAAAAAAGAGAGGAATAGGGATTATTATCTCAGACCATAATGTCCGGGACACTCTCAAAATCTCTGACCGTGCCTATATCATTGACTCTGGAGAACTTCTTATCCACGGCACTCCTCGGGAAATCTCATCAGACGAAACGGCAAAGGAAAAGTTTCTCGGCAAGAATTTCAAGCTAGGGGATGAGGTGGAGTTCCTCTAATCCTGATAGAAAATCAAGTCGCCCAGAGTTTCTCCAAGGAATATACGGAAAAAAGTAAAATAGACGAGTAGAATGATGAGATAAAAACCAGCAACCGGCAGCGTCGATATTGAGATCAAAGAAATCAATGTCACGCCGATCAACCGAGAAGCCACCCAGAGAGACAGAAACCAGATAACAGCCATAAAGAAAAGGTCAAAAGTCCGGGATTTCAACCGCATCATGAAACGCGATGGGGGACGCTTGACGACAACCTTTTTTTCCGGTTCGGCTTTCTTCTCCAGTTGAGGAGTTTCTTCTTCAACCTTTTCGGGGATCTCGGCTTCCATCTCCTGAACAGGAACCTCCTCTTGTGGAGTTTCTTGCACTTTTTGAGGAGTGAATTCCTCCTCCGGAATGACTTCCTGCTCTTGAAGAGCTTTTTCTTCTTCCTCAAGAGTCTCTTCGTCTTCGGGAACTATTTCGAATCTTCTTTCTTCCTCAGTTTCTGCAAGCTGAGGAGGAACTGATTCTTTGATCTTTTCCGCCCAGGGCGGAAGTCCCACGTCTGTGTCAGTTGTTTTCCCGGGCGAAGCGTCTGGAGTTCTGGGAATTTCTTCTTCAGGAGTCTGCGATTCTCTCGTCTCTTCTCTGTCTTCTCTCACGGATGTCACAAATCGTTCAATGTCTTCCTTTTCCTTTTCCTCAAGGTCGATGAGCTCCAGCGGTGACACATCTTTTTCGGGAGTTTTTGATGGAGTTTCCTCTTCTTCCCACCCCCCTTCAGGTGTAGGCATGACGGCCTTCTCAAAGTCTCGGGCCTTTTCTTCTCTCTCTTTTTTGACAGAGTCTAGGAATTTCTCGATGTCTTCTCTCTCTTTTTCCTCCTCTTCTGAGACATAATCCGGGTCTTCGGCTTCTGGTTCCACTTTCTCGCCTTCAGGAGGAATCCCCATTTCCTCCTCTTCAGGAGGCGTTTTCATGTATTCTGGAAGTTCGGCTTCCTCCGGAGGTGTCAGGGAAACAGGCTTCTCTTTTTCTTCCTCTATGTCAATGTCCCCAGATGGTTCCTCTTCTCTTTCTTCTTCCTCTGGAGGCTCTTCAGGGATGGCTTCTTCAGTAGGAGCAGGTCTCTCCTCCTCTTTGTCATCAAGAGGCGGAGTCCGGTCTTCATCAAAATCCTTTAGCTCTTCCTCCCCTTCTTCCTGGAAAGATTTCAGGATTTCTTCCATCTCTTCCCTGTCTTTCGTTCGGGCATCGGGGAGCTGGTCCAGGTCATCAGTCTTGAATTTTATCGATTCACTTTTTGGCGCGATGTCTTCTTTCTCTTCGCCTTCTTCTTCAGAAGGAGGAACTTCTTCGAATTCAGGAATCTCTTCTTCCTCAACCTTCTCTAACTCATCACTCTCTGGAACATCTTCTTTTTCGGGAGCCGCTGTAATAACTGGCACCTCTATTTCTTCTTCCTTCTCAATCTCCTGGAATGGTTCTTCTTCTAACTCTTCCTCTTCACTTTCCTCCGGCAGTTCTGGGGGCAACTCTTCTTCTTTTTCCTTTTCTTCCTCTTTTCCCTCTGCTTCTTCCTTCTCTTTTGCCACTTCCTCCTCTTTTGCCTCTACCTCCTCTTTTTCCTCATCTTCCTTTTTTGCCTCATCTTCCTCCTTACGCTCTGCCTCTTCTACCTCCTTTGCCACTTCCTCCTCTTTTGCCTCTTCTACTTCTTTTGCCTCCTCTTTTTCCTCTACCTCCTCCTCACCCTTTGCCTCTTCTTCCTCCTTACCCTTTACCTCCTCAACTTTTTTTGCCTCTTCCTTCTTGGTTTCTACTTTTTTTGGTTTTGCAGCCTTTTTTTTCTTTTTGGCTGGTTTCGAGACTTTCTTCGTCTTTTTATCCGGAGCGGCTTCTATTTCTTTCGAGTCATCTTCCTTCTTTAATGATTCAGCCTCACCTTCTGAAATATCAACTATCTTTTCACCGGGAATCTCTTCTTCTATAGACTCATCCTCAGGAAAAAGAAGCTGGGTTCCACAATTCGAACAGTATTCTAAGGATTCGTCGATGATTGCCTTGCAGTAAGGGCACCTTCGGATTGCCATCACCCTATATATAGACCTAAACTGGTTTGTTGTCAATGACAGTCAAGAGAGGATATCCAGCTGTCCGGTTCTAGTCATCGAGGAGATGCAGGAAGTCGGCATTCAAGAAATGAATCTGAGGAAAACAGAAGATAAATAAATCAGTCTGTCGCTGCGGACGCCCAAAGAGTTTGCGGCCATCTCAACCTTACCGGAGTCATTGCGAACGACCGAAGGAGTGCAGCAATCTCATACAAAAGAATAAAAACAAAGATTGAAGTAGACAGGATTTATCAACGGAAGAAATTGACAACAGAGGATAAAATGAATAAAAATAGATGGGCTGGGCGATTAACTCAGTGGAAGAGTGCTACCTTCACACGGTAGAAGTCACAGGTTCAAATCCTGTATCGCCCACCACTTTTATTATCAACCAGTTAGCCTCCCTCTTCTTTTTCTTTTTTTCTCCAGATATTTTTCAGATCATTGTTTTTTCTCTCTGGCTGGGATCAGGGAGAATTGAACAGGCTGTTCGGATTCCATTTTGATCCAGACAACAAGATCGTACCGGTTGATCCGCCGGATATGGCCAAAGCGGAAGGCCTTCCCTTGAGGAACCGCCTTCCCATCCACCTGAAGCACGGCTTCCCGGTTCCCCCAATTCTCCACGATAAAAGCGGGATTGACAACCGGGTTATCCGAACTGGCCTCCAAACGGAAACAGAGATTCTCTGCTCCATGATTTTCCGTACCGGAAAACACATAACACCGCTGAGTCAGGTCGTAACGGCCGCTTGTGGCTCCGCTTTCGACGACCAGCTTGGCTGGCAGCAGCCATGAGCGAGCGAGAGGCACAAGTGACTCGGCTTTTCCTTTCGTGGTTCCGTACAGCCAAGCCCACCAGTAGGTCTTCCCTTCGCCTTCGTGAGGCGGCGGACCACCCCAGGCCAGCGAAAAATGGGAGGCCCTGTCAGCAGCCTGGCAGTAGCGGCCGTCAGACGGCACCTGAGCCACCGGCCAGTGGTTCCACCAAGGGAAGTGTGAATATCCTTTCCTGTGCTCATGGGCAAAAATGGAAAACCGGTTGGTCGTCTCAAAGATTTGAAACGGCTTGTTTTCAGACTTCATGTTGACCCGGACGATCACCGGTCTTTCTTCGGGTTCGCTTCCAAAATGATAATACCTGGCCCCCTCCCTGACCTTTGGCGTTTTTTCTTCCCAAGTGTAGGTGTGGCTCTGTCCCTTAAGGTTGACCAGAGTCATGGCCGATAGATCCACCACATCCTCCGGTTTCTGGCCTGGTTGGCAGAGAGCGATAACCTCCTCAGGCCACAGAGAACGTCCTTCGGAGTGCTGGACGACCTTCCGAATGCCAACCTGGTCAGGATAAAAAGTGTAATACTCATCCACCCAGTCTTCCCAGCCGGAAACAGGATTAACTTGAGAATGGTTTTTATTGGCCGAAGTCGGACAGTATCGCCAATGAACGACCACCCGAGCTGGTGTGTTCTCGATAATTCGGACATGAGAAAAGCGGCAGTGGGGATCGAGCATGTGTTCGATGCACCCGTCCTGGTTGTTAAAGTTTTCGATACTCTGGTCCGCCATCCACATGTTATTTTCCATAACCCATGCGGGACCATAACGTGTTCCTCTCCAGAACACGACGCGGACAGGTGAATCGTCGAACTGAACCACGATATCAGGATCAGAAGATACCGGCCATAGTGCATCCCACTCGGGATAATACTGGAGATGCATGTAGGACGCCCCGAAAGCTCCCGGACCCGGTGGACCTGACGGCATGATTCGCTGCGGAAGATCGGATTTGGGGGGCGGGGTGATTTTTGAGAGCTTTTTGGCGATCCTTTCGGCTGACAAGGCCTCGTCGTAAATTTGCAGCTCATCCAGGATCCCATCCAAGGAATACCAACAGGCCAGCGTCGCGAATGCCCGGACTGGATGTGAGGGTTCGAGTTTCTGGCGCGCCATCCCTATCCTGAGTTCTTCGGCCTCGGCTGGACGGAAACCGGCATTAATCTCCATTTCGCCCGCCTTTTGGCCGTTGATGTAGAGGACAATCCCTTCCCCTCGGCAAAAGGTGGCGGCCACATGAATCCACGTATTCAGCGGGATCCTCTCTTCTGTTCGGCAGATCTTCCAGCCGCTGGCGCCAACATGAAGTCCCAGGTTTCCTTCAGGACTGATGCCAAAAAAGAATCCGGCCCGTGGAGAATTGACGATAATATCGTCCGGCCAACAGACGGCATCCAGGTTGGAGTTCATGCTAACGGTATTTTCTTGAGCAACTATGGGAGCCCAGTTCCAGGGATAGGCCCCCAAGGCGATCCAGGCCTCTACGGTAAAATCCGGTCCCAACTTCGGGAATTGATCCGCTTCCCTGACTATAACCGTCGTGTACCCGTCCAACACAATGGCCTGGCCTTTTACACCCCGGACCAATCGAAAATTCCCCTTAATCACATCGTCTTTCGCTTTGACGGAATCCCGTACTTTCTTCTCCTCAACCCGATCAAAGCTCCAGTGGGAGACCAAGGCTCCCTCTTGGCCCCATGCGATATATCTTCCGGCCAGAATGAGTCCAAGAATCAAAACCAAGGTTCCCCGTGCTGTTTTTCGCATTGTAATCTCCTCTTTATGCAAAAAATTTTATTTACAAGTTATCACAAATCTATAAGTACCTTTAGAGTCTTATCACGGTTTTGCTCGATATATTTGAAAGCCTTCGGGTAATTTTCGAAGGGAAAATGTTTGCTGATTAGAGGATCAAGTTTGATTTTATCTGACTGGATCAGGTCGATCGCTGTTAAATAATCTTCTGACTTGTACATCAGCGTTCCGATCATCCGAAGCTCTTTGTCCTGAAGCAACCCGATATCCACGGCAGGTTTTTCCCCGAAGACTCCGACAACGATAATGTCCGTGCCCTTTCGGGCCAAATGTATGGCGTCAGTGATCGTATCTTCCACACCCACACACTCGATTACGGCATCCATTTTGTCTGGACCAAACACTTCAGCGATTTTCGTCTCAAGGAGATCATGTGAGACATTCACAGTGTGGTTTATCCCACAATTTCCTGCAACCTCCAAACGGAAAGAGCTGATATCCGTTATCAAAACCGATTGGGCTCCCAGGCCTCTAGCCGATTGGGCCGTTAAGTTGCCGATCGGTCCAGCCCCTAGAACCAAGAGATTCATGGAGGTGATATCTCCCAAACGACCGACTGCATGCACACCGACCGCAACAGGCTCGACCATGGCGCCGTAATCGAAATTCATCCCTTCAGGAAGCTTTACGACCAGCTCGTGGTCGACCGGGATGTATTCGCGGGCTGCCCCATCTGCCTGGCAGCCTATCACTTTCAAATCATTACAAATATGATAATCCCCATGAGTACAGGGATAACATTGGCCGCACACCAGTTGGGGCCTGACCGTGACTCGATCACCGATGGACAAGCCAACGACCTTTTCACCTATCTCCACGATCTCACCCGAAAACTCGTGTCCCTGGATGATCGGACAGCTGATGTACGGGTGCTTGCCGTAGTAAGCGTGTATATCAGACCCGCAGATGCCTATCCGCTTGACTTTTATAAGAACCTGGCTTTCATCTAGCTCGGGCTTTCCCACCTCTTCCAGAATAACCTTTTCCGGCTCCACCAATCTGGCCTGTCTCATATTTATCCTCCTCGACAGCTTTGTTTTAAAAGCTCGAAGACTTCATCGAGAGATGCAACCCTTGGATGGCTTTTGTAATCGGGAAGGACCAGAGAGGCCTCAGCGAGAGTTTTAAGCTCATCTTCTGGAATCTCCAGGTCTTCTAAACAGGTCAACATGCCAATATTCTTAATAAATTCTTCAATAACCTCACATGTTCTTTCTTTCGCTTTTCTATCATCCATTTGGTTTAAACGAGCATCGAACAATCGTCCGACAGTGGCGAATTTCTTTGGCGCATGTTGATAGCTAAATCGCAAAATCGCTGGATAGACAACCGCTAGAGCCTCACCATGTTTAACATGAGGATACATTCCCCCTATCGCCATTCCGATTCCATGTGGCAGTGTCACACCAGAATTGGCGATACAGAGACCAGCCAGGGTATCAGCCCAGGCCATCTGTTTTCGTGCCTCGATATCACTGACATTTTCTACGGCTGAAGGCAAGTATTCAGCGACGAGCCGGATCGCCTCCAGTGCCATTAAATCCGTATACACAGAACCGTTGGGGTTGATATAGCTTTCAAAAGCATGGGCAAACACGTCAAAACCCGTAGATGCTGTGATGTGTTTAGGGACCGTTAACATCAATTCAGGGTCCACAATGCTTACCTTGGGATACACAATGGAATTGTAAATGGCCGACTTGTTTTTCTCCGCCGGATTCGTGATAACCGCAACCTGCGTTACATGAGATCCAGTCCCAGAAGTCGTCGTGACTGTGATAACAGGAAGAGTTTTTTCTGTTGGCTGAGTGTCACGAAAAAACAGATAATCCCAGGCCGTTCCCTCATGTGTCGCTTCGACCGCGATGGCTTTGGCGGTATCCATGCTCGATCCTCCACCTAAACCGAGTACAATATCTGCATTGTGGGCCTTTGCCAGCTCTGCCCCTTCACTGACGACGTCCGTCGTCGGATTAGGGATGACCTTATCGAAATGGGCGACTTCCAGACCACATCTTATTAAACACTCTTTGACTTTCTTGCGAAGAGGGTCGATTTCAGGGGATGGGGGTCCAGTGACTATCAAACAGCGCTTCCCAAAACGTGTCACAATCTCCCCAATCTCATCCACTCTTCCCCGCCCGAAGCTAATCTCAGTCGGTTGATAATAATTGAATTCTTTCATATTCACTCCTCTTTATCTGTCGACCGTCCAGATTAACGCAACAAATAATACAGAACGATCATGATGATCAGGAGAAAACCGGCCAAAAGCCTGGGGTCACTGAATCTGGTGATCTTCCCTTGAGCAAGGACCTGTAAAGGTTTATTCCAGGTCAGACCTTCGATACTCTGTGGATCTGGCTTTGGCGTCATCAAACTCACTAAAACAAAGATTAGGCTGCACAGACAAAACATCCACCATGCCTGCATCATGAAAGGAATTCCCCAACCGTCCGTGATGATCTTTTCTTCGCCGATAACAGGCAAGTCTATCAGAAAAGAGAAAGCCCCCAGCGAAAACCCGATAATCAACGTGGTTAATGCTGCCTGTTTTGTACCTCTCCGCCAGAAAATCCCCCAAAGAAAGACCGTTGTAATCGGGGGAGCCAGATGAGCCGCTATGGCATTTATGGCCTCGAATATGCTGGAATACCTTCCTCCTTGTGTAGACCAGGCCATAGCGAGTATCATGACAATAACAGCGCTGATCCGCCCGATTCTGACCTGCTTTTCATCCGAAATCGAAGGCTTGAAACGCTTCACGATATCCACGGCAACCAAAGTTGCAGAACTGTTGAGGGCAGCAGCGATGGTGCTCATCAGAGCGGCCAGCAATCCTGCCGAAATCAATCCTTTGAGTCCGGTGGGAATGAGTTGGTTGATCAGCACTGGAAGAGCTTGGTTGCTATCGGCACCAATGATATTTTTGAAAAGAACAAACGCCATCACCCCAGGAAAAACCATGATGAAGACCGGTAGTATCTTTAACAGCCCGGCAAAAAGAGGTCCGGTCTGGGCATCACTTTGAGTTTTTGCACCGAGAACCCTCTGAACAATAGTCTGGTCAGAACACCAATACCAGATTCCAAGTATGGGGTAACCTAAAAAGACGGCATACCATGCAAGGCCAGCAGAATTATCTGTTTGAAGCATGCTGAGTTGCTCGGGTTTTACCGCAGCCTTCAACTGAGACAGATTATGGATGCCTTGATCAGGAAGCGCAAAGATGGCGAATAAAGTCACAGCAACAGCTCCAAGAACAAGAATCGCTGTCTGAATCGTCTCTGTGACGACCACGGCCTTGAGACCACCCAGTACAGTATAGATGGCCGTTATCACGGAGATGATGAATATGGATGTCACGACATCGATCCCGAAAAACTGCTTGAAAACCGCCGCGCCCGCATAGAGGCTCATTCCGATATGGATGAAAAGAGCCGCCACAATGGCCATGAATGCCAGGACCATCCGAGATCCGGGACTGAAGCGCCTTTCCAAGAATTCAGGAAGTGTGGAAATCCGGCTCTTGAAATAAAAGGGTGCAAAAACGAGGCCAAGGAGAATCAGAGTGAACGTGGCCATCCATTCGAAATTCCCCCAGACCAGCCCCTCGTTGTATCCGGATGCCGCCAGGCCTACGAGATGAATAGTGGAAATATTCGAGGCAAAAAGCGCTGCTCCGACCATGCCCCAGCGCAACGATCTTCCCGCCAGAAAATATCCCTGGCTGGTCAACCTCATCTTCCGGACAGACAGGATTCCGACAGCCAGAATTCCCAGCAAATAGCAGACAATAATGATCAGATCTAGAACAGGTATTGCCAATTCAGACCCAAACAACGGTTACAGGCTCCATCCTTCCCTGTACTGGCGGTGGAGGAATTGGTCCGCTTCTGGAAAGTTTGGGAATCTCATATTCTCGGAATCCCAATGAAGCTTGACTCCAGTCCGGATCGCCACGTTCCCCAACAAGACCGTCTCTGTCAAAGGACCCGCATAGTCGAAATTGGATGCAGCCGGCTCACCCCCCTTACAGGAAGTAATCCATTCTTCATAGTGCCCTACAGAACGAGGCAGAGTCTTCGGGGGACGTATATATTCCTGCATCCGTTGTTCAGGCCAGATGCGCAGCCCGTTGGCGCCATGAGACCCGCATAGGATCTTGCCTTTATCGCCGACATATAATGCTCCCCCGTAGGTATCACCCATTTTTATATCATCAGGAAGCTCCTCGGGATGGGGCGGCATCAATCCTCCGTCATACCATATCAGGGTTAGAGGACGGAATCCTTCCCGGGCAGGAAATTTATAAGTGACTATGGAAGCACGCGGATAGGTCTCCGTGTTTTTAGGTTTATCCCAGGTCATCTTATCCGGTACAAATGTGGAATAACTGGCTTCGACGCTGGTCGGAGCTCCCAGTTTCAGTGACCACACGATGTGATCGAAAATATGACAGCCCATGTCTCCCAGACCGCCGGTTCCAAAATCCCACCAGCCGCGCCACTTTTGAGGAAGATAACAGGGGTGGTAAGGACGTGCAGGGGCAGGACCCAGCCACAGATCCCAACTCAGACTCTCGGGGATAGGGGGTGACTCCAGCGGCCGGCCGATACCCTGGGGCCATACAGGGTGGGGTGTCCAGGCATGAACTTCGGTGACCTCCCCTATGGCTCCATCCCATATCCATTCGCAGAGAATGCGAATGCTTTCCATCGCATGTCCTTGATTGCCCATCTGAGTGGCGACTCCGGCTCTGCGTGCGGCATCAGTGAGAGTCCGGGCTTCAAAGATAGTGTGTGTCAAGGGTTTTTCACAAAAGACATGCTTACCAAGATGAATGGCTGCCATGGCGGCCACGGCGTGCACATGGTCGGGAGTTCCCACGACAACGGCATCGATATCCTTCTGCTTTTCCAGCATGATTCGGAAATCGCGGTAGCGCGGAGTGTCGGGAAATTTTTTAAACGTTCTGGCCGCTCTCTCCCAATCGACATCGCAGAGGGCCACGATGTTTTCACTCGACATGCGCGCAATATCGCCACCTCCCTGGCCGCCGACACCGATTCCAGCAATGTTTAGCTTATCGCTGGGTGCCACATACTGTTTCCCTCCGAGCACACGCCGGGGCAAGATCATCAAAGAAGATGCTGCCACAGCGGAAAGGTTCAAAAACTTACGTCGAGAAATTTCCTTCATGTTATTTTTCCTTTTTTGATTCAGGTTTTAAATAATTTTAAAATCCGGACAGATCTTTAATCAACCTTTTTTCTCAGCTTATCCAAACAGCAGGCAAAACTCAAGATTTAAGATCCTTCGATAAAGCCGTCAAACGCGGTTTTTTTCTCATCCGGACTTTCCCGAAAAAGAAAGCATTTGAGCTACCCTGAACTGTCTGATATAACGTCATTCCATCCACAGAACAGGATTCAATGAAAGGCCAACCCGAAAAAAGTTTTTAAAACCTGTCGGGGCCGCATACAAAAAAATGGAGGCATTTTGCTTGATATAAATGATAATGCAGATGTTATAATTAAACAAAAGATTGGAGAGGACATCCCCTTGCGACTCGATCCCAATGCGGCTTGGGACGTGCCGGGTACCATAAAAACCATGCGGGCTGTGGAAGATTGCAACCTCCAGCTTCTGGAGCAGCCNNTCCCCACATGGGATTTAAAAGGCATGGCCCATATCCGCAATAAAATTGGTGTGCCTGTTATGGCCGACGAATCGATCTGGACACCGCAAGATGCCATAAAAATTGCTGATTATGGCGCTGCTGACATTCTCAATATTAAGATTGCCAAATCGTGCGGGCTCCATCTAGGTAAAAAAATTGAAGCCACAGCAGAGGCCCTGGGTTTACCTTGTATAGTAGGAACAGAAATCGAACCAGGATTTTCCCTGATTGCCAAACTCCATTTGGCGGCCTCCATGAAAATCCATCCCATGGCCAGCGAGTTCACTGAACTCTCTCTGCTCAAAGAAAATGTTCTAGACCATAATATCGAAATCATCGATGGGTGTGTGAAAGTACCAGATGGACCTGGATTTGGTGTGGGATTGAACGAGGAGGTTTTTAAGAAGGTTCGATTAGATATATAATTGGTTATACTTACTTACTAAAAACTCACAATCATGAATTTCAATTGAGGATTTCTTATGAAGATGACAAATGTTTTTATTTGGATGGTTCTTTCAATAACACTGTACGGTCAAGCCTAGGATAACGATGCGATCAGTGTTTCAGGAGAACTGGAACCTTTTACACATGAAATGAAAATTGAAATCAGGGAAATAAGGTTGGGTGCTGGGGCATGGGGGAATTAATATTATAAGATTAAAGAACGAGGCATCTTCAACAATAGAAAAGACTTTACTTTTTTTTGGCCAGAGTTTAATTTCAAAACAGAATCTTCCAAAAAAAATTATCTTAAGGACAATGACACAAATCCGGAGGAAATGATTCAGAACCAACGTTGTGAATCATTTTACAGCGAAGTATCCAATGGGTCGTAGCACTCGGAGAAATTTTCTTAAAA
>JGI2173J19968_10000846_pt1 | contig 12010 bp, 13 predicted proteins | sample DeeMarSWOR136_30_FD_19968 | JGI IMG/M metagenome (IMG submission 19968) | reverse complement strand
GCCTCCAGCAGTACCTGGCTCAGTATTAAATGCGGCATAAGGATTGCTAAAAACCTGGGGATAGATAAGCCCGACTGGAATAAGGCATGCCAGAAGCTGACTAGAGCGATTAAAGAGCACCCCGAACGCTTCGACAGGTTAGGCGAGGATAAGAGCGGGCATGCCATGACCTGGTATTACCCCATCCTCGTGGGACTGCTCAAGGGGAAGCAAGCGGAAGAGCGCATCTCCAGAGGTTGGCAGGATTTTATTATAGATGGTTGGGGGTGCAAATGCTTCGCCGACAGACAGTCAGTATGTGTAGCCGAGACCTTTGAATTTATTCTGGCCTTAATAAGGATGGGGGCCAGTGATAAGGCAAAGACGGTGCTGGACTGGGTATTGCAATTTCGGGATAGCGACGGCGTGTTTTACCGTGAGGTATATTGGCCGCAAAGGGAGATAAGACGGCCGGAACGGGAACCACAGGTCCATGAGAAGAATACCTGGACGTCGGCAGCAGCGATACTGGCTATGGTGGCTTTAGGTGGGATTAAAATACCGTAGCCCAAACATTGGCTTGCAAGATGAATTTAGAGCCCAGCGTTAAAAGAGTTTCCCGAAAGATTCCACTGGAAGACGACCCCGATGATTTCGTGGGTTACGAAGTCCTTATAGACTTTATAAAGCAGCGGGCATTACACAAGCTGGAAGGAGATATCATCGAAATCGGTGCTTATATGGGCAGAGGCACTGCCAAGCTGGCGAAGTTTGCCCGAAGATATGGTAAGAGGGTCTACGCCGTCGATGTTTTCGATCCCGGTCTGGACAAGACTCTGAGTAAAACTGGAATCAAGGCGGGCGACGTTTATGAAGCATTTCTCAAAGGCCGCTCGATGCTACAGGCTTACCAGGAGTCAACTCGGGGCTTTGACAACATCGTAACTATCAGGGAAGACTCCAGAAAAGTTAGCTTCCCCGAAGAACAAAGATTCATCTTCGGATTCATTGATGGCTGCCACCAGCAAGCATATGTAGAAAACGATTTCAATGCCATCTGGCCACATCTTGTTTCCGGGGGCGCAGTCGGTTTCCACGATTATAAATTCGATGATTGGCCGGAGGTCACTAAAGCCGCAGATAAGCTGATAGATGAGCATAAAAAAGAGATAAGCGCAGCATATGAGATAGAAGGGAAATATAATATTCTGTCTCTTCTGTTGGTCAAAAAATAGAATTCATCCCCAACCCTCCAGTGCGGGATACCTCTGGCTGAACTCAAAGCAAGGTGGCAATGCCTGACACTAACCTGGTTTAGTGACTTCTTGCCAATCCGCCGAATTTCTTGGAAATTTCGGGGAAAGCGGGTTAGCAAAAAATCTGGAGGGATTCCAAAATTGGGTTTTTCGACTTCAAGGTTAAGAGTCCTTTATGCTATTTGCTTTTTGTTTGAATATTCCCTTACGCATTCATAATTCTTTCCGCTGTTTAAAGTGAGATTAACCTCCAAGTTAATAATAACTTAATATTTCTGTGATATAAAAGTAGGAAAATGTCTAAAGAAAACTACTTTGATAAAGGAGCAGGATGAAGAAAATCCTGTTTATGATATACCCCCAAGTGGGCAAAATATCGTGGAATCAACCACTATTATATTTAAACAACAGAGAATTGACAATGTGATGAGATGATGTATAATATTAATATCTTAAGCAAGATTCCGAAAAATTAAGCTTTTACGCGGGGCAAAGTGTATCGATGGGGTTTGGTATCTTTCCAATCGGTATCGAAAATCTCAGTTTCATCACAGATGAGAAGACTGGTCTATTTGAAGACCAATAAAATATTACTGAGGAGGTGAGATAGAGCATAAATAAATCGCAGTTTTTTTGGTCAACAAAATATTAGATAAGGAGGTAAATGTATGAATAAAAGGCTTATTTCTATTCATTTAGTTTTAGTTGTTGCCATTGTTTTACTTGCGGTTTTCATCCCGAGCTGCGGTCCAATAACAACAGGTACTATTGAGGTTAAAGCTACTCTTTGTGGCGATCCCTGGCCGACACAAGGGACAGAAGATGTGGGCTATACATTAACCGGACCCGGGTCACCCATTAACGGTACTACGGTCCCTGCCAGTCATACCGTGGACCCTGGCAGCTGGAGTTGTGGCAACGTCACCGCCCCCGCTGGGACATTCTTGGAGAGTATCACACCACCAAGTGTGACTGTGGCCGCTAACGAAACAAAGATCATCACTTTGAACTTCGAGGAAGAGCAGGATGCCTGGATTGATCTGCCTCCTCTACCCTGGACCGCAAACGAGGTTTATATTCAGAGCGATTACTACGATGCGTTTCCGTGTGATGTCATCGATGTTCACTTCCTGCAGGGGGTATACGGGTGCCAGAACTACACAGTCGCGGTAAACGAGACGTCCTGGCTCATGATTCATTTTATTGACTACTGGGACGATCTTCTTGGGATGTACATAGAGCCCTTTGGGCCAGTCAAGCTCCATGTTTATAACGACGACTGTGCAGTGGACAAGACGGCTGAGCCCCCGGCTCTGGCAGATAAAGTGTCCCAGCATACTAGCCTGAATGGGGAGTATATTAACCCAGACGCCGAGCCCATTGTGCTCGTTCAGTGCGTAGAAACTTGGTTGGATGTAGAAACAATCTGGACGCTGGTGAAAGAAGTTGACTACCTGAAGTCAATCAACTGGTTCGGTATCTCTATGCCTGGATTTGGTGAGCCGCATGATTGTGTCCTCTTCGAGCTTGAAGTGCCGTGGTCGCTAGGCCTTGGAGGGACTTACCATTTCCAGTTGCAAGCCTCCGCCGCGCTTGAACTGATGGATGATGAGGACAAAGACGAGGGTAATAACAATGTCATGACCACTGTACTAGATTTATATGTGGACGTGCTGTAGGTTAGTCACGCCGGGTTTATTGCTGCAGGGCAGAAAGATAGGGTCGAGGAGTCGACTCCTCGACCCTATTTAATTTGATTTCAATTGTTATTTGGATTTTGACATTTGTGATTTAATTTACATAGCGTTATAATGAAAATTGATGGAAAAGGGAACGTGGAAAGTTAAGACGGGACTGGCCCAGACGCTGAAGGGCGGGGTGATTATGGACGTGGTCAGTCCGGAGCAGGCTAAAATTGCCGAGGAAGCCGGCGCCTGCGCTGTCATGGCGTTGGAACGAGTGCCAGCAGACATCCGCGCCGACGGCGGAGTGGCTCGCATGGCCGACCCCACTATAATTACGGCCATAAAGGAAGCTGTCAGCATCCCCGTAATGGCTAAATGCCGCATCGGTCACTTTGCTGAGGCTCAGGTGCTGGAAGCATTGGGCGTTGATTTTATCGACGAGTCCGAGGTGCTCACTCCCGCCGATGAAAACCATCATGTCTGGAAACATGATTTTAAGGTTCCTTTTGTCTGCGGCTGCCGTGACTTGGGCGAAGCATTACGTCGTATTGCCGAAGGGGCAGCCATGATTCGCACCAAGGGCGAGGCGGGAACAGGCAACATCGTTGAAGCTGTCAGACACATGCGGTCAGTCCAGGATGGGATTCGCAGACTTCGAGCTTTACCTGAGGAGGAATTAGTAGCTGAGGCGAAAGCCCTGGGTGCCCCTCTGGAGCTAGCAATGGAGGTGCATAAAACAGGGAAGTTACCTGTTGTGAACTTTGCCGCCGGTGGTATAGCGACACCCGCCGATGCTGCTTTGATGATGCAACTGGGGGCCGAGGGAGTGTTTGTGGGCTCGGGGATTTTTAAGTCCAGCGACCCCGCAACCAGAGCGCAGGCTATCGTTAAAGCTACCACCCACTACCAGGACCCGGCTATCCTGGCTGAGGTATCTAAAGGTTTGGGAACCGCCATACCCGGTCTGGACATAAAAGCTATACCCCAGCAAGAGTTGTTGTCTCCCCGGGGTTGGTAAGGTGAAAAAAGGTATTGTCACAGGATGCGAAGGGTAGTTACTGACGATTTAGATGCGCTACTCGATATCTTGCCACTCCATATTCATGAGCCGCTCTCCCAGCAGCCCGACCACAGCGAGCTGTTGGAGGTAATCTTAGATTTAGGGCGTCTCCCCGAAGCTCGTTTTCCCCATAGGGAATTAGTCCTCACTTCCAAAGAGGTAAGCCAGTTTGATATTGACTATGTAGTATCACGCATTGGCGAGTTCACCGGGGATAATCGCGCCGGCATCAACCACACCCTGCACCGTATCTCAGCCATACGCAATAGAAATGGCTACATAATTGGCTTGACCTGCCGTGTGGGCAGAGCTGTGTTCGGCACCGTAGGGATGATTCAAGACCTTATCGAATCGGGCAACAACGTTCTGCTGCTAGGGCGGCCGGGCATAGGCAAGACCACCATGTTGCGGGAAGTGGCCCGCGTCCTGGCTGATGATTTCAAAAAACGGGTTATCGTAATTGATACCTCTAATGAAATTGCCGGGGATGGCGACATTCCTCATCCTGCCATCGGGCATGCCCGGCGAATGCAGGTAGCTGCCCCCACTGAACAACATGCGGTAATGATTGAAGCAGTGGAAAATCACATGCCTGAGGTCATCATTATCGATGAAATAGGCACGGAACTCGAAGCCCAAGCGGCTCGTACCATCGCTGAACGTGGAGTGCAATTGGTGGGCACGGCACATGGCAACACTCTGGAAAACTTGATAATGAATCCTACTTTGTCTGACCTTATCGGCGGCGTCCAGACGGTTACCTTAGGAGATGAAGAAGCCAGACGACGGCACACGCAAAAATCTATCCTGGAGCGTAAGGCTCCGCCCACCTTTGATACAGTGGTGGAAATTGTAGATTATTACAAGGTAACCATACATCCTGACGTGACCGAGGCTGTTGATGCTCTCCTGCATGGGCGACCCCCCAAAGCCGAAGTGCGCTCGATGGATGAAGATGGCGAGGTAAAAAGGGAGGCGATAACATCACCTATTACCTGGGAAAGCAAGGAGGAGAAGCAGCCGGAAAAAACGCTGCGGTTCTACCTCTTCGGTGCTAACCGGTCTCGATTGGAACAAACTGCCAAGGAAGGTCGCAAACAGCTGAAAATCGCCGCTGACCTTAAGCAAGCCGACATTTTCCTCACTACACGAAGTTATTACCGCCGCAAGCCACAGAAGATACGGGATGCCGAAGCACTGGGTATACCAATTTATGTCCTTAAAAGCAATAATGCCACTCAAATGAGGCAATGCCTGGACGCCCTCTATCCCCGTGAGGCTCAATATACCTATGTCCATAATCTACAGCGGATCTTAGCTGGACGCCGCGGTTTCAACCCTAGTAACCGTAGCATGGAACCTGGCGGCAAAAGGAAATCGAGGTAATCCTTGGGACTATTCATCACCTTTGAAGGTGGCGAAGGCTGCGGAAAAAGCACCCAATCCCGGCTCCTGCTGAAGAAGCTCGGGCAACAAAACATCCCCGTGGTATTGACCCATGAGCCGGGAGGCACGGCTCTGGGTAACGAGTTAAGAAGAACACTTAAGCGGAAACGGGATTCCTCTATTTCGCCCCAGGCTGAGCTATTTCTCTTGGCTGCTTCCCGTGCCCAGTTGGTGGCTGAGCTAATTCGTCCTGCCTTAGAAGAAGGTAAAGTGGTTCTTTGCGACCGCTTCACTCACTCCACCATGGTCTATCAGGGCTATGGGCGGGGACTTGATTTTACTGCCATAAAGATGGTCAACAATATGGCAACAAGGTATCTCAATCCCGACCTCATAATCCTCCTGGATATTTCACCGGAGCAGGGATTAGCGCGAAAGCAAAGCTTGAAAGACCGCTTTGAGCTAGAGGATTTATCGTTCCACCAGCGGGTGAGGGAAGGTTACCTCAAGATGGCCTCGGCCGAGCCTGACCGCTGGCTGGTGATAGATGCCTCTCTGCCTAAAGGGAAGATTGCTGAGATTATCTGGGATAGGGTGAGCCAGTTATTGGCGAACTTCTCAGCCTGACAATTTTTGTTATACCGACAAGTCGGGACCTAAAGTCATGCCCAAAGGAAAGGTCGCTGTGGCATTGAGCGGAGGGGTGGATTCTTCCGCCGCTGCTTTATTGCTCAAAGAAGCCGCCTATGAAGTAATGGGCATACATATGAGTCTCTGGGAGTCTCCACTCTCCGACTACCAGGCGCATCGGGCAGAGAATATCTGCCTCATTTTAGGCATTCCCTACCATCAGGTCGACCTTCAAAAGGAATTTGAGTCCCGTGTAGTTGACTATTTCTGTCAGGAATACCAGCAGGGGCGGACTCCCAATCCCTGCGTTGCCTGCAATCAGCGCATAAAGTTTGGCCTCCTCCTCGATAAAGCGTTCTCCCTGGGCGCTGACTATCTGGCTACAGGCCACTATGCCAGAGTAGAGCATTCCAGGGACGGGTATCGCTTGCTTAAAGCAGCAGACACCCGTAGAGACCAATCTTATTTTCTTTATACTCTAACCCAAGAAAGGCTCGGGCGTGTCCTGTTTCCTTTAGGCGAGCATAGCCGAGACGAAGCTAAACAGATGGCAAAGCAGGCGGGATTGCCCGCAGCAACCAGGTCCAGTCAGGATATTTGCTTTATTTCCCAGAAAAACTATGGCGCCTTTCTCAGCCAGAGATTTTCCACTCCGCCTGGCGATATTGTAGATACCCAGGGAAGGAAATTAGGTCAGCACCGGGGAATAGCCTTTTATACCATCGGGCAGAGGCATGGCCTGGGATTAGCCTCGGGCCAGCCACTCTACATCATAAGGATAGAGCCTGAACACAATAGAATTGTGCTGGGCCCTGAGAAAGAGCTCTACAGCCAGAAGCTTACTGCCCGAAAACTGGACTGGATATCAGGCAAGATGCCGAGGGAGCCCATCACAGCCCAGGCCAAGATACGCTATAAGTCGAAAGAGGCAGAAGCTAGCCTCTTTTTCAGGAATGACTCCGTAGATGTTCATTTCGCCCAGCCACAAAAGGCGGTAACGCCGGGGCAGGCCATTGTGTTTTATAATATCGACGAAGTACTGGGGGGCGGTATTATTGAAAGTTCCCAGCCCACAACTAAGAACGATGAAAGAGAGAGCTTTATCTCAGTTTCCCAACCTTGACGAGGAAGATAAGCTCAAATCGCAGGGCTACGAGCTTGTCGCCGGCATTGATGAAGTCGGGCGGGGGGCTCTGGCCGGCCCGGTAATCGCCGGCGCCGTCATCTTGCCCCATCCAGCCAATCTGACCTGGCTTCAGTTAGTTCGGGATAGCAAGGAATTAAACTACAGGAAGCGTGAATCCCTCTTTGACTTGATTAACAGGGAGGCTATAGCTGTGGGCATTGGCGTCGTTCACCCTCAGGTGATTGATTCCATTAACATTCTCAAGGCAACCAGACTGGCTATGATACAGGCGGTGGAAAAGCTGCCCCAACAACCGAACTTCCTCCTGATTGACAGGCTGAGTTTGTCTCAATGTCCTATCCCTCAAATGGGGATAACCAGAGGTGATAAAACGTGTCTCTCCATTGCCTGTGCCTCTATTATAGCCAAGGTCACCAGAGACCGTATAATGGAGGAATTTGACCAAGTTTATCCCGGCTATGGATTTGCCGGGCATAAAGGCTATGGAACAAGAAAACACATATCCTGTCTGCAAAAGCTCGGGCCTTCGCCAATTCACCGTCTATACTTTGCCCCTGTCAGGAATGTCATCTCAAGCCAAAATCCCCCTTCTGTGAAGAGAAAGGTTATTGTGCAAACTGAATTTCCTCTCCCTTGAAGGAGAATATTAGGTGAGGGTGATGAGTCAACACATTAAATAAACTTGGTTAATAATCGGTGGCTTAGTCCGGCCACTCAGCAAGGTCAAAAATAAAGTGTGCCACTGAATACAATGTCTTAGACGAGACTTCACTGAGCTAGCAAGTGGTATAATATATACTGCGGCTGATGAGTAGCCCAGCCAGCGGATTTGGAGAGAAGATGAGCGACAGGCAACACTTGTACTCAGTGTATCGGCGCATTAAGAAAAATTGCTGCAGGGAGTGGCGAACGGACTCAAGGGCTTTTTATTCATGGTATGAAAACCAAGCCAAGGAACAGGAAGGGCTATGCGAGTACTGTAATTTGCCAGGGAACACGGAAACATACTATCACAGAAGCTTCAGGAAGGGTAGGAGAGGGCTTAATCTGGAGGTGGACAGAAAAGATAATAACCAGCAATACTCGCCGGAAAATTGTGTCTTAGCGTGTTACCCCTGCAATAATGCTAAGAGTGATGTTTTTTCTTATGAAGAGTTTTTAAAGATTGGGGAAACAATACGTAAAGTGAAACAAAGTAGACAACATCGCTAGTAGGTCGAAGTAGTCCATCCAGCGAGTTGGGGGGAGTAATGAGTAAAGAGCGCTGCACAGAAGAAGAACAGGAAAGGGAAGCCATAAAGAAGTTCTATGAAACTCGCCCCGGTTGGAGTCTGCTCCCGGTTGCTAGGTGTCCAGCTCCTGACTGCAGTAGGCCTCTCTACTGCAAAAAGCACAAATATGCCTACAGAAAATATTGGGTTAACTTTTACATAGCAATGAAACGGTGAATTCCCAGCCAACGGACTTGGATTGGAGGATACTATGAAAGCCAAAGTGGGAGACAAAGTTCATCCCAGGTATAAAGGAATTGATAATTGGGAGATTAAGGCAATTGCTGAACTGTTTCAGAGAAGGCTATTGTGAATGTGAAGGAGGGTTATTATGAATATGAAGTGGAAAAAAGGGAAAGCTAGTAAAAGTGGGAGGTGGGTCTGTATACTTGACGGGAAAGGCATTCTAAAGGGGGAAGAATTCATTCGCCCGCTTCACAGCGGAGGACCAAACTGGAACACTGAGATGGTAAAGGGTCGTGGTGTTACTATTAATGACCGGACACCCTGCTTTCATCTTGATTGCTTCAAGACAATGGGAGACTGGTTCGGGTGCATACCGCCTGTTTATGGCAACGACGGAAATACACCAGTGCCACTATAAGCCTAGCCAGCGGATTTGGAGAAAGTTGTACGTAAATGAGAATAGTAAGAACCGGCGAGAATCAATATCGGATTGAGGGTCTCGACCGGAATACACTGAAAGATATAGCAAAAGCGTTACAAGTATATGTGACAAAGGCTCGCGAAAAAGGTTACTATGGGTATACGTTTGACCATGTCATCGAACTGATTGGAACCAAGAATCTTGAGCGGATGAAGATAAAGAAGACAAATATATGACCGGAATCTACTTCAGGGAGACTCAGTCCAGACATGCTGACGAGTAGAGAACAGTCAATAGAGCGGCAAGAACTGCATGACCAGACGTCTGCCGCGCTTCAAGAGTTCGATAGACATTTTCGAACCTGGGTGAGAGTTGCATGCGAAGATTGGGGGATGCCATGCCCCCCCGAAACATACTTCGCCAAAGTATATGAGAGACTCCCTGAAGGACTAAGAACTTTGCTAGGTTCAGGTCTTAAGGGTAGACTTATTGTGTCAAAGGGTCAGACCTTTACTCTCAGAGGTTTGCCATCCAATAAAGGCCCTTATAGCTGGTTCAGCCGTTACGCCGATGCTAAAGAACCTGCTCCCAATTGGGAGTATTTCGTACACGTCGCTGAATTCATTCGGTTCGACACAATAGCTGCTGCGAAGCATCTCTCCGTCATCTTTGAGGATGACACCATGGATATCGCCCTCTATCAAAATGATAGACTTTTCATTTATTGCGAAGTCAAGGAGAATGTTAGCCAAATACAAAAACTAATTAGGGGAATCAAGGCTTATCAATCAGGTGTGAGCCTTGCCATGCCAGACCGCGGGAATGACCCACTACGTAAAGCAAAGTGTATTGTGAAACGAAAACCAGAGTATTTTGTGGGAGTTGCGATTGGAGCACGCTTCGAATACAAAATCATCTATCCAGAAGATAATGGTTTTCAACTGATAAGAGGCATGGTTCCCCTGATATAGGGCAAGCCCGTTTGCCATCAAGCGGGTGAATAGATCCGTTCCATTTAACGATAGGGCGCGTTTATTATGCTTGTAGCCAAAACCAAATCCTTTATCATAAGTTACTTAATCGTTCAGCAAACCCTCAAGCTATCTCAAACTTCACTGAGCTAGCAAGTAGTATAATTAAGATAACTTCGAACAGGGTAACCTCCGTGAAAAAGAGGGTGATGGACCGTCAGGAAGTTGGTAAGCTGGGGGAGAAAGCAGCCCGGAAATTCCTCAAAAAGCGGGGCTACCGCATCCGCGAGACGGGTTTTCGTTGCCGTCACGGAGAGATTGATATCGTTGCTCAGAAGAAGGACTGTCTGGTCTTTGTCGAGGTCCGCACCAAGAGCAGTCTGGACTTCGGCACTCCTGAGGAGTCCATAACGCAGGCAAAAAAGGAAAAGCTCATCGCCTCGGCTCTGACCTATACCACTACTCACCAAGACCTCCCCTCTCTATGGTGTATAGACGTCGTAGCCATAGAACTCGATGACAAAGGCAAGCCCAGGCGCATCGAACTCATCGAAAACGCCATCGAGCAGGACTCCCGGTTTAATTGCTAGCTACTCTTAAATTACTAACCCTGCCGTTACCAGCGGGGGAATGGCTACATTGTAATATGTAAGGTCAGTGAAGTTTGAGGCTTTATCGGGGGGTTGAGCAACTTTGAGAAGGGATATGGCTTAATACGAGAGAAAGCATTCTCTACATGGCTATACATCGATGACTGAGAATCAATTGTTTTGAGTTTACAATCTGTGCTAAGGATTGGTCAATAGAAAGTTTGCCCCCGGCGCTCTCTTGTATCGCATCTTTCTGGAAAAATGCTCGTCTAAGTAATCTATGAATTGAGCGATTGCAGCAAATAAGGTGGCTAAATATTTGTAATTCGTTGATAATTTAACATCCACTTGCGAGTTGGGTATTTTTTCGCAGTATTTCTTGTCTGTAATGCCCTTATTATGGACGACAACATGACGACGATAAAAGGCTTCACGAATGACATTGAAGTCGTGAAATCTAGCAATGTCGATAGAGAACAGTTCTTGTAGTTTGCCTGCGACCTTATCGATGTCTTCGCTCAAGATTTTCTCCACTCTAGTGTCCGCTAAGTAGTCAGTAAGTGCTCTCATAGATGGGAAAGACAATATTTCTTTGTAGGAAGCTGTATGTTCCGATTTAAGTGTTTTAGATCTTTGTGTGAATATAGCAGCAAGAAAATCGTGAAGAAAGGCTTCAAGGATTGCGATAGCGTGTGTTAGAGTCATGTCATAAAGATAGTGGGGATACATAATGGGTCCCATCGACTTTCGTATGAAGGGTATAAAAAAGTCATGGACTTGCTCTGGGTAAGTCTTCGAGGGCTTAAAAATCCAGCTCATTTTAGCTTTTGTTTTCTTTTCTTTTTCAGCAGTAATGTCTTTTCTGACATCACCCAAAAAATTGCTGAAATCCATTAGATATCTCACAAATTCGGGTCTTATATCTTTAGGTATGTCATCGAGCATGTTGCTGGGGCTCCTTCTCTGCTCTATGTAAGCTTCGATATCTTCGACAAATTTTAGTAGGAAATACAAATCCTGCGTATTTTGCGTAATGACATGCCCTACTTCTTCAGATAGGTTCATAAGCACTTACTCCGAATATGAATAAACGTGCGAATACAATTACATCGATGACTACAAAGAATGGTCATCTTTATATCTACCTCGTCTCAATAGAATTATACCTCCACCAAGCCTCAAATAGAAGAAGTTAGCATGTTGTGTCAGCAAAGTTTCGGGATAGCTTCACCTTATGCACTCAGGACATATAGTTTGCGGCGCTTATGTTGCTCTCAGGTAAGGCCCTAGTAATTCAGGGATTAATCCGGTCGAATTAGCTTCTATTTAGCTGCCCCAGATGCGGCGTCCTTGAGCTGTCCCGGGAACGTCGGCGCGTGTCTTACGTCCACCGGTATGGGATATCGAACGCCGGTCTGGTGGGTAGCT
>JGI2173J19968_10000844_pt1 | contig 12024 bp, 11 predicted proteins | sample DeeMarSWOR136_30_FD_19968 | JGI IMG/M metagenome (IMG submission 19968) | reverse complement strand
AGTTCATTAGTGATTATGTAGCCTCCTTCGTCCAAAGGCAACAACCCACGCCACTGGGCACTATTGGGTTCCGAGCCGATAGCCACAAAAACACCTGCTAGCTCTGATATCGATATTTTAGCATTTTTGGTGTTTTTTAGCATGAGTTGCTTAACTACCCTATTGCCTTCAATTTGGGTTACTACAGTATCCCAAATAAACTCTATCTTGGGTTCGGCCATAGCTCTGTCCTGAAGTATCTTGCTGGCTCGAAGCTGGCTGCGACGGTGGATGACCTTAACAGAGGAAGCAAATTTACTCAGGTAGAGAGCCTCAGTAATGGCAGCATCGCCGCCACCTACTACAGCCACTGTTTTACCTTTAAATAAAGGGCCGTCGCAGGTAGCACAATAAGAAACTCCCTTGCCCACGAATTTATCTTCCCCAGACACACCTAGTTTGCGAAATTGCGAGCCAGATGCGATGATTAGCGACTCAGCTACAAAATCGCCTTCACTGGTGCTGACCAGATTATGCCTCTGGCTAGGCACCGCTTTGGTAACCTCGGCGAGCAAGGTTTCCAATCCATAACTAGTGGCTTGCTCGTGGATAAGTTGTCCTAACTGAATACCTGAGATACCTTTGGGAAAGCCAGGGTAATTCTCCACCCGCTCGGCGTTGGTTATTTGCCCGCCAATTATTGCCTTTTCGATAAGCAAAGTATTAAACCTCGAGCGGGCACAATATAGTCCAGCGGTGAGTCCCGCCGGTCCACCACCAATGATGACTACTTGGTAGTTTTTAGCCATAGCTTGTAACTTTGACCTGTAGCTGCTCCCTCCCAAAAATCACATCGTCCCCCTCCCTTAATTATACCATCGACTTTTGCCTTTGGATTGGAAATGCCCACCCTAACCACGGCAGAACTCTTGCTTAATCTTGTCAATCATTCCTGGCTGGAGGATATCAGCCACAGTCATAGCCATTGCCTTGGCTGCATCCATTAAACCTTCGTGTCCCGCTTGCGAGGCGGCGGCGGCGGCAAACTCCGGTGTATGTATCAATACCTCACGGGGAGCAATAGCTATGGTAGGATGTATGCTTGACACCACTTGACTGACATTCCCCATATCGGTGCTGCCAAGGCCAAAGTGGGAGTCGCAGGTTTCTACTTGGCGTCCAAGCGATTCTAGATTTTGCTTAAATAGCTCGGCTAAAACCATATTGCTTTTCATCGGAGCATAATTCCTATCTCTCCACCTATATTCTAATCTTGCCCCACTAGCTACAGATGCTCCTGTAAAACAGTTCAAAACCTTATCTTTCAATTCAGCAAGGTAGTCATCGTCTAGAGCACGTACCAAAAACACAGCAGCGCTGTGAGCAGGCACTATGTTGGGTGCGTCACCTCCATCAGTGATTATGCCATGAATGCGGGCATCCCCCCTTATGTGCTGGCGCAGCGAATTTATCGAGGTGAAAGCTAAAATCATAGCGTCAAGGGCGTTTATACCCTTGTGAGGTTGGCCAGCAGCGTGAGCTGGCCGACCAAAGAACTCTGCCTCTAAGGAGCTGCAGGCGAGTGCCTCTTCGGTTGGCATGTTCCTCACCTCGGGATGTACTAACATAGCCACATCTATTTCCTTAAAGGTTCCCGCTTTCACCATGTCTATCTTGCCACCGAAGATTTCCTCTCCAGGAGTGCCCAGAACCACAATGCTACCTCCTAACTGGTCAATGATAAATTTACTAGCAACACCGGCACCGACTGCCGAAGCAGCTATGATATTGTGCCCACAGCCATGTCCTATTTTGGGCAAAGCATCATATTCGGCAAGTAGGGCAATTCTGGGGCTCCCTTGGCCGTATGTCGCTTGAAAGGCTGTAGCTAGGCCGGCAATGCCTCGTTCTACATGAAATCCATTGTCTTCAAGATAGCTAGCAAGCAAAGCCGATGCTTTCTCTTCCTTGAAGCCCAACTCAGGGTTATCATGAATATTCAGGCTCAACTGGATGAGCTGCTGCCTTTGTGATTCGACGCTATCCTTTATCTTCAGCTTCAGTTTTTCTATTTCCAAGGTTGTTTAGCAATTCCTCTCGTCAATTTGAGCTTTCTGTTCAAAGTGATAAAATAAGCGTTTTCTATTTCTAATACTTGAACCTCTTATGAATAGTTATTATACTTTGTGCTCGGTCTAAATTTCTAGGTTATGGCGGATGGAAAGAGAACCCCTGAACGCTTTGATAAATGTAGCCTCGTTGCTAAAGGAGCCCGTTGGCTCTAGCCAAAGTTATGATATAAGTGGGAGAATTGGTGAGGAAGTTGAAGGTTTTGTTGAAGGAAACGCAAAAGTGATTCGTATCAGTCAAGGAGTTTTAGTTCAGTGTAAATTAAATGCTGAGGTAAAACTCATATGTAGCCGCTGTCTTAATGCATTCTTATGCCCTATAAGTTTCACTGCGGAGGAAGAGTTTCTTCCGATATCCGATGTGTCTGATGATTTGGCGCTCTCTTCGCCCGAACAATCGGAAGAGTTTACTATTGATTATAAAAATATACTTGACCTGGGCGAGTTAATACGGCAATATGTATTATTAAATTTACCCATGAAACCACTATGTCGCCCTGACTGTCCAGGAATGAAGGAGGAGAATTCAAATGCCACCACTGCCTAAGAAGAAAACTGCTAAATCGCGCCAAGGGAAAAGGCGCAGCCATCTTAAACTAACCCCGCCGGCCATGGATGTGTGCCCACATTGCCACAGTCCTAAGCTACCTCATCATGTTTGCCCTACTTGTGGCTGGTACAATGACAGGGAAGTAATTGAGGTCAAGACCGCCAAGAAATAGTTCGCATGGCTGAGTTATCCAAGGTAGCTTATGTTTTCCCGGGGCAGGGCTCCCAAAGCGTCGGCATGGGGTTGGACCTGTATAACAGCTATCCTTCAGCCAAGGGAGTCTTTGATGAAGCTGATGCTTCTTTGGGCTTTTCCCTCTCTCGTTTATGCTTTGAAGGTCCAGATGAGGAATTGACAAAGACGCACAACGTTCAGCCAGCGATACTAGTCGTCAGCATTGCCTGCCTTAAAGCGCTTGAAGAGGCAGCCATAGCTAACTTTCCCTCTCCCACTTTTATTGCTGGACATAGTTTAGGTGAATATACTGCTCTGGTGGCCGCCGATTCGCTGGGCCTGGCTGATGCCGTTTTGCTTGTCAGGGAAAGAGGGAGATTAATGTATGAAGCTGGGCTAAAAAATCCTGGGAGCATGCTGGCTGTAATAGGACTTGATGAAGAAACAGTTAAAGATGTAAGCGTTCATAGTGGAACCGAAATCTCCAATGTAAATTGTCCTGGACAGATTGTGATTAGTGGTGCCGCTCCCACCCTAGCTGAGGCTAACAAATTAGCCAAGACAAGAGGCGCTCGTGCTCTTATTCCTTTAAAGGTTAGCGGGGCTTTTCATTCCGCCTTGATGGAGCCAGTCATAGCTGAATTCAGCAAAATCGTCTCGAGAGTTCGGTTTAGACTACCAAGTATTCCTGTAATATCCAATGTGACCGCTCGGCCGTTAACCGACGTTGATTCGATAAAAAAAGAGTTAGTGAAGCAACTTCGCAATTGCATCCAGTGGCAAGGGTCGGTGGAATATATGATGCACAATGGAGTCACCACATTTTACGAGGTAGGTCCCGGGAGAGTGCTTAGCGGTTTAATCAGGCGAATCAATTCGGAACTCCAAACTTTCAACATATCAGGAATTGAGGATATAGCACAGCTAGCATGTGAATAGGATCCAACTAATTAATGCCAAGCATCAGACGAAAGGCAAGAATCGCTGCTCTCCAAGCGCTTTATGAGCTTGATTGCACAAGGCATAAGGTAGAGGAAACCTCGGCTTGCTCGAGAGCAGGGGAAACACTGGCTCAAGAAGCACTTAGCTTCAGCGAGGAGCTTATAAAGGGGGTGCTACAGCACAAATCTGAGCTTGATGCTCTTATTAAAAAGTTTACCCCAGCCTTTCCTATAGAGCAGATGTCTATCATTGATAGGAATATTTTGCGCCTGGCTGTTTTTGAAATTTTGTTTAGTGATAAAACTCCTATCAAGGTGGCTATAAATGAGGCTATAGAGTTAGCCAAGGAATTCGGAAGCGATGCTTCCCCCCGATTAATCAACGGAGTATTGGGCTCAATAACTACTGAACGTGGCGTAAAACAATAGAGCCTCTCTAAGGGGACGTGAGATACTTATCTGCTCTAGGTAACCTCTTAAGGGGGACCCAGAAGGACTTGCCTTTCCTGCCGAGGTTTGTTGTTTTCCCTATCCAGTTTTGGATCGCAATGCTGACCCGATGAGCAAGATTTCTTGGAACATTTTTCTTCAAAAACTTGCTTGCTTTTTCTGGCGGAGTTTGTTATACTTCCCAGCCGTGCCAAATCTAAATCACGGAAGAAACAGGGTGGTTACAATGATTTTGTACGGCCACCCTTTTTCACAATAAATTCTAAATAGTCGAGGTAAACATTAAGATGGAAATACTAAGTCCTTACAAAGAAGCTACAAATGTAATACTCGAAGCCGGTGGTGAACCTCTCAAATTGTGTTACCAATGTGGTCTTTGTACCGGTATTTGTCCCTGGAATTTGGTTCGAAGTTTTCTAGTTCGTCGCATCATGCACGAGGCTCAGCTTGGGGCAACGAATTTTGGAAGCGAGGATGTCTGGACTTGTGTCACCTGTCGGGCTTGTGTTCAACGCTGTCCTCGAGGGGTCGAGATAATAGATGTGATGAGGGCGATGCGCCGAGCTGTGGCTAGCCTAGGCCTAGGTATCGTCCCTGACGCCTTGAGAATTTCAGCCAAGAACATCGCCGGCGTAGGTAATCCACTTGGTGAAGCACCGGAGAAGCGGAATGATTGGGCCAAAGACCTTAAGGTTAAAAATTTTGCTTCGGGTACCGAAATGCTTTATTTCCCGTGCTGTGTTCCTTCATACGATCCCGATGTAAAAACAGTAGCTCGATCGACTGCAGCAATCTTCAATAAGCTTGGAATTGATTATGGCCTTATAGGCACTGAAGCGAAATGCTGTGGCGAGTCAATTAGAAAAGCCGGGCACGAAGATACGTTTCAAAGTCTGGCCCAAAACAATATTAATCTCTTTACCAGTAATGGTGTCAAAACTGTGGTAGTTTCTTCACCGCACTGTTATCACACCTTTAAGAATGAGTATCCTGAGCTTGGGGGCAAATTTGAAGTGATTCATACCACTCAATATCTGGCTTCACTTATCGAACAAGGGAAATTGAAGCTCTCCAAAGAGATAAAGAAGAAAGTAATTTATTCCGACCCTTGCTATTTAGGGAGACATAATAATGTCTATGACGAACCCAGAAGAGTATTGCAAAGCATTCCCGGCTTGGAATTAATAGAATTCCCCGATGCTCGTGAAGACGGTCTTTGTTGTGGTGGCGGTGGTGGCAGAATCTGGATGGACACCCCGAAAGGGGAAAGGTTCTCTGACATAAGGGTGGAACAAGCTGCTAAACAGGGCGCTGATATCATAGCTCTGGCTTGTCCTTACTGCTTCCTCAACTATAGAGACAGCGTACTTTCTATGGGCAAAGCAGAGACCCTGCAGGTTAAGGACATCGCTGAGCTTGTTGCTGAGGCAATATAAATATAATAGTGGAGGAGCGAGCCAAAATGGAAGAAGTAAAAATTGGTGTTTATGTTTGCCACTGTGGAACGAACATAGCTGGCACAGTTGATGTGGAAGAGGTAGCCAAGTATGCCGAAAAATTGCCCCACGTAGTGGTTGCTCGTCACTATCCATATACTTGTTCTGATCCAGGGCAAGAGCTCATCAAGAAGGATATTAAAGAGTTGGGGATCAATCGTGTTGTGGTGGCTTCTTGCTCACCGCGTCTTCACGAAAAGACGTTCCAAACGGTGCTCCGGGAGGCCCGGTTAAATCCTTATCTATTCCAGATGGCTAATATCCGGGAGCACTGCTCCTGGCTTCATGAGCCCGGCCCCGAGCTTACCGAGAAGGCCAAGCGAATGGTTGCGGCAGCAGTGAATAGAGTATCCCGACATGTGCCCTTGGAGATTCGTCGCGTGCCAATCTTCCCGGCTACCCTCATTGTTGGCGGCGGCATCGCTGGCATGCAGGCTGCCCTGGAGATCGCCAACTCAAATCACATGGTTTATATCGTGGAACGAGAACCTAGCATCGGTGGGCATATGGCGCAGTTTGATAAAACCTTCCCGACATTGGATTGCGCCGCCTGTATTCTTACGCCAAAGATGACTGAGGTTGCCCGCCACCCATTCATCAGGATTTTGACTTATAGCGAGGTTGCTGGCATTTCTGGCTACGTAGGTAACTTCAAGGTCAAAATCAGGAGAAAGCCACGCTATGTTGACGAGGGTAAATGCATTGGTTGTCTCGTCTGCCAGGAGAAATGCCCCTGGACGGCATTAAGTGAATTCAACGCTGGTACAAGTAAGCGCAAGGCAATATACACGCCATTCGCTCAGGCAATACCCAATGTACCAGTTATTGATACAGAACACTGTGCTTACTTCCTCAAGGGAAAATGCCGTGCTTGTGAGAAATTCTGCGAGGCTAATGCAATCAATTTCGAGCAGAGCGAGCTCGTTTTTGAACTGGAGGTGGGCAATATCATTATCGCTACAGGATTTGACACTTTCGATGCTACCTCCATCCCGCAGTATGGCTATGGGCGTTATCCTAATGTGTTCACTAGTATTGAGTTTGAGAGGCTGTGTAGCCCGGCTGGCCCCACTGAAGGACATATAATCCTTGCTGATGGACGGCAGCCCGAGAGCGTGGCAATTGTCCACTGCGTTGGCAGCCGTGACAAGAACTACAACGAATATTGCTCCCGTGTTTGCTGTATGCATGCTCTTAAATATTCCCACTTAATCAAGGAAAAAACGAATGCCGAGATTTACCAGATGTATATTGACATGCGCTGTTTCGGCAAAGGTTACGAGGAGTTTTATAACCGCATCTCTGATGAGGGCATTAATTTCATTCGGGGCAAAGTAGCTAAAGTTTCTGATGAAGCCATAACGGAGGAGGAGAAAGGGAAATTGATTGTCCTCGTTGAGGATACTCTATTAGGAACTATGCTCCGCGTTCCCGTGGATATGGTTATCCTGTGCATTGCTCTGGAGCCGCGCAAAGATACCAGTGAAATAGCCAAGCTTTTCCATCTTGGTCGCAGTTCCGATGGCTTCTTCCTGGAAAGGCATCCCAAGCTTGATCCCGTGGCAACGATGTCCGAAGGCATTCTCGTGGCTGGCTGTTGTCAAGGTCCTAAAGATATACCGGACAGCGTAGCTCAGGCTTCAGCTGCAGCGGCTCGGGCTTTGGCTATGATTGCTCGGGGGGATATGGAGGTTCCGGCGATAACATCCTCTATTGATGAAGACAAATGCTCCGGGTGTAGGATCTGTAACCTTCTCTGCCCCTATGATGCCATATTCTTTGACGAAGAAGCCAAGATATCGCGAATTAATCAAGTCCTGTGCCAGGGCTGTGGCGTATGTGCCGCTGCTTGTCCTAGCGGTGCCATTACTCATAACTATTTCACAACCGACGAGATTAAGGCGGAAATAGAAGGAGTGTTAGCATGAATTTTGAACCGAAGATTATTGGCTTTCTGTGCAATTGGTGTTCTTATGCCGGGGCCGACTTGGCTGGAATTGCACGATTAAAATGTGTACCTAATGTTCACGTTATTCGCACGATGTGCAGCGGCGGAGTAAGTCCATTCTATATTCTGAAAGCTCTAGAAGCAGGGGCTGATGGCGTGCTCATCTGCGGGTGCAGCCCAGGTGACTGCCACTATCGAGAAGGTAATTACAAGACAATACGGCGGATGACATTGCTTAAGAAACTATTAGGACAACTCGGCATTGAACAGGAAAGAGTGCAGTTGCACTGGATATGTGCCTCTTGCGGCGACGAGTTTGTCGATGTCGTCAATAAGATGACTGCACAAATAAAGGAACTGGGACCGCTGCAGGCTGGGGTAAAAAGTCATAGTTTGACTTGATGGGGGAGAAGGGGTACACTTCCTGCGGAATTGGAAAAGAGAAGAAAAGGAGGATCATATGCCAAAGTGGCAGTGTGTAGAATGCGGATATTTTGTTCAAGAAGCAAATAGGCCGCCAGATGTTTGTCCCAGTTGCTCCTTGAGGTGTAGCTTTACCGACGTCACCTGTTATCGACCGGAATGTGGTGGACCAGTCAATCCCGATCCGTCAATAATGAAAACAGTCACCAACAAAGGTATAAGGCCACCGCTTCGTCCCTCTCTAGCGGCAAAGGAAGAGACTCCGGAAGCAGAGGTTGTTTATGGGGAAAAGGCCAGGATGGCTACTTTATTTCACGGGGTTCCTGAAAAAGAAGTACAAAAGATACTAAGCATCGGTGAAAAGATGGTCTGTGAGCCGGGCACTATCCTATTCAGAGCAGAGGATGATGCTACAACAATGTATTTCATTGAATCAGGCAGAGTAGCTGTCCAGGTTAAAGAAGGCGAGACGGAAAAGACAGTCTATACTGCCTCCGAAGGCGATGTTCTTGGCTGGTCAACGGTGGTGTTGCCCTATCAGCGAACTGCGACAGCTGTCGTGGCCGAAAAGGCCAAAGTTGTCGCTATTGATACGAACAAATTCCAGAATTTCTGCGATAAGAATGCTGCTATGTGCTACAGGGTAGCGCAAAATCTTAACCGGGCTGTGATCGCTAGGCTGAGGTTTGCTAAAGCCGCAGGAGTTGAAGAGGTATATGGATAAATAAGTGTTTAAGGAGGTTGTTTTACAGCTTTCGTAGATAAGGCAAGGGGCAGCGAGGAAAAGACTATTAGCTGCCTCTTTTTATGCCCTTTTGGACGTTGTCGAACTTTAGTTTGGTGAGCTAACATGGCCAGATTGGCGGTGATATGAAATGGAAGAAATAAAAACCGGGGTTTATATCTGTCACTGCGGATTGAATATTGCAGGCACAGTTGACGTGGAGGAAGTAGCCGAATATGCTGGAACTCTACCCAATGTAGTGGTAGCTCGTGATTATCACTATATGTGCTCCGAAATTGGTCAGGGACTTATTAAAGATGACATCAAGAACCTTGGTCTTAATCGGGTGGTGGTAGCCTCCTGTTCTCCTCGAATGCATGAGCCCACTTTCCGTCGAGCCTGCCAGGATGCTGGATTGAATCCTTATCTCTTTGAGCATGCCAATATTAGAGAGCATTGTTCCTGGGTTCATGATAATAGGCAAATAGCCACTGAGAAGGCTAAGGATTTAGTTCGAGCCGCGGTAAAGAGAGTTTCCTATAATGAGCCGCTGGAAACAAAAGAGAGGCCGCTTAATCCCAATGTCATGGTTGTTGGTGGTGGCATCGCCGGCATACAAGCGGCATTGGATATTGCCAATGGTGAGCATAGAGTGTATCTGGTGGAGAAGGAACCGGCAATTGGCGGTCATATGGCTCAGCTTGACAGGACATTTCCTACACTGGATTGCTCCGAGTGCATTCTCACCCCCAAGATGACCGAAGTAGGGCAACATCCGTTTATAACACTTTTGGCCTATAGTGAGATAGAGGGGATTGTGGGCTCGGTAGGCAACTTTAAGGTTAGGGTGAAAAAGAAAGCTCGTTACGTGGATGAGGAGAAATGTACTGGCTGTGGCATCTGCGAGGAAAAGTGTCCTTGGAAGGTGGACAGTGAGTTTGAGATGGGCTTAGGCAAGAGAGGAGTGATCTATGTTCCGTTCGCCCAGGCCATTCCCCATGTGGCTACCATTGACAAAGAACACTGTGTTTACTTTTTAAAAGGCAAGTGTCGGGCTTGCGAGAAGTTTTGCGATGCCAAAGCTGTTAACTTTGAGCAAAAGGATGAAATTGTCGAGCTAGAGGTAGGCTCAATTATCCTTACCACTGGCTATGACCTTTTCGATGCTAGGAGTATATCGCAATATGGTTATGGAAGGTACGATAATGTCCTGACCGGGCTTGAGTTCGAGAGAATGACCTGCGCTGCAGGACCAACTGAAGGCAAGATTCTGTTGAAGGATGGACGGGAGCCGGAAAGGGTAGCCATTGTACACTGTGTGGGTAGTCGGGACCAAAACTACCACGAATATTGTTCCAGAGTATGCTGCATGTACGGTCTTAAATATGCGCATCTCATAAAAGAGCTTATCAAGGCTGAAGTATACCAAATGTATATTGACATGCGTTGCTTCGGGGAGGGATTTGAGGAATTTTATCGCCGTGTTTGCGATGAAGGTGTTAATTTTATTCGTGGCAAGGTAGCTAAAGTTACCAACGTGTCGCTAACTGAGGAAGAACAAGGGAAATTGATTGTAATCGCTGAGGACACGCTTTTGGGCGGGATAGTCCGAGTTCCCGTAGATATGGTAATTTTGTGCACGGCTTTGGAGCCTCGCTCTGATGCTGAGAATGTGGCCAAGTTACTCACCATCAACCGCCGAGCGGATGGCTTCTTTATGGAAAAGCATGTGAAACTTGACCCAGTAGCTACAGCTACAGACGGAGTGTTCATCGCCGGTTGTTGCGAGGGGCCCAAGGATATTCCTGATACTGTGGCTCAGGCTTCAGCCGCCGCTGCTAAAGCGCTGTCAGTGATAAGCAGAGGCCGGGTTGTAATTGAGCCTACCGTAGCCCAAGTGAATGAAGTCTTGTGCCAGGCTTGTGGACGTTGCGAGGAGATCTGTGATTTTCATGCTCCCAAGGTTATCAGCAAGGATGGGGTTAGAGTTTCCAGCGTTGACGCGGCATTATGCAAGGGATGCGGGGCTTGCGCTGTTGTCTGCCCCACTGGTGCTATGTCAGTAAGGCATTCCACCCGAGAGCAAATAACAAGTATGGTCGAGGCGTTATTAGAGGTATAGGATGGCTGAATTTGAACCTAAGATCATAGCTCTTTGCTGCAACTGGTGCACTTACGCTGCTGCTGACATCGCCGGGACAAGCCGTATTCATTACCCGTCTAATGTGCGTATTGTCAGGGTGATGTGCAGTGGAATGGTGGATCCGATATACATTCTCAAAGCCTTTGAAATGGGTGCCGATGGGGTTTTAATTGCCGGCTGTCATGAAGCAGATTGCCATTATCTTAATGGTCCGCCAAAGTGCGATGCTATGTTTGAGAAAATGAAGAGAGTGGTCAATATGCTTGGTTTGGAGGATGGGCGCCTGAGGCGGGAGATGATATCCACCTCTGAGGCGCCAATATTTGCCCAAGTAATCGAGGGGATGGTCAAGCAGATTAAGAAATTGGGCCATTCGCCTCTCCAAGAAAGGGTTAAGGTGTGAATCTCGAAGATATTATCAAGGAAACAAAAACCTACTACTGTCTGGAGTGTGGCAAGTGCACAAGCCTTTGCCCAGTTTCAAGACATAATTCCAATTTCTCGCCAAGGCTGATGCTAGAAAGAGCCTTGATGGACTTCGAAGGTGAGTTAATTCACGACCGGGAACTTTTTTCCTGTCTTACCTGTTATGCTTGCTCGAATCTCTGCCCCTCAGACGTTGATTATCCTGTGTTTACGCAGAAGGTGAGGAATCTAGCTTTTGGCCAGGGCGAGCATGGTGATTGTGCTCACTCAGGGACCCTTCTTTCCTTAATGAGACTCATGTCTCGCCCTTGTATCAAGCAAAGGCGGCTGGAGTGGCTTGATGGCTGCCGTACCTCAGAGAAGAGCGAGGTGTTGTATTTTGTGGGCTGCGCTCCTTATTTCCAGCCAGTTTTTGAGGACATTGAGGTCAGCCCTGTGAATATTGCCAGAAATAGTATCAAAATACTTAACGCTTTGGGGATAGAGCCTATGGTGCTTCCTAATGAGAGATGCTGCGGACATGACCTCTTATGGACAGGGGATGTGGAGACATTCAAGAAGCTGGCTCAGTTCAATGCTCAAATGATAAAGGAATCGGGTGCCAAAAAGATAGTTTTTTCTTGTCCCGAGGGTTATCGCAC